>Ga0164242_10000830_pt1 | contig 36839 bp, 19 predicted proteins | sample OricomgcompostMG_FD_108783 | JGI IMG/M metagenome (GOLD analysis project Ga0164242, IMG submission 108783) | Miracle-Growth compost microbial communities from Emeryville, California, USA - Original compost - Miracle growth compost (MG) ... | reverse complement strand
GGCGCTGGCTCGGGCACTTACCGACGTGCAGCAATTCGAGGGGGCGCTCAAGCAATGCGTGACCGTGCCCCTGGCCCAGCACGAGTACGACGCGCTGGTGAGCTTTTCCTACAACGTCGGCAGCAGCGCGTTCTGCCAGTCCACGCTGGTTCGGAAACTCAACACCGAGGACTACGCCGGGGCCTGCGCCGAGCTGCTGCGCTGGCGCTTCTTCCAGGGCAAAGACTGCGCGCTGCCCGCCAATGCGCGCCTGTGCGGCGGGTTGGCCACGCGGCGTCAGGCCGAGTATCGACAGTGCATCGGGGATGCGTCGTGAGCGTGATTCCATGGCCGTACCGGCTGCTGGCCCTCGCGGTGCTCGGCGTCGCCCTGGTCGGCTTCGGCTGGATCAAGGGCGCAAGCCACGTTCAAGCGCAATGGGATGCCGTCGTCCAGCAACAAACCGTGCAGGTCGCCGCCGTCCGCGAGCGGCAGGCGCAAGCCACCGTCAAGGTCGTCACCCAGTACGTCGACCGCGTCCGCATCGTTCGCGAGAAGGGCGAAACCATCATCAAGGAGGTTCCCGTCTATGTGCCCGTTCAAGCCGATGCTGCTTGCACTATCAACCATGGCTTTGTGCGCCTGCACGACGCTGCCGCCGCCGGTGAGCTGCCCGAGCCCGCCCGAGATGCTGATGCGGCCTCCGCAGGCATTGCGCTCTCTGCCGTCGCCGGAACCCTTACCGCCAACTACCAGACCTGCCACGAAAACGCCGTGCAACTGAGGGCGTTGCAGGAGTGGGCTAGGGGGGCGACACCTGCAGAACAATGAGCCGTGCGGGCGGCTCGCGGCCATATCCGACTCACGTTCAACCTCGGCCCGGGGCGGCTGCAGACGTCAACCCTGCGGCGGCGGGTCAATCAACAGGATTGGGTTGCAGCAGCGCAAGAACTGCGCCGTTGGGTGTACGGGGGCGGGAAGGTTTTGCCTAGACTGGTTGCACGGCGTGAGGCCGAATGCCGCCACCTAGACGGATCTTCCTTGTAACGGAGGAAGAGACACGCTTTTACGTTCCCTGCGCACACGGGACCGTGTAAACTGGCCTTTATATCTCAAAAATGATCTCTAGGACAAGACTCGACCAAGTGGCCCTCGCATACCGCAAAGAAAATGCATTAAACGCAATCTGCCCTTACTTCACGATGTTCCCACTTGAGTATCCCAACAAGGTACTCAAAAGGCATCGGAACGAAGGGCCGGTTGTGCTTGATCCATTCTGCGGTCGGGGCACTACCCTGTTTTCAGCACGAAGGTTTGGCTTTGCCTCGTGGGGCATTGATTCTTCACCGGTCGCTGTTGCCATTGCGAAGGCTAAGCTCGCAAGCTGTGACCTCGAAACACCGCTTGAGCTGGCCGGAAAATTGATCGCAGAGAGCGAGCCAGCCGAGATACCCGAAACTCCATTTTTCCGATCTGCCTATCACAAAGCCACGCTTCGTGACATTTGTGCCTTGCGCGAAGGGTTGCTTGGTTTGGAGGCAGAGACAGATGCCTCGGCTATTCTTCGGGCTGCAGCTCTTGGATGCTTGCATGGCCCGCTGCCGAAGCACATAGAGAATGCTGGGTACTTCTCAAATCAAATGCCCAGAACTTACGCATCAAAGCCTGACTACGCGGTGCGCTTCTGGAAACAGCGGAATCTCAAAGCCCCCAAAATTGATGTTCTTCAAGTCCTGCGCCGAAAGATCGAGCGCTTGGTCGGACTGGATCAAGAGTCCCCTTGTCCGATTTCTCATGTCCTGTTTGGCGACGCTCAGTCCGAAGATCTATTCCAATCAGTCAGCACGGCGCCCTCAATTGTGATCACGTCACCTCCTTACTACGGGATGCGAACGTATGTTCAAGATCAATGGTTGAGAAACTGGTTCTTGGGCGGTCCTGATTCAATCGACTACTCCGCCGGCCCTCAACTCGATCACGGAGGACAGCAGTCCTTCGCGGCTTCGCTTGGAAAAGTGTGGCGCAACATAGCCAACCGCGCTGCGTCATCCGAATCGCTACACATGTACGTCCGTTTTGGAATAATCCCATCCGCATCAGTGGACGCCAAACGACTTTTCAGAGCTTCTCTTGAGGAGTCCGGGGCCCCTTGGCGTTTAGTATCTACTCGCGCTGCCGAATCAGCGGATGCTGGAAAGCGGCAAGCAGATCAGATGAAAGCCGAGTCTGCCGCCGCCGTCGAGTTCGATTTTCACGTCGAAAGAGTTTGATTACTGCAGCTGCTATTGGTGGTAACGCAGCTTCGCTTGTCTCGACGTTGATCCGAACGAGACTTGATCAACAAGTTCCTGATTACAGAACTCGTCGACGTAGTCTTTGATCGCGTGTGCAGTTTCAATCGCCTTCTTGTCTTGAGGGACATGCCCTGCAAGGGTCATTGGCATGACTACCAGGCACTTGGCCATCGCGCGTGAGATGGCCACATTTGTCCTCTCTAGCTGCATCAGGAACGCTTCCTCTCCCATGATCACGTCCGCGTCCCCGACACCAAAAGTCACAACGATCGTGTGCCGCTGACCACCCTGGAACTTTTCCACGGTATCAACGGCCGAGTCGATCAAGTTCGGCGGATCAGACGGGAATATTGACCGCAGTTCGCGAACCACCAAGGCACGTTGAGCGCGATGAGGCGTCACGATTCCGATGCACTGCCCCCAGAACTGATCGGGCGTAGGTGACGCATGCGTCACGGCACCTCGCCCATCAAGTTCCGCGCTCACTGTCTGCCTCAGGCACCAGGTCAAGGCAGCGACTATCTTGGCTTCGAAAGAATTGCTTTGGGACGACAGATCATCGTCATGGAGCAACGTCAGCACCTTCTTCGCGGGGTCAAGAATATCCGGCCACAGAGATGACCAAGGGAAGGCCCCTGGAAAACCTGATGCGGGAGTTGGCACCGCCGTCAAGAGATGAAGTGCCGTCGCGGCGTTTGACGCCGTCAACGTCGATCGGTAGCCGATCGTACGAGCATAGGCAACAATGTCCTCCGCCGAGCGGTAGTTCTCTTCCAGCGGACATGGAACGATTTGGCTGCCAAACGGACGGTCGAGCAGGTATTTCTGGATGCTGCCCACCAGGTATTCGGAACCCTTGGGTGGTTCAAGCGCCATGATTGGCGGCATCTGAAGATGATCGCCAGCAATGATCAGTCTCGCATCGTCCTTCAAGGTGGCCAGTGGCGAGATTGCATGTGTGACCTGGACCTGAGAGCTTTCATCGACAATCACGACGTCAAAAATCGGCGCAACATGGCGACCATAGGTCCATTCGGCGAGCTTGTATGCCTGCATCGTCGCCGTGGCGACAATCGTGACAACATCGGTTTTCGCCAGACTAGCAAGACAGTCCTGTGTTTCCTGATTGCCCTGGTTCAGGTTGAATGACTCAACGAGCAGATGTGACTTGCTTGCCGAGAACACCTTTGGGGTCTGCGAAGAGGAATATCCAACAAAGACCTCAGCAGGACAGGTTGCATCGTTGTCTAACGCCTCAACAACACGACCAATAATCTCCTCAACAGCCTTGTACGTCGGTCCGGCGACCAGCAATTTCAATGGTTGTCCCCGCCGCACGGCATCATGAACAAGGCCGTGAATACATCCAGCTAGTGTCTGCGTTTTCCCGGTGCCTGGCGGCCCCCAGATAATCGTCAGCCCTCTTTCCGCCGCCTGCGCGACGGCATCGGTCTGACTCTTGTTCAGGTTGTGCTCGGCCTTGGCGTAGGCTGCAACCGAAGAGGACTGCGTCGCAGCGACGACGGATGTCGCGTGAAGAGTGTCGGCCTCCCAGAGTACGCGGGCAAGAGGAGTAACCGGGTCTGAGCCGGGGCGCGGAGGCCTCGCCCCCATCGCAGTGGCCGCATTGCTATCTGCCACCGCTACCGACGGGTTCCCTACTGCAGTGAGAATCCTCTTGACCGTCTCGTACCACTTGAACGAGCCCTGGCCTTTAGTGATGAAGATGTCGTTCAGCAGATCAATAGTCGAATTGGCCAGCAGGTACGGAACAAAAGCCGCGTCGCGCCAGTTGGTTAGCTTCAGGACAGCCTTTTGCATGCCTCGGTCAAAGGACACGAGCGTTACGGAGAGTGCCGACCACAGCGGTGTGAGCAGCGTGTCGTTCTGCCCAGGGTAAAGGGGCGCGCCACCGGATATCAGATCCCTTCCGCGCTGCAAGGGAAGCCCCGGATGACCTTCCTTGCCGAGAGCCAGATAGCCTTCGTTGTCATCGAGCTTGGCTTCGGTTGAACCAGGAAGCACGTCAAAAACGTACTCATTCGGTACCCCTGTTGGGTGTCCGTTGGTGAGCCGAACCGCTTCGTAACTAGCCTCTAATGCCTCCGCATCGAGCGCCAACCGTTGGTGGGACTCCAGCTTTCTGGTGTGATACTGCAGCTCCTCCCACCAAACCCAAAGCTTGCTGTCGAACGCAACGTCGCGAGCGCCCTGAGGAATAGACAGTGTCAGCTTTGGAGCGTTTGCCTTGAGCTGCCCTTTGAAGTCCGTGCGCAGTCTCTCGACGACGCTGTTCAATGCCCGGCATTGCTTCTCCAGCGCATTGCCGAATTCTTGAATGACGGTGTTGCGGGGAACGGTAACGGACCCCCGTTTAATCGTGGTGACGTTGCTCCAAATCTCATAAATGCGTTCCCGAGGAATGCCGTTGGTGAGGAATTCACGATAGAACGCATCACCCAGCCGAACTGGTCCAGGGCCCGAATAGTAGGTTTCAACGGTATCGAACAGGGTGATCACATGAGGTGTTGGGGCAAAAACAACTCGTCGGATAATCTCATCAACGAAAACAACGCAGGGGCTGACGGCGCCATCGGGCTTTTCGATCAGTTCATCGGCAGGGAAAAGCCAGGCCAGCGCCTTGGTCTTCCGGTTGGTCAGGCTCAGCACCCTTGGCAAGTGCCGCCCCATTGCCGCACATAACTCTTCAAACTGTCGTTGCTCCCAGAACGCGATTTGTGCGGTTAGCGGGGTTCGTCCGGCAGCGCGAACAAATGTCTCAGCCTGATCAATCATGTCAGACAGTGTCGACAGGAGCCCCTCCAAAGCCACCCACTCGTCAGCCAGCGCCTTCTGATCCACGACAAAGCATTTCGTCGCAAACTGCCGGGGCGACTGTCCCGTCACATAGGCCGTCGCTCTACCAAGTATCGAAAGGCCAGTGAGCAACCCAGCGCTGGGATCGAAGTTGACCGCGATCGCTACATGGAGTTGTGGCGCTGGCGCCAAGCTCGCCAGCACGGCGGCGCTGTCCACCATCGTGGCCGAAGAAATTAGGGCCTGCGCTCGCGCGGGGATACGACTTCGTTCCTTTTTGAGATGACTGTGTTGCTGGAAGGCAGGATGTGCGGAGGGGGCGCTTGCCGCACCCGCCGTGTCCTGAATGGCATTAATCTGGAGCGTCTTTCTTGCACCTCGTGTCATACCCGCGATTTGGCTCAAGTGCCCAGTCAGCTTCGCTGCGGGGTAGCAGTAGTGGTTCGGCTGAGCCGCAATTCGCGCTTTGTCCTTCGCATTTGCCCATTTTTCGTGCCCCAACCAGTCGCAGGCACTACACCTGCCATCGACATGCCATTCAAGGTTCTGCCACCCGTTGGTTGATGCATCGCCAACGGCGATGACCCGGAGCAAGTCCTCCCGGAAGAAATGCAGAACGGTGGGCAGATAGAAGCGCAAGTTGGCGTCTTCACTGTCGGCAATCAGCGCGTTGAGATACTGAATCGCTGTCGCTGGGGATGTGCCCGACATCAACGCGTCGAGTTCAGACTGGCCTTGCTTGAATCGGGTCCACAGGTAGCTGCGAATCGTTACGAAATACTCATTCTGCAACCCCTGGTCGGCGATCCAGTTCGCAAGAAAAAGTGCGTAAAGCGCGACTTCGGCGGAGTAGCTCGGATTAGCCTCGCTGGTGTGCTTTACATCAATGATGCTCAATGCACGCCGCGTCTCAGTTGCCGGGTCAATTCGCCGACGACATCCGTCTGGCCCCACCTCCTCGTCATCTGCTGTGGCCTGGCGCACGACGATGATGTCAGGAATGAGCCCTGCGATTGGCGGCACCTGAGTGATCTGTCCGGGTTGCAGACCAATATTTGCCATCACGGCGTTCTGGAAGGAAGAGGGCTCGAACTTCCCTTGCAGGATGATCGACGGCAAGGCTGTTACCTTGCCAAGCAACGACGCGAGCGGGGCCTTGACTGGTTTGTTTGCGCCTCCCTTGTCCGGCAAATAGATGACCAGACTGCCGAACGCCTGAATCAACTGATCGTTGCGCTCATCCTCAAAATCCCGTCCTGCCGTTTGGAGGACACCGATTCCAGGACGTGCCTGCAACGGAACCGGCATGCCATGCGTATCAAGCTCCGAGTCTTCATGCAAAGACAGATAAAGTTCGCGATCGCACTTGGTCCGCAGGAACATGGACAAAGTGCTTTTGGAGATTCGTTTCTTTGCAGTGCTCGGCATATCAGAACATTTCCAGACAATCAGGCATTTGTAGAATCGGCAATCACTCTGTCACACGCTCATACGCTTGTCGGACCACGTTGATCGCGGCCGGCACATCGTCTTGCGAGTCCAGGTTGTACAGCACTCCACCCGTTTCAGTTGCGCCGATGATGAAGGCGAATTCCGTGGCATCCCGGGCCCTGCCTGATGGATCTTCGCAGTCGGCAAAATCCATATTCAGCAAGAGGCTCAGCCGCTGCTTGCGCGGGATGATTTCGACGAAGAAATCGAACACGCGGTAGATGACACTCCGATCATTGGGCAGCTCGACAACATCTTCACCAAATGCCTGGATCTGTGGACGTAAAGCCTCCAGTAAATTCTTTGCGATGTCATCCAGTTCCAGGTCCTCGATCCTGTAGTTGGCGGCAAAGGCCTTGTGCTCCTCCAACTCCCGTTGCTTCACGGCCAGCAAATCGACAACCAATGGTCGCCATACGGTCACGGCCTTCTCAGCGAGCAACTTGCCTCGCTGCTCGATGGTCGTACCGTCCCACGCAGATTGTTCGCGAATGAACTTGTTCAAGCGCAGCGGGCTCTCATCGAAACCACCGGAAATCGTTTTCTTCTCGGAAAATGGACGGTCGCTGTAAGTGGAGTTGTATCCGGTCAGCGTCAGATTGCCCAGGCGGTGCAGCCACGTTTCCTGTATTGCTTTCCAGTCGCTACCGAGCATCGTTCGCCATTCCGGACGAAGATCCTCGTTCTGCGGCATAACGTGCTCAATGGAGAAGTTCGAGGTATCGATGCGCTCCTTGCTGAAGTTCTCAAGCCGATCCAGCAGATAGAAGCAAGTTCGCATGTCGTAGACATCGCGGGTTTCGAGCGCCTCGCGAAATTCGGTATCGCTCGGAAAGCGGCGCCTCTTGCCTTGCCGATACAGCGCCACCTTCAAACTGAGCAACGGCTGGTTCTCGGTGATCCGATAGGCGAGGCTTGCGAATATTTGTCCGAGGCTGCGCGTTTGCATGTCGCACACTGAACGCCGGAACACGAAACTTTCCAGCAATTCGACAGCCTCGACGAATTCATCGGAACGCAGGGTCTTTGCTCGGTCATGAAAGTCGTAAAGCGTCAGCACGACCGGCGAAGCCACCTCGACCAGGGAACGCAGGCGGGCAAATGCCTCCTTTAATGCCGGCTGCTTCTCCTGTCCGAGACTGAATGCCGTGTAGTAGGTGCCGAAGCGCCGCAGGTCGCTGAGAATGCCATCGACACCACGCTTTTCGACAGTACGCGAGAAATAGCTGCGAAACTCGTGATAGATCTCGGCCGCCTTCAATGGCGTGCCGGGACGCATTTGCAGCGTCAGAAAATCCTTCACGAATTTATCGAACTCGGTACGGTAGCGCCGCCCGAATGCCTGCTCGATTGGCTGCCAGTGTTCTTCGTAGAGCTGGGTCTGGGAGGACTCGTCCAGACGCATCAGCACGAAATTTCGAATCAGATCGGCCTGAGTTAAATCCACCCCGGTAGAGTTCAGGCTTTCAAAGATCATCTGCGGGTCATCCTGGCCGCGCGTCAGACTCACGTCCACGACCACCAGTTTCTTGATGCCGTTGTAGACGGTTTGCACATCTGCCTGGGCGACCAAATCACGCAGGAACAGGAAGTTCTCCTTCACCCGTTCCGAGGCGGCCTCTGGCAACGTCTTTCCATCCAGAAGCGCAATCAGTGTTTCGTGATCTGCCCGGCGCAGATGCAGCTTGTGCCGTCGCTCTCCCTTGCCGTGCCGGTTGCGCAGGTAATAGTCGTCCAGCTCATCGGGCGTCGCTTCCTCCTCTCCCTGACCGAAATTGCCAGGAAGCTGTGCCATCTGGTCACGAAGCGCGATCAACAAAAGCGTCAGGGTAGTAAGGCGTTGTTGGCCGTCGATCAACAACCAACGAGTGATGGTGGCTGTGTTGTCCTCGGCCGCGACATAGACCACTGAGCCAAGGAAGTGCCCCTTCACATTTGGGTCGCTACCGACGCGAATCACATCCTTCCACAGTTGCTGGCAGTGCTTCGTGCCCCAGCTGTAGTCGCGCTGAAAGATCGGCACGATGAATTGCTTCGCGCCCTGCAGCAGATTGGTAACCAGCGTGTCTTCTGCTTTCATGATCGGGCCTCAGTAATACTGCCGGATGTAGCTGTACGCTTTCTCGAACAGCTCTTCATCGGCGTGCAACTTGTACTTGAACAAGGATTTCCTGAGCGCCTTCTTGATCTCGCGCTCGCCAGCGAGGGTGTCCTGCCAACCGGGAAACCGGACCAAGCGCACGATCTCGTCGATATCCGCCACCACGCGTTCGACCATGATCGGCGTCTCGGCGGTCTTTACTTCATTGAACAACTCGGTCAGCGCTGCCTTGCCACGATCCTCGTCCTCTTCCGGAGGCGTTTCCTTCTCGGCCTGCAGCACTTCCTTGGCCAGTTGCAGCAGTTGCTTGAGGAACTCGACGCTGTTGAGCACGCCGGACTCGAAGCGATCGCGCAGGGCATCCAGGCGTTCCGAGAGCGCCTTGAACTTGGGGTTACCGAGGTGTTTGCGCAGCCGCCGGGCAACCTTGATCTCGATTTCCTTGACCTTTTTAGGATCGGGATTCGAGAGCACCGCCTCCAGCAGATCAGCGTCCAGCACCAGCGTATCGAGATCGTCGCGAACGGCGTCGACGTGCACGTTCTGGTGAATCAGCTCGATGGTCTTGGCCCCGAGGGAATGCCAGATCAGCTTGCCGTGGCCGCTGGAGGGCTGCACCGACTGATACACCTGCGAGAGCCACTTGTAGTCCTTCTCGTATTCGCCGAGGATCGGATCTGGCGAGATGGCCTCCCATAGCTTGTTAAGCAGGCTGTACTCGACCGCGAAGTTGTCGCGCACCTCGTTGTTGGGCAGGCATTGCTGGGCGGCGATCAGCCCCTCGTAACCCTCGACAGTGCGATCAACGCCGGCGAAGAACGCCAGGCATTTCTGCATTGCCTCCGGCAGCCGGTCCTTGAGTTCCTGGATGTTCGATACCACCGCCGTGACGCTTTTGTCGTCGAACTCCAGTGCCTTGGCCACGTCGTCGAAGATGCCGAGGTAATCCACGATCAGGCCGTGGGTCTTCTGCTCGGAGTAGGTGCGGTTCACCCGGCAGATGGCCTGGAGCAGCGTGTGGTCGCGCAGCGGCTTGTCCAGATACATCGCCTGCAGGATGGGCGCGTCGAAGCCGGTCAACAGCTTCGAGGTGACGATGATCAGTTTGAGCGGGTCGTTGGGGTCGCGGAAGCGGTCAAGCAGCCGCTCCTCTTCATCCCGCGTGCGCGCATAGGCCTTGTACTGCGGCTCGTTGGCGTTGACCGTCATCACGATGTCGGAGGCCTCCGGCGGCAGCAGCTTGTCCAGCTCCTGTTTGTAGAGCAGACAGGATTCGCGGTCGAAGGTGACGATCTGGCCCTTGAAGCCGTTCGGCTCCACCTTGCTCTGGAAGTGCTGGACGATGTCCTCGCACACGCGTCCGATGCGCTCCGGGGTCTTCACCAGCACCGCCATCTTGGCGGCGGTCTTGCCGAGGTTGTCGCGGTCGAGGTCGGAGAGACCGCCGGTCATCTCCTTGAAGGCGGCATCGATGGCTGCCTTGTCGATGTGCAGCTCCAGCAGGCGCGGCTCGAAGTGCAGCTTCAGTGTCGCGCCGTCGCGGATCGACTCCTCGAAGCCGTAGCGGCTCAGGTAACCCTTGTCATCCTCCTCCGCGCCGAAGGCGTAGAAGGTGTTGCGATCGAAACGATTGATCGGTGTACCGGTCAGGCCGAACAAGAAAGCATTCGGTAGCGCATCGCGCATCTTGCGGCCGAGGTCGCCTTCCTGGGTGCGGTGCGCCTCGTCCACCAAGGCGATGATGTTGCCGCGATCATTCAGCACACCATCGGCTTCGCCGAACTTGAAGATCGTCGTGATGATGATCTTGCGCACGTCCTGCGCCAGCAGTTGGCGCAGCTTGTCGCGGGAGTCGGCCTTCTCGAGGTTGGGGATATCGGCCCCGGTGAAAGTGCCGGTGATCTGGGTATCGAGATCGACACGGTCGACCACAATCAGCACCGTGGGATTCTTCAAGCACGGATGCAGGCGCAGCTTCTGAGCCGCGAACACCATCAGCAGCGACTTGCCTGACCCCTGGAAATGCCAGATCAGGCCCTTCTTCGGATAGCCGGCCAGCACCCGCTCGACGATCTTGTTGGCCGCCTCGTACTGCTGATAGCGGCAGATGATCTTGATGCGCTGCTTTTTCTTGTTGGTGGCGAACAGGGTGAAGTTGGCCAGGATGTCGAGCACCACATGGGGCCGCAGCATGCTCTCGGCAGCCAGTTTCAAGCCTTTCAGCGGGTGCTTGAGCGCGTCGCCGTCGTCCTCCAGGTTCCACGGCCCCCAATCCTTGATGGGCAAGCCGAGCGAGCCGTAGCGATATTCCTTCCCTTCCGTCGCCACCGAGAACACGTTGCAGACGAAAAGCTCCGGCACGTGCTTCTCGTAGTCATCATGCACCTGCAGTGCGCCATCCACCCAGCTCACCGCCGAGCGCGTCGGCGTCTTGGCCTCGATCAACACCAGAGGCAGGCCATTAACCAGCAGGACCAGGTCGGCACGACGCTCGGCGCTGCCGGCGCGGAAGGTGAACTGCTGGGTGACGACGTACTGGTTCTGGTCGAGGTTGTCGAAATCGATCAGGCGAACCGGCACATGCTCGTTGTTCTGGCCGAAGGGCATGGAACGTTCCCCCCTGAGCCAGGCCGTGAATTCCTCATTGGCGCGGATCAGACCATCGGAGCGCACCGCTAGCACAATGGCGCGCAGCTTGTAGATCACCTCGTCGGCGCGATCGGGCTGGGCGGCAATTTCCGGGTTGAGGCGAATCAGCGCCTCGCGCACCCAGGATTCAACCAGCACGTCCTGGTGCTGGCGCGGGATGTCGGCACTGGCGACACGGCGCCAGCCGATCCCCTTGTGGCTGCGGCCGTAGGTGGCTTCTCGCTCCTGTACGACATTGGCGGGGATGGGCTTTGCCGGTCCAGAAAGCAGGTCGTAGAGGTAGGCTTCGACAGTATTGGATTCGTTAAATGCCACCTGCACCCTCCGCATTTCCTGTCAAAAACCGCTTTTTCATTCCATCGAGCAATGAGTAGCGTGCGACCACCGCATCTTCTGCAGATTTGGCTCGCGCTATGTCATCCAGCACCTTTTGTTGCGTCTCCAGTGGCGGTAACGGCAGACGAACACGAAGCAAATTGCTGGCATTCACGTTTGCCTGACTGACCGCCTTTGTCGCGTAGGCAAGAACCTGGCGACGACCAAAGTCGGAATTTAAGTAGAGCGTGAGGAACTTCGGCTCCAGCTTTTCCTTGTTCGTCTTGATCCGCACAAGGTAAGACGCAAAGACGTGATCGCCTTCCAGCTCGTATACGCCCGTCCGGCCAACCAATTCATAGCTGTTGGTTCGGTTGAACAGCACATCTCCGTGAACCAGTTGATAGGTTTCAAAGTCCTTCTCGGTGAGGTTCACATACTTGATGTCGTTTTCAACGCAGAGCCCGTTTTCGATGTTCATCATGCGCAGCATCGGGTACTGACCATCAGGTCCGGCATTGATTGAAAGGCCGTACTGCGTTTCGTGAACGACTGAGCCGAGCTCAACAACGGGCCAATCGCCATTGAGAAGCTCTGACAGCATTGAGCGGACGAGTTGATCTGCGCCCTGCCGGATATTGTGATGAGCTTCCTTTGTATGCTCGATCGCTTGCAGCACATCAACGAGCCGTTGCTGTTCTTCCAGCGGCGGCAACGCGAACTCCTGAACCGCGAGCGTCTTCCAGTTAATGGTCGGCGAAAGAGAGCCGACAGAAATCTCCACCGCCCGATTCATGAACAGATCGCTCTGCATGAAGAAGGGCAGGAACTCCGGCAGCACAGCGTCGGGCTTTGCGCGAAGCACCATCGCGTGGGCCGAGCAGATGCCGTCGAACTCGGCGACGCCCAGCTTGCGCTGGTAGGCGCGACGGCGACCGAAAATGATGTCGCCCTTCTTGAACACCAGCTTGGTAGCTTCCACATCGTCCGGGCTGCCCCAACGCCGAATACGCAACGAATCGGGATCGAGGTGTTCCAGACCGACGTAATGCTCCATGCCGGATTCGGACGGATTGTCGATGCGGACATTGACGTTGGTGGCGATCTGATCGAAGCGCCAGACCTTCCAGCCAGGTTTCAACTTCTTATCAGCCACGCTCGACCTCCTCGGCTTCCAGGTCATCGAGCGTTTCCACCAAAGCATCCATCTGCTGCCAGAAGTCGCGGCCGTCGTTTTGCCATTTCTCCCAGGCCGCGCTCAGGCTGACGGCCTCATTGGTTCCGTTGCCGCTCGCCGCGCTCGTCGACCGCTTTACATACAGCGGAATGGAGAGATTGGCGCCGTTGCGGATGATCTGGTCCAGCGTCGCCACCGCTGCAAAGCCATCGATCGGCGCGAAGGCGCGGAACGCTTCCAGGATGCGTTGTTGGTGTTCCGGCTTGAGGAAGCTCTGCGCCCGTTCGCGGGTGACTTCGTTCAGCGCGTCGATGAACAGCACCTTGCCCTTACGTTCGGCTGACTTCCGCCGGTTGCAGACCATGACGCAGGACTCCATCGGGGAGTTGTAGAAAAGGTTCGGCCCAAGGCCGATCACCGCTTCTACCCAGTCCTGCTCGACCATCTTGGCGCGCATCGCCTGTTCCTCGTTGCGGAACAGCACGCCGTGCGGCCACAGGATGGCGCAGCGGCCACGGTCCGACAGGCTGGCCAGGATGTGCTGCTGGAAGGCGTAGTCGGCCCGACCCTGCGGCGGGGTGCCGAGGAAGTTGCGCCCCCACTTATCCTGGCTCCAGGCTTCGCGGTCCCACTGCTTAATGGAGTACGGCGGGTTGGCGAGGATCACGTCGAACTTGCGCAGCCGGTCACCTTCGATGTGCTTCGGGTCGGCCAGGGTGTCGCCCCGGATGATCTGAAAGTCCTCGACGCCATGCAGGAACAGGTTCATCCGGGCAATACCGGAGGTGATCAGGTTGCGCTCCTGCCCGTAGAGCCTGAGAGTGCGGTACTCGCCGCCGCTACGCTTGACCTCGGCCAGGGCGGAAATGAGCATGCCGCCGGTGCCGCAGGTGGGGTCGTAGATCGACTCGCCGGCCTGCGGGGCCAACAACTGCGTCATCAGATGCACAACGGTACGGTTGGTATAGAACTCGGCGGCTGTGTGGCCGGAGTCGTCCGCGAACTTCTTGATCAGGAATTCGTAGGCATTGCCGAGCTCGTCCTCGGGCACGTTGGCGACCGAGAGCGTTTGCGTCGAGAAATGCTCGATCAGATTCTTGAGGGTTTCGTCCGGCAGGCGCTCTCGGTTGGTCCAGGGCGCATCGCCAAAAATCCCGGCCAGCATGTCCGGGTTGGCCGCTTCGATCTGCCGCAAGGCTGACTGGATCGCCATGCCGACGTTTTTCGGGACCTGGCGTACGTCCTTCCAATGCGCGCCATCCGGTATCTGGAAGCGATGGTTTTCGGCGAACTCGGCATAGGACAAGTCGCCGCCCGACTCCCTGAGCGCCGCCTGATATTCCTCGTCCCAGACATCCGAGATGCGTTTGAAGAACAGCAGCGGAAAGATGAACTGCTTGTAGTCGCCGGCATCGATGAGGCCACGCAGCAGTACGGCGGCGCCCCAGAGATAGGATTCGAGTTCTTGTTGGGTAATGCGGGCACTCATTGCAGCCAGCCTCCTTCCACCATGACCTTGGCCAGCCTGTCTTCCGCTTCCCGGCAGCGAGTGAGTGCACTCTTGAAGGACTCAATGGCTTCTGGCAGCGGCGGGATATCCTCCTGCAACGGCGGCAGGACATAGCGCGAGATATTCAGCGTCCAGTCCTCGGCCTTGATTTCATCCAGGCCGACGATGCGCACCGCGTCCTGCACATCCTCGAACTTCTCGAACCAACCCTGGATTTCGAGGCCGTGCTCGGGTTCCAGATAGTTCTGTGCCCGACCACGTCGGAAGAGCCTGGAGGCGTCAGCGATCATCACCTTCTGACGCCGCTGGGCCGGCTTCTTCTTGCGGAGTACCAGGATGCAAGCGGCGAGGCCTGTGCCATAGAAAAGGTTGGGCGCCAGGCCGATGACCGCCTCGACCAGATCCATCTCCAGTAACTTTTGGCGGATACTGCCCTCGGCCCCTTTGCGGAACAGCGCGCCCTGGGGCAACACCACGGCCATGCGCCCGGCCCCTTCGGCCATCGACTTGACCATGTGCTGCACCCAGGCAAAGTCACCGCTGCTGGACGGGGGCAGTCCTGCGAAGTTGCGCCCGAAGGGATCGTTCACCCATAGGTCTTCGCCCCACTTTTCGAGGGAAAAGGGCGGATTGGCGATCACGCAATCGAAGCTCGCCAGACGGTCACCCTCGAAGAAGGCCGGGTTGCGCAGGGTATCGCCGCGCACGATCTGAAAATCCTCGATGCCGTGAAGGAACAAGTTCATGCGGGCAATGGACGAGGTGGTGAGGTTTTTTTCCTGCCCATAGAGCTTGCCCCACAGACGCTTCACATCGCCGTGTTGTTCTTGAACGTGCTGAACGGCTGCCAGCAACATGCCGCCCGTGCCACAGGCCGGGTCATAGATGGTTTCGCCCTCTTTGGGGTCGAGCATCTCGATCATCAGCCGCACGACACTGCGCGGGGTATAGAACTCGCCGGCCTTTTTGTTGGTGGCATCGGCGAATTTCTTGATCAGGTACTCGTAGGCATCGCCCAGCACATCGGAGGCGATGTTCTTGTTGCCGAAGGACACGCGCGAGAAATGCTCGATCAGATCTTTGAGCAGCGCGTCGGAGAGTCGATCCTTGTTGGTCCACTGGGCATCACCGAAAACGCCGTACAGGGTGTCCGGGTTGGCCTTCTCGATTTCGCGCATGGCGCGCTGCAGGGCATTGCCGACGTTGGTCGCCACGGCACGAACGTCATTCCAGTGGCAGTCATCCGGGATCTGAAAGCGATGCGACTCGGGGAAGAGGGCCAGTTCGGCATCGCCGGTCTCATCGACGATCTCGGCGTATTCCTCGTCCCAGACATCGCAGATCCGCTTGAAGAACAGGAGCGGGAAGATGTAGGTCTTGAAGTCAGCCGCATCCACCGGGCCGCGCAGGATGTTGGCGGACTCCCAGAGGTGGCCTTCGAGCTGACTGAGATTGATTGGAGCTTCTTGCATCAAGTCGTTCTCTTCATGCTTGGTCCGGCGATCGGTAGCCAGGCGCGAGCACCGCGTTCCTGACGCCGTATAGGGCCAAGGGGTTCTTTAGCCAGAGCCGGTACTCCGGCCCTCTCAGGCTGTGATCGGGCGAGCTGTCCACACTCCACTTGCGCAGAATGTATCCAGCCGTGGCGGCGCGGAGCTTCATGCGCAGCACGCCATCCCGCATGCCGTAGTCCATCTCCGTAACCTCAGAACGTGGCTGGTCCGGATGGGGAATCAGTTCCAGTTCGACGATTCGCGTCCATTGGATATCCTGGTCGCCGCGCTCATGGGCCTGCACTTCTTCATCTCGCAACAAGACCGGTCCCTTGATCCGGGTGATCACGAAATCCCGAAACTCCTGAGACCTGCGATCGAAGGCCCGCACATGCCAGCGCAGGCCGTTGTCGATCAGCGCAAAGGGAACGATCTGGCGCTCGGTCTGGCCGCTTGAGATCGAGTGATACTCGACCCGGATCGGACACTCCTGGTGGATCGCCCGGGTCACACAGGCCAGTACATCCAGGTCGGGATGCGTGAGCCTTGAAGGGATTTCACTTGCCACCCACGCCTTGAGCTGGGAGGGCTCGCCGTCTCCGAAGCCTTGTGTCAGCCAGGACAGAACCCGTTCAGGCGGAAAGTCGAAGAGCGGTTTGAAGTCCTCTCCAAGGACATAGCACTTGGCCTTGGTGTCGTAATCGATGTTGCCTGGTGCCAGCTCCTTGTAGATCGCCAGGTCACGCGTGGCGGCGGCCGACTGGATTCCAAACCGCGACACCAGGTCCTGGCGGCGGATATCTCCGATGAAGCGCACGCGCAGTTCCACGAAGGCAAGGCGATCGCGCTGCGGCTGGGTAAGGTCGTCAAGCTGTTCGTCAGACATCCTTGGGGCTCATGCGGGTTAACAAATGCTTGTGATGATAGTTGCGGGTAGTATATGGCACGCACTACAATCCGTCTATGCGATTCCCAGAGCGCCCATATCCGCATCCTTGTGATTATGACCATGCAGCAAGCGGGTCGCTCGCTATAGAGAAGGAGCGAACCTGCATGAGTGGAAACCGTAGGGCCCAGCCAGGACTCCCCAACAAGGGCTGGCATCGCGTTGAATCAGCGAAATGTCAGGAGGGAGCATGATTGACCCGGCAAGCCAGGCCCAACTGAAAGAGGCCATCGCAGACTGCATCGGAACCGACCAAGGGGTGCTGGATGCTCTGCGAGAAGAAATACAGTCGTTGAAGAGTGCCACGCGCCGAATCCAGCCGCGCGCCACGACGTCGATCTCACTGGTTGGCACAGATGGGGGAAACAACCAGCTTCAGTTCGACCCCTTCCTGATTCAGTTGGTCCGAGTCGTAGATAGCAGCAACAACGAGTACTGCCTTGAAGCAGTTTCGCCCACGACACCGGTGCAGAAACTGAACCAACGCCAGTTCGATGAGGACGGCGCGCCCAAAACGGCACTGGGTGAAATGATGGTTTTCCTGGGAGTGGACAGCCTGCAGGCGCTCTCCCACATGATCCGACCGACCGACAGTGGAAAGCCGGTTTCTCCCAGCTGGGTTCAGGTTTATCGGGAACTGGTCGAGTGGGCGATCCTATTCAAGATCCTCGACAAAGATTACGGCACTGACACGTTGATCATCTGCGACGGCCTTCTGCGAAGCAAGGTGTTTGCCAAAGACCTGTTCCAGCGTCTGCTCCAAGGGATGAAGGAGCGTATCGACAAACAATGGAGCAACAGCCGGCGGCGGGTTTATCTCGCGGGTGTAGCCAAGCACAGCAAGGTGCTTTCTCGGTATCGCTTGGCCATGGCTCTGGAAGGCGTCCTTCAGACTGATTACCCCGCCTACGTCGAGGTACCCCGCGAAGTGGAGGAAAAGGCATACGTCTGGTCGGAGTTCGCACGAGGCGATGACCGAACTGGCGAGGGCGGCGAAATTAACAAGTTTGTCGGCGGCAAGATGTTCCTGGTGAAGTTTGGCTCTCACCGCCGCGATCCCGTGTGGCCAATCGACATCTTTGTTCCACAAGTCAGCGATCACCAGGTAATTCTCGGGTCAATGCTTGCTGATGCGATCAACGGTTTTCCAGTTCCCCATTACCCACGCTGCCTGCAAAAGGCGCATGAAAATGCGGCGCTGGTCGATTTCGACTTCGATATTTTGCAGGACTTCATCTACGAGGGTGTGCGTTCGAGTCTCGGCGGCGACGCGGGCACATTGGATGCGTTTCAGCTGCAGGACGCCGATCCTGCGCAGCGTCGGTACGGATAAGGGAGAACAACATGGCTGAAATCCAACTCTTTCCCAGAGAACAGGTCGTCGGGATCTTTCGTGGCTTCCAGCAGGGAGGCATGGAATTCCACGCCGATCTTGTTTTGCCGTACCGAAATGAGTTCCAGAACATCCCGATGCACGGGCAATTCCTCATCGTCCAACTGGAGACGCCCGATGAGGCGGTGTTGGGCCGCATTGCATCCTTTTCCTCTGAGGGCAAGCTGTCGTTCGGCTCCGGCGAGGAATTCAACATCCGTGCAGTTCGCGAGGAAAGGCCTATTCCGGAGGATTTGCGTGAGCAGTATCTCAAGTATCGGATCAACATCCGCGTGCTCGGTGTTCTACGCAAGAACGGCAACGGGCTGACATTCGTTCCCTCCCATCGTCGACTTCCCCATGTTGGCAGCAAGGTTGCCTTTCCAAGCGCCGAGGTGTTGCGCGAGATCGCAGGACACAACATTGATGGCGCTCCCATAGGCCATCTGGCTTTCGGGGAATACATCTACGCTGCCGGCAACAAATCATTCCAATCGCAGGAATGGATGCAGGTGGTCGACCCAGAGGTGCTGGTTCGCTTCCCGATCGAGTCCCTTGTCTCTCGCCGCAGCTTCATCTTTGCCCGAGCGGGCTTCGGTAAATCCAACCTCAACAAACTGCTTTTCTCGAAGCTCTACGAAAACACGCCCTTCGTGACCAAGCGCGCAGGCAAGCAGGTCCCTGTGGGCACGGTCATCTTTGACCCGGATGGGGAGTATTTCTGGCCAGACGACAAGGGCCGGCCAGGCCTGTGCGATGTCCCGGCGCTGGAAGACAAGGTCGTCGTTTTCACCGACCGAAAGAATCCAAGCCCTTTCTACCAATCGTTCGTTGCGGGCGGTATCAAGCTTGATATCCGTCGCCTTCGGCCTGGGGATGTAATTTCAATTGCACTCGGAGCTGAGCGCCAGGAACAGCAGAACGTGCGGAAGCTCAGGGGGCTTCCACAAGATCGCTGGGAGTCGCTGGTCAATCTAATAGACGCCAATGGCAACACCACGCCGCTCGAAGACGTATGTGGACTGCTCGATCTCGACCCTCAGCGACAGGAGGCCGAGGCGCTGGCAGCCCGGGGCAACATGACAGCGATCGTGAAGATGCTGCATGACAAGAGCAGTCAGCTCATGGACATGCTGGTTCATGCGCTTTCCGAGGGAAAGCTGTGCGTTATCGACGTCTCCCAGATGCGCGGGGGCCAGTCCCTGGTGCTCTCTGGCCTGATCCTGCGCCGGATCTTCGATCGGAACCAGCAAGAGTTCACGGCCGCTGACCCCAAGACCATCCCGACGATCGCCGTTGTCGAAGAAGCGCAATCTGTGTTGAACGAGAACGCACCTGCCGCCGAGCCTTACATTGCCTGGGTGAAGGAAGGCCGTAAATACGACCTCGGGGCACTGCTGATCACGCAACAACCCGGCAGCATCCCAGTCGAGATCCTCAGCCAGGGCGACAACTGGTTCATCTTCCATCTGTTGTCCGCAGCCGACCTTACATCCCTGAAACGAGCCAACGCCCATTTCAGTGACGACCTTTTGAGTTCGCTACTCAATGAGCCGATCCCAGGCCAAGGTGTGTTCTGGAGTTCGGTGGGAGGCAAACCTTATCCAGTCAGCCTCCGCGCACTGTCGTTCGAGAAGATGTATTCAATGCGGGACCATGACTACAACCAACCCGTAGGGAATACATATGCGCAAACGCTGCGCATCACTTTCTCCGGAATGAAGCAGAGTGCTGCGGCAGCTCGGGTTCCAGACTCGAATGCTTCAGGCTCGCTCTTTTCCGCTGAGACTGGTTTCGAAGACTCCGAACCAGTGGACGTCATGGCGACTATAGAGCAGCGAGCGATTGATGCCTTGCGAGGAGATGCCGACATCCTTCAGAAGCTCGAATCTTCGAATGGCATGCCTTGGTATGGAGTTCAGCAGTTTCTGATTGACCACCTGCCAGAACACCTGGAAGACCGCCGTCAGTTTGCGTACAACCTGGTTTCAAAGGCGATGAATGCGATTTTCGGCTCACAACCCAGAGGATGGGAGACGTTCAAGAGTACGTCGACGGGCAAGACATGGATTAGGGCTCACAAGTGACTGCCAACGCTGGAGCTTGTGGCGCGAGGAATAACCGCATGGAGTGTGGGCGAACGATTGAGCGGAAATAAGGGCTGGCATGGATCAAAAAACACACAATCAAAATACGGGTTCGTACACCGCCAACCTCCTTGGCAACATCCGAAGCCACTTGGCCGGGCTGCAGGGCTACGACGTGATGGCGCTGGAGCTCATCCAAAATGCGGATGACGCGAAAGCCGAGGAGGTCGTATTTGACATCACGGACAACGGCTTGCTTGTGCGCAACAGCGGCCAGTTCACCTATTGCGGAGATCTGAACAAGCCGTGCGCTTTTCTCTCCGAGGGCAACTACAAGTGCGACTACCACCGGATCACGGATGTCGGCAGCGGCGGTAAGTTGTCGCGCGGCGAGAATATCGGTCGCTTTGGTATCGGCTTCGTGTCCACCTATCAGGTGACGGACCATCCCGAGATCCGTTCTTCCGGCATCAAGCTGGCGCTTTACCCCGAGCGGGGGCAATGGTTCATCGAGGCATTCGAAGAGCCAGATAGAACGTCTTTCTTTCTGCCCTGGGCGAGCGATCCCAACACTGAGGCACGGCTCGCGCTTGGAATCTCCCACGTCAGCCCCACCCACATCGATCAGCTAGCCGAGGATTTTCAGACCGTTCTTCGTAAGAGCCTGCTGTTTCTTCGCCACGTTCGGAAAGCTGAGATACGCCGAAATGGCCAACTCCTACTGGCCTGCGATCTGGACAGAAGCGAAGGCTCAGATCTCATAGTCAGTTTCAGGCCCAGCGGTGACGTTGAGCAATGGCACATTCTTCGCGCCGACGCAGCGGAGGCGGCCCAGCGCCTCTACGCGACGCACCCTCGGCTGGAGACGCTTCATCGAAGCACCAACATCAGCATTGGACTGCGAATTGATCCGGAACCGCTGACTGAGGGACTGCTCTACGCGTTCTTGCCGACCGAACAGTCCACCGGGCTTCCCCTGCACCTCAACGCGGACTTTTTCCCCGAGTCTGATCGCAAAGCGGTGATCTTCGCCGGACATCAGCATGAGCAGGCGTGGAATGAGATGCTAATCGACGCCGCCGCCACCGAGCTGGCCAGGGACCCCGAAGGCCTGCTGCAAATGCTCGCTCCCGTCCAGTTGTGGCAGATCCTCGGTCGAGCATACGACCTCTCCTCCAAGCCGGCGGGACACCCCGCTTGCTTCAAGCGGTTCTGGGAACGCCTGAAAGTCACCGCAACACAAGCACAGATTGCGGAGGCACAGGACGGCAGCCTTCATCAACCCGGTGGCGTGTTTATTCCTCGCACTAACCTGAATGAACATCAGGCGAAGGCATTGCTTGACGTGGGCGGCAGACTCGTTGCCGAGGAACTTCGACCATTTCAAACGGCGATGAACCAGTTGGGCGCGCCGATTCTGACGCTTGAACGGCTCGTTGTGCTGATGGAATCAGCAATGGCAAAACAGGTGGCGGGAGCAACGGAAGTCGACCAGGAAAGACTGGAACATTTTCACCGCCCTCTCTGGAGCATCATCAACGACCTTCTTCCAGATGCGGGGACGAGCAACCCCAGCACGAATCCAGCGGTGCAACGACTGTTGACGTTGCCCTTTGTCGTCACCGAGGATCTTTTCGCGGTAACAATCAATCAGTCCTACACGGCGCCTGCCGGGCTGGACGCAGGCCGTATTGCGGCATTGCTGCCGAGACTCGCGATTGCCTCCAGCCTGCTCGCAGGATTTCCGAAAATCACCCGACTGATAAAGCAGCTCCATCTCGGCGCAGTGGTTTCTCACGTCAGCGAGATGTGCAAATCCGAACCGGTCGAGGATGTCATCGCTGTTGCACCGAAGGAGCTGCGCGATCTCTACTCGCTGTTTGCTGATTTGGATCACCAAAGCGCCGTCGAGAAGACGATTTATCAGCAACTGCGCGGCCTTCCCATATGGCAATCAAGCCGCGGCCTCGTCAAAGCCACCCAAGCGCTTCTGCCGGGTAACTTCTCAGATCCCACCGGCCAGGCCGACTTGCTGGACGTCTCTGTCCTCACGGAATCGGCCAGAGATTTCCTGACGAGCAAACTGGGCGTGCAGACGCAAACGATCGAGGCGTTTGTACAGACTGTGTTGCCGACGTTTTTTGATAACGACGGCCCGCTGGATGCAAGCAAGTACACACGGCTGATTAGCGAGCTCGCCAATCACCCGACGCTGGTGAACGACGATGACATCCGTCGGTTGCTGGGATCGCTTCCGATCGTGCCTACGCAGGATGGAGGCTGGTCGCGCCCGGTCAACACGTACCGCCGCGCTGAAGATCTTGTGAAGGTTCTCGGAGACGCGCTTCACCTTTGGCTGGATGCCAGCCGCATTCCGAATACGCGATCAGTACATACGTTCATCGACAGCCTGGGCATCCGACGAACACCGATTGCCAGGCACCTTGTCGATCGGATGTTGTTCATCGCCGAGAAATACCTTCCAAGCGAAGATGCGAAGCGCGCAAGTAGCGAGGCCTTTTACGTCCTCTGCGACAACTACGAAGAATGGAAAGAGAAAAAGGCCTTTCAGGATGCCCTGGATGACCTTCAAGAGGCGGCGTGTTTCCCTGCCGATGGGGACACGGAAGAGTGGCACACAGCCGACTCTCTGTACGCACCTTACCGTGCCGACGCATTCCGCTCTCAGGCCAATATTCTGGATTTCAGAAACACGGTACGCCTGAAAACAGAGCTGCTGGAAGAACTGGGTATTTCCATCAACCCGGAAACTCGGCTGGTAATCGACCATTTGCAGCATTGCATCGCATCGGGCGTGCAGCCCCATGTCTCGACGTATCAGGTGTTGAACGAGCGCGCACAACGATCAGATCCACTCATTGCGACTCTCGCTGGCTCGCGATGCATTTATGTCGAAAGCCAGAAGACATTCGTCCGTCCCAACCAGCTGTACTGGGTGCCACAGCAACTTGGACGCTACGCGTACACCATTCCGGGAAACTACGAGTCGTTTAAGCCGATTTTTGATGCAATTGGAGTGAAGAATGCGCCGGAAGGTCGGGATTTCGTCGACATTCTGCTCGATATCGTTAGCGAATACTTCGAGCAGTCCAAGCCACTGACAGGTCCAGACCGCGCGGTCTATGACGTCTGCCTGACCAGCGTTGCTACCGCCCATGAAAATGAGGAGCTGACACCATCGGACCTGCAGCGTCTGCAGGAGGCTCCAGCCATCTTGAACCTACGGGGCCAGCTCACTCATCCGGACGAAGTCTTGCTCCAGGATAGCGAGTGGCATGCCGGATTCTTTGGCGGGGAACTCGACCAAGCCTTGTGCAAGCCCGTTCCTGAACTTTGGCCATTCGTGGAAGAAGTCGGTGTCAGACGGTTGAGTGAGAGTGCGCAGGTTGCCCTTGAATTCGTCGATGGCCCGCAGGCCGACGAAACCCAGCTCGCCGAAAACTTGATGGGCAGGATGGACATCCTCGCCCGTTTGCTTCATGACAAACCAACAACTGTCAGGAAGAAGATTCGTGGCGCTCTTTCGACGTTGACGGCCGTCAGCCACGACATTGTCCGCATCCAGGCGTCTGTCCATGTTGGAGGGGATCAGGCATTCGCACCTCCAACGCCGGCACAGGCGTTCTACGACATTGAGAACGGGCGCTTGATTCTCGCCCGCCCAGTGGGCGATCGGAGTTGGGCGCACGTCCTCAATGCGTTGTTCCACCAACTGATGCCAGAGGAATCAGGCAGCGAAATTTCAAAGCTGACGCTAAGCGTTCGTCCCCTCATGGGGATGTCGGTAGAAGAAGCACATCGCGAATTGAGTGATGCTGGTATTCCCTACCTAGATGCAGAGCCTGGGAACGGGACCACGGAGGACCTGACGTCGCCGGACCTCGATGAGATGGGCGGCACAGCGGAGCCAGACAACCACGAGGAAACCGGGGCACCATCTACCTCCGTCGACGATTCTGGCGAACAGACCGACGGCGCTCCTGGCACCCCCCATGGAAAGCGGCAACGCGATACGTCAGAGCCCTCAACGGGAGGAGAGGCAACAGAGCAACCTGGGCGTGAGGGGGAATCTGGCGGCCCACGCCGTGGTGTTACTGGACGCGATGGCTCGGAAACTGGCGGCGGCAGCAGCAACAAGGGCTCCGGGGCAGGCGAGCGACGCGCGAAGAAACCCCGCCCCAAGCACAAGGAACAATGGGACCGACGCCTGCTTTCCTATGTTCGGCAAAGGCAAGAGGAGTCTTCGGACGCTGGCGATCAGGACGAGCCCTCCGAGCACAACTTGGCTGTCGAGGTTGTGGCTCGCGAGGCGGTATGCGCCTATGAAAAGGAGCGCGGTCGCGTGCCGGAACAGATGGCGCAAACCCACCCTGGATACGACATCATCAGCCGCAACCCCGTTACTGGCGAAGACCGGTTTATCGAAGTGAAGGGCGTCAATGGAGAGTGGAACCAAACCGGTGTCGGTCTATCACGGCTCCAGTTCAGCAATGCTCAAGACTACGGAGACCGCTACTGGTTGTATGTCGTCGAATTCGTTTCTGACCCCGAGCACATTCGCGTGCATCCCATTCGCAGCCCGGCAAGCCAAGTTACTGCCTTCATGTTCGACGGCAACTGGCGGGACGCGGTAACAGAAGAGCGAGCAGACCCTTCCGCACTATTCATCCCCGGCGCACGGATAGAGCATCAGGACATGGGGTGTGGAGAAATTCGAGATGTGGTCACTCGTGGCAACACCAAGCTGCTTACGATCCTGTTTGATGGTAAGTCGCAGGCGACCCCCCATGTGACTTTGAACTTGCAACGCATGCGTATTCTGGAAGATCCCGATGACGACAATGATTCCTGAGCTTTCTGAAGCGCAGCTCAATGAGCTGCCATCACAGGCCGAGGCGAAGGTATATCGGGCTCTGAGGGACAAACTTCCGCAGGATTACGTCGTCTTTTTTCAGGTCGGGTGGATACTGCGACGAGAGGAAGAGCAAGCGAAGGATGGGGAAACCGACTTCCTGGTTTGCCATCCCGACCACGGCTATCTCTGCATTGAAGTAAAAGGCGGCGGCGTCGGATTTGATGCGAGCACCGGTGATTGGTTTTCTGTAGACCGCCATCAGCAGAAGCACCCCATCAACAACCCGATTAGCCAGGCGCTAAAGGCCAAGTACTCGATTCGCTCAAAGTTGAACGAGCACCCACGTTGGCGGGACCTTGGTCTCGGGAATGTGCTTCGAGGCCACACAGTCTTCTTTCCCGACGTGGGTGACACCAATGTACTGAGTCGACCGGACATGCCCGGAGCCTTGATTGGCTCCGCCAAGTCTCTTCAAGACCCGAAGTCGTGGATCGATGGGGCCTTTGCCTACTGGGGCAACGACGCAGGAAGTTTTACCCCGATAGGTCGCCGTGGAATCGACGTAGTCCGCGAAGTATTTGCGAGATCCTTTGTGGTCGCTCCGCTGGTCGCGTCGCGGCTTGCCGATCAGGAGGCACGCAGACTGGTGCTCACGAAAGACCAGATGCGAGTTCTTGACTTCCTGCGCTCACATCGAAGAGCCGCAGTCAGCGGTGGTGCGGGTACAGGCAAGACCGTTTTGGCGCTTGAAAAGGCCCGCCGCCTCGCCTCAGAGGGTTTCAAGACATTGCTCACTTGCTACAACAGGCAGTTGGCCGATCACTTGTCGAGCACGTGCGCTGGTACGAGCAACCTGGACGTAATGAGTTTCCATCAGCTTTGCTATCGACAGGTCGAAAAAGCCAATCACGTCTCGGGCCGGGATCTTGTTGCAGAGGCGAAGGTGACGTACCCCGGCAAGGATCTCTACGACGTACAGCTGCCCAACGCATTTGCGTATTCTCTGGAGGTCCTTCCCGATCGTTATGACGCGATCGTTTGTGACGAGGGCCAGGATTTCCGTGAAGAGTTCTGGGTCCCGCTTGAGCTCCTGCTGTCGGACTACGAAAGCGCCCCGCTATACGTCTTCTACGATGACAACCAGAATATTTACGCACGCGCTGGCACCTTCCCTATACGCGAAGAGCCGTTCACGCTGACAAACAACTGCAGGAACACCGCGCCGATTCATGTGGCTGCGTACAAGCACTACAAGGGGGTGCCGGTCAGCCCTCCTGATATCGAAGGGGACGAAGTGCAGTTCGAAGCGTCGCCCGGGCGTGATGCCCAGGCGTCAAAGATCAATGCCCGGATCGTTGACCTCGTCGCTCGCCAGGGAGTTTCTGCAGGAGATATCACTGTATTGATTGCCGACGCGTTGCGTAAAGCCGATTACTACGCGGCCTTAAGGCGACTGCCCCTACCGAAGCCCGCGACCTGGTTGGAGGAAGGCATTCGCGCCAACAACACCGTCCTGATCGACACGATTCAGCGCTTCAAAGGACTCGAATCTCCGATTGTGATTCTTTGGGGTCTGGACACCATCGATTTGACGCGTAGCGAGGAACTGCTCTACGTCGGCATGAGCAGGGCGAAATCGCTCCTGATCGTTGTCGGGAAAGCCGCTACTTGCGCGGCCTTTGAGGGTGCGACTGCTTAAATTGCGGACGCGGGTTCAATTCCGCAAACGGGAATCGAACTGGCGTCCTGTCTGATGCGCTCGGTTGGTGACCCGGCCGGGGCAGAACTGTTAGGATTGACGGCAGATGGGGCTGGATTCCGCACCTTTCCGCAGGAGTTCGCAGCGGTCGTAAGGCGCTGAGTTACATAGGTTTGGCGCAGGGTTCCACCCCACCCATCCCCCGCAGGAGTTCGAATCTTTCCGCACGAACCCGCAGGAACCCTCACCAGCCCGCACGGCCTGATGCCAGGCCGTTGATTTTCAACAAATCGCTCGATCGATCCGCGCTTGCGGACTGCGGACTTTCAGTTGGCCCGAAATCTGGCTCGTCCCGACGGCCGCCGGTGCCGCCACGTTGCAAATAGTCGGTACTTGTCGATATCTACCGACGAAACGGAACATCTCAGCCAGCACTGACCTGCGTCGCGACCATCTTGGTCGACGTCGCCAGGCACGACTCCTCGTAGGCCTCGATGTCGACCTGCCGGTAGAGCACTCGGCCGCAGAGCTTCAGGAACTTGGGCCCGATCCCCTCGCTGCGCCAGCGTTCCAGGGTGGCCTCGCTGATGCTCCAGCGGGCAGCCAGTTGTTTTTGGTTGAGGTGAGCGACTTCCATCTTGGTCTCCTTCCGAATGAGTTGGCAGGAGTCCATGAAGGCGCTGTTCCGCCCGGGAGCCAAGGCGCAGAGCGGCCTGGCGGCGGAATGGGTGTAAATGGGCGTCCTTTTGGTTGCCTGCCCGGCAAGACCCTTCTGTTTCGGATATTACGACTATTCGTTTATTTCGGTTATACTTCCTCCCATGATGCTGTTCGAAGCTTCCAGGAGGCTGCCATGACCACACTCTCTCCCACCCATCCGTTGCCGACGGCCGAAGAAGTTGCCATCGCCCGCGAGAGCGGCCGGGCGCTGTCCGCCTTCCTGCAGACCCGTGCGGAAACCCAGCAGATCGAGATCTTCGACGACAAGGGCGCGTCCCACCCGGTTCGCGTCCCGGTGTCGGCGCTGCGGCTGCTCGTGGATGTCCTGACCGAAATCGGTGAGGGCAACGCGGTCAGCATCATCCCGATCCACGCCGAGCTGACGACCCAGGACGCAGCGGACGTGCTCAACGTCTCGCGGCCGTTCCTCGTGCAGTTGCTGGAGCGCGGCGAGATCCCGTTCCACAAGATCGGCACGCACCGTCGCGTCCGCTACCAGGACGTGATCGCGTACAAGGAGCGGATCGACGCTGAGCGCAGCAAGGCCCTCGATGCACTGGCCGAGCAAGCCCAGGCGCTCAAGTTGGGGTACGAATGAATGAGTTCGAACTTCACCGTCATCTACGACGCGTGCGTGCTCTACCCGGCACCGTTGCGCGACCTGCTGATGCGCCTGGCACTGACCGATCTGTATCGGGCGCGTTGGACGGACATGATCCACGACGAGTGGACGCGTAACGTTCTGAAGCAGCGCCCAGATCTGAAGGCCGAAGACCTGGAGCGGACGCGGTCGCTGATGAACGCCCACATCCGCGACAGCCTGGTCACCGGCTTCGAGCATCTGATCCCGTCCGTCGAGTTGCCGGACGCCGATGACCGGCATGTGGTGGCCGCCGCCATTCACGGCGGCGCCAGCCTCATCGTGACCTTCAACCTGAAGGACTTTCCGCCGGAACGGCTCAAGCCCTACAACCTGACCGCCCAGCACCCGGACGACTTCATCTTCGACCTACTGGATCTGCACGCCGCCCGGGTTTGCGAGGCAGCCGCCAACCATCGCCGATCGCTGAAGAACCCGCCCAAGACGGTTGATGAGTACCTGGACACGCTGCTCAAGCAGGGACTGACACAGACCGTTGGCCAGTTGCGGGAGTGGAAGGTAGCGATCTGACGGACGCGGGTTCGATTCCCAAACCGCGGAATTGAACTGGCCCCGGAAAGCAGACGAGGTTGAGCGGCATTTCCGGGCACCAATCAGGGCGAAAAACTTGCTTGATAGTCCACGGCCGAAGGGCGTACCGGCAGGCTTTTCGATCCGGTTCGCAAGGGTTCGCAGCAGCCCGCAGCGCTTCGATTCCGTACTTTCAATAGTCGTTTGATGCGGGGTACCACCCCACCACCACCAACATCAAGGCCAACCGATTCAGGTTGGCCTTTTTTATCGCCTGGACAAGCGCGCTTCCCGCGTCTCGATCGCGGTGCTCTCTTCCCATTGCGCGGGTCATCGCCTCATGCGAATCCCGCTTCGTTTTTTCAGAACGCGCAAGCCTATGCCTTTCGCCGCTCAACCCGAAAGGCACCACGCATCAGCCATGCATTAGCCTTCAATCGGCGTGCACAATTCTTAGGCAACGCTTAACGCGCCTTCCCCAACGGCTTTCCAATTCGCCTTTCACCATCCCTGCCGTGCAATAACGCAGCGGAGATGCCTCGCTGCAAGGACAAGCCCGGGCAATTTGATCCATGTCAATCTGTTCGCCGCATGCGCTTCGTACCATGCCTCCATGTTCAATCCCGCCACACACGGAGGCATCATGGCAGCACATTCCTTGCACGCACAGCCGGTGCCGACGGCAAGGACAGCGTGACATGGCGACGCCGTCCGTCAACGGTCCGTTCACCGGCATCACGGTGATCGATCTGACCCATGTTCTCAACGGTCCCTTCGGCACCACGCTGCTCGCGGACCTCGGCGCGCGCGTGATCAAGATCGAGCCGCCCGGTCATGGCGACGACACGCGCACCTATGGTCCCTACGTCGGCGAGCAGTCGCTGTACTTCAGTTTCGTCAACCGCGGCAAGGAAAGCGTCGTGCTGAATCTGAAGGACGAGGCCGATCGCGCGATCTTCCTGAACATGGCGGCAAGCGCCGACGTGCTGGTGGAGAACTTCCGTCCCGGCACCATGGAACGCCTCGGCTTTTCGTACGAGAAGCTGGCCGCACGGAATCCGCGCCTCGTCTACGCCTCGTCGTCCGGCTTCGGCCAGACCGGCCCGCTTGCCCATTCGCCCGCCTACGACACCATCGTGCAGGCGATGAGCGGCATCATGAGCATGACCGGTTCGCCGGACGGGCCGCCGACGCGCGTCGGCACCTCGCTGTCGGACTTGTGCGGCGGCGTGTTCCTGTTCGGCGGCATCGCCAGCGCGCTGTACGCGCGCGAGAAGACCGGCAAGGGCGCGCACGTCGACATCGCGATGTTCGACGCCACGCTGTCCTTCCTCGAACACGGCGTGATGGAATACGTCGCTACCGGCAAGTCGCTGCAGCGCATCGGCAATCGCCATCCGTTCATGACGCCGTTCGACGTGTTCTCCGCCGCCGACAAGGATTTCGTCATCTGCGCCGGCAACGACCACCTGTTCGCTCTGCTGTGCCACGCCATCGATCGGCCCGAACTGGTCGCCGATCCGCGCTTCGCAAGCAACGATGCGCGCACCGCCAACGAGCCGGCGCTCAAGGCCGAACTCGAACGCACGCTGTGGCAGCAGCCCGCCGCGCACTGGCTGGACACGATCCATGCGGCCGGCGTGCCGGTCGGCCCCTTGCTGAACGTGGGCGAGGCGCTGGCGCTGCCGCAGGTGCGTGCACGCCACATGCTGATCGAAGCCGGCGGCCTGCGCATGCCCGGCAACCCGATCAAGATTTCCGGCTATGACGATCCGCTGGTACGCCCTGGCGCACCGGCGCTCGACCAACACGGCGCCGCGCTGCGCAAGGAATTCGCCGCCCGCGCAGACGCGCATCCGCCATCCATCCCATACGCATCCGAAAGAAAGGCCTTGCCATGAACAGCATCCCCGCTCCCGCCGCGCCCCGCGCAGCGACCGCTTCCTCCTCCTTCCGCTGGCGCCAGTTGTGGCTCGGCCTGCTGTGCATGATCATGATCGCCAACCTGCAGTATGGCTGGACGCTGTTCGTGCTGCCGCTGCACGAGGCGCACGGCTGGACGATGGCCGGCATCCAGTTCGCCTTCACGCTGTTCGTGGCGCTCGAGACCTGGGGCACGCCGTTCAACGGCTGGTGTGCCGACCGGCTGGGTACGCAAGTCGGCCCGCGCACCGTCATCGGCATCGGCGGCGTGCTGGTCGCGCTCGGCTGGGGCATCAACGCCTGCGCCGCCACGCTGCCGATGCTGTACGTCGGCGGCGCGCTGTCCGGTCTCGGTTCGGGCGCCGTGTATTGCACGGTGGTCGGCAGCAGCGCCAAATGGTTTCAGGACCGCCGCGGCCTGGCGGTCGGCATCATCGCCGGCGGCTTCGGCGCCGGCGCGGCGCTGACCGTGATTCCGATCCGCATGGTGATCGCGGCAAGCGGCTATGCCTCGGCCTTCCTCTGGTTCGGCCTGCTGCAGGGCGGCGTGATCGTGCTGGCGTCGCAGTTCATCCGCGATCCGAAGGAAGGCGAAGCGCCGGCCGGCAAGGCCGGTCCGACCAGGCAGAGCGCGCACAGCTACACGACGGCGGAGATGCTGCGCAACGGCGCGTTCTGGGTGCTGTATCTGCTGGACCTGCTGATGTGCGCCGGCGGCCTGATCGTGACCGCCTATCTGGCGCCGATCGCCACCTCGTTCCAGGTCTCCACCGTCGACGTGCTGCTCGGCGCGACGGCGCTGTCGACCGCGCTGATCTTCTCCAACGTCATGAACGGCGTGGCGCGCCCCTTCTTCGGCTGGGTGTCGGACCGCATCGGCGTGATCCCGACGATGGGCATCGCCTTCTGCCTCGGCGCCGTCAGCTATTTCATGCTGAGCCTGGCACACGGCCATCCGTGGGCCTTCATCCTGTGCGTCGGCATGGTGTTCTTCTCGTGGGGCGAAATCTTCAGCCTGTTCCCGGCGCTGTGCACCGATTTGTTCGGCTCCCGCCATGCCACCACCAACCTGTCGGTGCTCTATACGGCCAAGGGTGCGGCCGCCTTCCTGGTGCCGCTCGGCGGCATGATCGTGACGGCCACCGGCAACTGGACCAGCGTGCTGTACCTGGCCACCGGCATCAATCTGCTGGCGCTGGTGCTGGTGTTCGGCGTGCTGCGTCCCGCCATCGTGCGCCTGCAGGCGCGGGAAGCGGCGAACTGAGCGTGCATTACGGAAAGCACGCTACAGCCGCAACAGGAGAAATGCCATGAACCACCCGCGTCACGACATCACGCCGCTGCTGCATCCGGGCGACGACCTCGGCACCGGCCCGCGGCGCACGCGCCGGCCCGTCTACCTGAGCCACCTCGCGCCGTGCCAGGAAGCCTGCCCCGTGTCCGAGGACATCCAGGCCTGGCTGGCGCAGGTGCAGGCCGGACAGCACTACCGCGCCTGGACCATCCTGGCGGAAGCCAACCCGCTGCCCGGCGTGCACGGCCGCGTCTGCTACCACCCGTGCGAAAGCGGCTGCAACCGCGTCGAGCTCGACGGCGGCGTCAGCATCCACGCGGTCGAACGCTTGCTCGGCGACCTCGCCGCCAAACAGGGATGGCGCGTGCCGCTCGCGCCGCCGTCCGGCAAGCGCGTGCTGGTGATCGGCTCCGGTCCGGCCGGCCTGTCGGCCGCCTATCACCTGTGCCGCCTCGGCCACGCGGTGGAAATCCACGAAGCCGGCGACCGCGCCGGCGGCACGCTGCGCACCGGCATCCCCGCCTACCGGCTGCCGCGCGACGTGCTGCGCGACGAGATCCGCCGCATCCAGGATCTGGGCGTGAAGATCGTGCTCAACAGCCGCATCGACGACGTCGCCGCCACGAGGGAAGCGGGCAGCTTCGACGCCGTGTTCGTCGCCATCGGCAACCAGCTCGGCAAGCGCATCGCCTTGCCGGGCGACAGCGCGCACGTCATCACCGCCGTCGATCTGCTGCGGCAGACCGATGCCGGCAAGCCGCCGGTGCTCGGCCGCCGCGTCGCCGTGTACGGCGCCGGCAATACCGCGATGGACGCGGCCCGCACCGCGGTGCGGCTCGGCGCGCAGGACGTGACGATCGTCTTCATCGGCGACCGCGCCCGCATGGAAGCGCACGCCTTCGAGGCGAACGAAGCGGAATCGGAAGGCGTGCGCTTCCGCTGGCTGGCCGCCATCCGCGCCGTCGGCAACGGCACGATGACGCTGGAAGACATGGCGCCGGACGCCAGCGGCACGCCGCAGCCGACCGGCATCCACGGCGTCATGGAAGCCGACACGCTGGTGCTGGCGCTGGGCCAGCGCGCGGACAGCGCATTCCTCGCGCAACTGCCCGGCGTGGTAGTGCGGCCCGACGGCGCGGTGCCGGTGGACGGCAACCTGATGACCGGCGCGCCCGGCATCTACGCCGGCGGCGATCTCGTGCCGGGCGACCGCACCGTCACCCGCGCCACCGGCGACGGCCGCCGCGCCGCGCAGGCGATCGATGCGTGGCTGCGCGGCGTCGAACCCGCCCTGCCGCTGGCCCGCCCGCGCGTGAGTTTCGCGATGATGAACCTGCCGCTGTTCACCGTCCGTGCCGCAACGGCGCAGCGGGAAGCGCCGGCCGCAAGCCGCGCCGTCGGCTTCGGCGAAGTGCTGGCGGCGCTGACGCCGGAACAGGCGCAGCGCGAAGCGAACCGCTGCCTGTCCTGCGGCAACTGCTTCGAATGCGACCAGTGCTATGCCGCCTGCCCGGAAGACGCCATCGTGCGCCAGGGCCGCGGCAACGGCTACCGCATCGATCCCGACCGCTGCACCGGCTGCGCGGTGTGCGTCGATCAATGCCCGTGCCACGCAATGGACATGCAATCCGAAGAGGCCGCATCATGAATGCCAAGACCACCATCGACGGCAACACCGCCGTGGCCCACGTGGCCTTCCGCGTCAACGAGATCTGCGCGATCTACCCGATCACGCCATCCTCGACCATGGCCGAACTGGCCGACCAGTGGGCGGCCGACGGCGCCGTCAACATCTGGGGCAACGTGCCCGTGGTGCAGGAAATGCAGAGCGAAGGCGGCGCCGCCGGCGCCGTGCACGGCGCACTGCAGGCCGGCGCGCTGACGACCACGTTCACGTCGTCCCAGGGGCTGCTGCTGATGCTGCCCAACATGTACAAGATCGCCGGCGAATTGACCGCCACCGTGTTCCACGTGGCGGCGCGCTCGATCGCCACGCAGGCGCTGTCCATCTTCGGCGACCATTCCGACGTGATGGCGGTGCGCAGCTGCGGCTTTGCATTGCTGTCGTCCGGCTCGGTGCAGGAAGCGCACGACAACGCGCTGATCGCGCAGGCCGCGACGCTGGCCGCCCGCGTGCCCTTCCTGCATTTCTTCGACGGCTTCCGCACCTCGCACGAATTGAATACCATCGCGCTGCTGGACGACGCCACCATCCGCGCGATGATCGACGACGGGCTGGTGCGCGCGCACCGCGCCCGCGCGCTGAACCCCGACCATCCGTTCATCCGCGGCACCGCGCACAACCCGGACACCTTCTTCCAGGCGCGCGAAACCGTCACGCCGTATTACGCCGCGGTGCCGGACATCGTGCAGCGCGAAATGGACCGCTTCGCCGCGCTGACCGGCCGCCGCTACCGGCTGTTCGACTACGAAGGCGCGCCGGACGCCGAGCGCGTGGTGATCGCGATGGGCACCGGCGCCGAGACCGCCGCGCAAACCGCGCAGGCGCTGCGCGCCGCCGGCGAAAAAGTCGGCGTGCTGCGCGTGCGCCTGTACCGGCCGTTTTCCGCCGCGCACCTGCTGGCGGCATTGCCGGCGAGCTGCACGGCCGTGGCGGTCATCGAGCAGACCAAGGAAAGCGGCGCGCCCGGCGAGCCGCTGTACACCGACGTCGTCACCACGCTGGCGCAGGCGCTGGCCGACGGCCGCCGCACCGCCATGCCACGCGTGATCGGCGGTCGATACGGATTGTCGTCCAAGAACTTCAGCCCGGCGATGGCCAAGGCAGTGTTCGACGAACTGAAGAAACCGCAGCCGAAGAACGGCTTCACGGTCGGCATCGAGGACGACGTGTCGTTCTCCAGCCTCGACGTCGATGCCGCCTACGCGCTGCCGCACGACGGCGTGGTCGAAGCGGTGTTCCACGGCCTCGGCGCCGACGGCACGGTGGGCGCCAACAAGAACAGCGCCAAGATCCTGGCCGACGACGGCGGCCTGTATGCGCAAGCCTATTTCGTGTACGACTCGCACAAGTCCGGCGCGCGCACGGTGTCGCACCTGCGCTTCGGACCGCGCCCCATCCACGCGCCCTACCTGATCGAACACGCCGGCTTCATCGCCTGCCACCAGTTCAACTTCCTCGAACGCCTCGACGTGCTGGCCGATGCCGCGCACGGCGCCACCTTCCTGCTCAACAGCGAATTCGGGCCCGACGCGGTGTGGCAGCACCTGCCGCGCCCGGTGCAGCAGCAGATCATCGACAAGACGCTCGATCTTCACGTGATCGATGCCTCGGGCGCGGCACGCGAAGCCGGCCTGCCGGGACTCACCAACGGCATCCTGCAGACCTGCTTCTTCGCGCTGTCCGGCGTGCTGCCGCGCGACGAGGCGATCGCCAGGATCAAGCAGGCCATCGCCAAGACCTATGCGCGCAAGGGCGACGAGGTGGTGAAGAAAAACTTCGCCGCCGTCGACGGCGCGCTCGCCCGGCTGCATCGCGTCACCGTGCCGCGCGAGGCCGACGGTACGATCGCGCCGCCGCCCATCGTGCCGGCCGGCGCGCCCGACTTCGTGCACCGCGTGACGGCGATCGCGATGCAGGGACGCGGCGACCACATACCGGTCAGCGCGCTGCCGGTCGACGGCACCTACCCGTCCGGCACTGCCGACTACGAGAAGCGCAACATCGCCGATTTCATCCCGGCCTGGGACGAGGCCAGCTGCATCCAGTGCGGCCAGTGCGTGGCGGTATGTCCGCACAGCGCGATCCGCTCCCGCTACTACGGCGAGGAAAGCCTGGCGAACGCGCCGGCCGGCTTCAAGTCGGCGCCGGTCAACGTGCGCGGCTTTCCGTCGACGCGCTACACGCTGCAGGTCTACGCCGAGGATTGCACCGGCTGCGCGCTGTGCGTCGAGGCCTGCCCCGCGCACGAACCGGACCACACCGAAGTGCGCGCGCTAAACATGCGCGAGAAGGCGCCGCTGCTCGAGCGCGAAAGACGCAACCTCGCCTTCTTCGACGCGCTGGACGTCAACGACCGCGCGCACGTCAACTTCGCCAAGATCAGCGGCGTGCAGTTCCTGGAGCCGACCTTCGCCTTCTCCGGCGCCTGCGCCGGCTGCGGCGAGACGCCGTATCTGAAACTGCTGTCGCAGCTGTTCGGCGACCGCGCGATGATCGCCAACGCCACCGGCTGTTCGTCGATCTACGGCGGCAACCTGCCGGTGACGCCGTGGGGCAAGAACCGCGAGGGACGCGGCCCGGCCTGGTCCAACTCGCTGTTCGAGGACAACGCCGAATTCGGCCTCGGTTTCCGCCTGGCGGCCGACAAGCAGCTCGGCATGGCGCGCACGCTGCTCGAAGCGCTCGCGGACGAGGTCGGCCTCGATCTGGCGGCCGCCATCCTCGACGCGCCGCAGATCGAGGAATCCGACATCCGCGCGCAGCGCGTGCGCCTGGCCGAACTGAGGAAGAAACTGGAAGCCATCGCCACCACCCGCGACGCGGCGCGCGACCTGCTGGCGGTGGCCGATCACCTGGTACGCCGCAGCATCTGGCTGGTCGGCGGCGACGGCTGGGCCTACGACATCGGTTCCGGCGGTCTCGACCACGTGCTGGCCAGCGGCCACGACGTCAACGTGCTGGTGCTCGACACCGAGGTGTATTCGAACACCGGCGGCCAGGCGTCGAAGGCCACGCCGCTGGGCGCGATCGCGCGTTTCGCCAGCGCCGGCAAGCGCACCGCGCGCAAGGATCTGGCACTGCAGGCAATGGCCTACGGCAACGTCTACGTCGCGCAGGTGGCGCTGGGCGCCAATACGCAGCAGACGCTGCAGGCCTTCCGCGAGGCGGAATCCTATCCGGGTCCGTCGCTGATCCTGGCCTACAGCCATTGCATCGCGCACGGCATCGACATGCGGCAGGG
>Ga0164242_10000829_pt1 | contig 36845 bp, 32 predicted proteins | sample OricomgcompostMG_FD_108783 | JGI IMG/M metagenome (GOLD analysis project Ga0164242, IMG submission 108783) | Miracle-Growth compost microbial communities from Emeryville, California, USA - Original compost - Miracle growth compost (MG) ... | reverse complement strand
TGGCGCAAGACCTTCGAGATCAACGTGTTCGCGACGGCCGCGACCGTGCGCGCCGCCTTCCCGCATCTGAAGCAGCACGGCGGCGCCGTCGTCCTCGTTGGCTCGCAACAGTGGAACAACCCGTCGCGCGACGTGCCACAGCTCGCCTACGGCGCGTCGAAGGGCGCGGGCGTATCGATGATGTACGGCATGGCCCATGAGCTCGGCGCCCACAAGATTCGCGTCAACACCGTCGTACCGAGCTGGATGTGGGGACCCAACGTCGGCCTGTACGTCGACTGGCAGTCGGGCGTGCAAGGACGGTCGAAGGAAGACATCCGCGCCGAGCTCGACGCGAAGTTCGCACTGGGTGAGATGGCCACCGACCGCGATGTCGCGGAGGCGGTCGGGTTCCTGCTGTCGGACCGCGCCCGCAGCATCACCGCCCAGACGTTGCACGTCAACGCGGGTGAGTTCCCCCGCTAGTGATCGACCTCGATGCGCAACGTGTTGATGAAGGTCGCGAGCATTCCGTAGTGGCCGGCCAGCAACAGGAACTCGATCGCGTCGCGCTCTGACAGGTGCTTGCGCAGCTCGTCCCACGTGGCGTCATCGAGGTTGCGCGTGGCATGAAGCTCGTCGCAGGCGTTCAGCAGCGCGAGGTCTCTGCCGGTCCAGCCGTAGAGGTCAGGACTTGTCGCGCGCTCGATGTCCTGCTCACTCAGCCCGGCGCGCTTGCCGAGGCGGCGGTGATGGTCGAGCTCGTAATCGCAGCCGTTGCGCCAAGCGGTACGAATGATCACCAGCTCGGTGTCGCGGCGGGGGAGCTTGCCGCGCGGCATCAGCCGGCCGGCGAAGAACAGCCAGGCGCGGAACAGCGACTTGTGCCTGGCCATCGTCGTGAACAGGTGCGGGAGGCCCGGCACCCGGGCTGCCTTTGCACCGGCCGAGATCATCGTCCAGTTGGCGAGGCCGATGTCCCGCGGCCCGCCGGGTGTGATTCGAGGACCGCTCACTTGTCCACCTTCATTGCGCGGTACATGCCGGCGTTCGCCACTCGCATGAACAGGTTGTACGCATGCGGTGCGAACCGCTTCATCAGGTAGAGCAGTCGAATATCCGTCGACGTGTAGACGAGGTAGCGCTTGGCGATGACGCCCTTGATGATCGCGTCGGCGGCTTGCTCAGGAGTGACCGCGCGCTTTTCGAAGCGCGCCTTGAACTTCGTGAAGCGCTTGGTCGAGGTGTCCACGCCGGCAACCTCGACGGTGCCGGCGAGTGGCGTGGCCACACCCCCGGGCGCGACGAGGCTGACGCCGATCTTGTGGCGCCGCAGGTCGAAGCGCAGCACCTCGGACAGGCCACGCAGGCCGAACTTGCTCGCGCTGTAGGCGCCGTGCCACGGCAGACCGGCAAGCCCTGCTGCCGACGACACGTTGACCAGATGCCCGCCCCGGCCGACCTCGACCATCTTCGGCAGGAACGACTCGATGACGTGGATCGGTCCCATCAGGTTGACGTCGATCACGGACTTCCACTGCTCGTGGCTCATCCGCTCGACGGTTCCCCAGATCGCGATGCCCGCCACGTTCATGACGACGTCGGCGGCGACCGATTGCTCGTGTACGCCGTCGGCAAAGCCGCGCACCTCGCCGACCTCGCGGATGTCCAGTGCGCGTACGACGCCGACCCGGCCACCGGCCGCTTTGATCAGCGCCGCTGTCTCGTCGAGCTGAGCCGCGTTGCGGTCGGTGAGGTGCAGGATCGCGCCGCGGTCAGCCGCCGCGATCGCCACCGCACGCCCGATCCCGCTCGCGGCGCCGGTGACGACGACATGCTTGCCGTCGAAGGACGGGTGCGGGTTCACTGCGACTCCTCCAGGTGAAAGGTGAACATCTTGTCGGCGAGGATGCGTACGCCGACGGCGCCGTCATCCTGGTTGTTGTCGATCCACTCTTGGAAGGAAGGTCCCTGGATCGGCAGGTAGTGATCGAGCATGGCCTGCTTCAGCGGCGCACCGTGCTCGGCGTCGGCGAAGTCGAAGATCTCGGCGCGACCATGGACGCTGACCTGGAGCGACTCTCCCGGCAAGTGGGTCGCGCTGATCGCTGGACGCGCACGTAGGTGCCGCACTCGGACCGAATCAGGACTGCTGCTGAAGTACCAGGTGCCGTGGAGGAAGTAGCCGTCCACCGCACCGGTCAGGGGACGGCCATCCGCCGTCACGGTCGCGACAGTCAGCAGCCGCATGCCGGTCAGGCGTGTGCACAGCTGTTCTGCTGACAGTCGCCGCTCCGCGTCGATGATGCCGCTGAGGTGAGCTCCACCGCTGGCCGCGCTGTCGTCGAGGAGCTGCTGCAGGGTCGCGATCTCCGCCGGTGTCTCCCGCACTCGCGGGACGCTAGCGGAGGGAGTGCGTGGCGCGTCTAGTCGGTCTCAGCGAGGAGGCCATCCACTCGATGGGCGTACTCGACATCGAGGTTCGTGACGCCGCCGGCCGAGTGCGTGGACATCATGATCGTGACCTTGTCACCGGCGATGTCGAGGTCGGGGTCGTGGTTGAGCTCCCGCGCGACCCGTTCCATCTCCTCGAGCAGCGCCGGCTGCTCGCCGGCTGGAATAGTGACGATCCGCGTGATCGCCGCCCGGTCGCCGTGCCAGCCGTTCAGCCCGTCCAGAGCGGTCTTCAGCTCGTCGTCATTCAGCAGCTCAGCCATCGGTCCTCCTCGGGTCACGAGCGGTCACCTGCGACATAGCCTGCCAGCGTGCCAAACAACCCCGAACACCGAATGCTGTTGGTCCACGCGCATCCGGACGACGAGACCATCGCGACCGGCGCCACGATGGCGAAGTACGTCGCAGCCGGCGCCGGCGTCACGCTCGTCACCTGCACACTCGGTGAAGAGGGGGAGATCCTCGTCCCGGAGCTGACCCATCTGGCGAGCGACAAGGAGGGCGGGCTCGGCGAGCACCGGATCGGCGAGCTGAACGACGCGATGGCCGCGCTCGGGGTGACCGACCACCGATGGCTTGGCGGGCCCGGCCGTTGGCGCGACTCAGGGATGATGGGCACGCCGACCAACGACAACCCGCGGTGCTTCTGGCGCGCTGATCTCGACGAGGCGATCGGCGAGCTGGTGAAGGTGGTGCGCGAGGTACGCCCGCAGGTGGTCATCGGGTACGACGACAACGGCGGGTACGGCCACCCTGATCACATCCAGGCGCACCGCGTCGCGGTCGGTGCGTTCGAGGCGGCCGGAGATCCGGACAGGTTTCCCGAAGCCGGCGAGCCGTGGACGCCGAGCAAGCTCTACGAGACCGCGGTTCCGCGCTCGCTCCTGGAGCTGGCCTACGAGGCTCTCAAGGAGATGGGCGAAGCGGCGCCGTTCGGAGTGACCTCACCCGAGGAGCTCAGCTTCGGCGTACCCGACGAGCGGATCACCACGGCGATCGATGCTCGGGACTACCTGCCGGCGAAGGTCGCGGCAATGCGGGCCTACCCCACCCAGATCGAGGTCGACGGCCACTTCTTCGCGTTGTCCAACGACGTCGGCCAAGGGTTGTTCGGGTTGGAGCACTATCGCCTCGTCACGGGGCCAGGGCCTGCGGCAGGGGAGCACGAGTCGGACCTCTTCTCGGGGGTATGACCCGCTTGCCGTATCGCCATTAGGCCGAACGGACGAAGCATCGCTGCGCCGGTTTGCCTACTGGCGGGGCCGGTGACATCCATGTCATGGAGAGTTCCGCGGCCGCCACCGATCGGTTGCTCTCCGTCGGCGGCGACGACGGCGTATTCGCGGTCGGTGGCGCCGACGTCGGATACGACCGCGAGCGGATGCGGCGCCGCCGCCTGGTACGTCTGGCGCTCTGGGCGGGTCTTCCGGCGGCGTTGCTGTGGTGGCGGATCGGGTCCGGGCGCCCGATCGACCTGTTCCGGTCGCGGCACGTCGACTGGCTCGTCGCCGTCCCGATCCTCTTCTTCGTGCTCCTCATCGGCGGCTACGCGGCGATGTTCCTGCTGGCAAGGCGCTCGCCGCACGTCACGTTCCAGCCGGAGCAGATCGACGTTCGGCTCTCGGACGTCGTCGGGATCCAGCCGGTGAAGGAGGAGGTGGTGCGTTCCATCAACCTCTTCCTGTCCTCTCGCACGTTCTTGACCGAGATGGGCGGTCGAGCCCGCCGAGGACTGCTGTTCGAGGGTGCGCCCGGCACGGGAAAGACCCACATTGCGAAGGCGATGGCAGCCGAGGCCGGCGTGCCGTTTCTCTACGTGTCGGGAACGTCGTTCCAGTCGATGTTCTACGGCGCGACCGCCGGCAAGATTCGCTCCTACTTCAAGTCGCTGCGGAAGGCCGCACTGGCCAGCGGCGGCGCCATCGGATTCATCGAGGAGATCGACGCGATCGGCGGGGTGCGTCACGGGATGGCGATGACGTCGAGATCCGCCGTCGAGTCCTCGATCCAGTGTTGTGGCGGGGTCACGGCGCTGCCTGCAGGCTTTCTTCGCGCCGCGCCCCCGCCCACGGTGACGAACGGGTACGTGAGCGAGGGCGTCGGCGGCGTGGTCAACGAGCTGCTGGTCCAGATGCAGTCGTTCGACCAGCCGCTCGGGATGGCGAGGATGTGGAACGGCGTCGCCAACCTGCTCAACCTGTTCCTGCCGAGCAACCGCCAGATTCATCGGCCGCCACCCAGGTGTGCGAACGTGCTGTTGATCGCGGCGACGAACCGCGCCGACTCACTGGATCCGGCACTGATCCGGCCGGGTCGGTTCGACCGCGTACTCCACTTCGACCTGCCCGACGGTGCCGGGCGACGGCGGCTGATCGACCACTTCCTCAGCCGCAAAGCGCACCACGAAGAACTCGACGACGAGGCGATGCGCGACGCGCTGGCCAGCGTCACGCAGGGTTACACGCCGGTGAGAATCGAGCAGCTGATGGACGAGGCGCTGGTCGGAGCGGTACGGCGCGGCGACCGTCGAATGGGCTGGTCCGACATCGCCGAGGCTCGGCTCTCGCTGGAAGTCGGGCTCGGCCAGCCGGTCGGCTACACGGAGCACGAGAAGCGGCTGATCGCGACGCATGAGGGCGGGCACGCCGCGGCGGCGTACCTCGTTGCCCCGAATCGACGGCTCGAGATCCTCTCGATCGTCAAGCGCCGCGATGCGCTCGGGATGCTCGCCCACGGCGACAGCGAAGAGGTGTACACCCGCTCGCGGGGAGAGCTGATCGCTCTCATCCAGATCGCGTTGGCCGGACAGTGCGCTGAGGAGATCTTCTTCGACGAGATCTCGACCGGACCGTCGGGCGACCTGCTCTATGCGACGAACGTCGCCGCACAGATGGTCGGCGCCGCGGGGATGACCGGCTCGCTGATCTCGTTCGCGGCCGTGCAGGGAAGCGCCTTGAGTGACACCAACATCGTCGGTCGAGTCCTGGCCGACGCCGACGGGCGGGCGAAGGTCGAGGCCCTCTTGCAGGAGCAGAAGGTCGCGATCAAAGGCCGCCTCGAGGCGAACAAGCATCTGGTGGCAGCCCTCAGAGACGCTCTGGTCGAGCGCAACGAGCTGATCGGCCCGGAGATCCAGGAGGTGCTGCGCGCGGCCTGACCCGCCTAGCCTCGGGGGGTGTCCGCCGAGGTCGAAGCTGAGCAGGAGCAGCCGGCTCCGCGCGGGCGGCCGCTGCTGATCGCGACGTACGTCGTCCTCGGCTGCGTCGGCGTCCTGATGGCGACGATCGAGGCCTTCCTCGTGCCACAGCGCCTGATGGGCGGCGTCGAAGGGCTGTCTGCGCTCCTCGCCGTGCTCGGTAACCTCGCCGTCGGCCTGCTCGGCGGTCGAGGCACCGTGACGACCGCCGGTGCGGTAGCCCCGGCGGTGGGCTGGTTTGCCGGGATTGCGACGGTTACCGTCGTCGCTCCCGGCGGCGACGTGGTGATACCGGGCGGGCTGCCGGCCGATCCGGGGGTCGTCGTCGTCGGCATGGTCACGCTTCTGGGTGGACTTCTGGCCTCGATCGTCCCGATTGCGCTGACTAGCCGCTACACCGCGCGGGTGAATCGGCCGAAGGGAGACTCGTGAACGACTCACCGGTGCGGTCGGTCGGCGACGAGCCGCTGCTGGACGGCGATGTCGCGGCCGCGACCGACGCCATCGTCGCGCGGCTGAGCGGCGGCCGGTTCGCCGTCGAGCTGTCGAGCGTCGCGGAGGTCGGCCGGGCGCCGGGCATCACACGCGTCCCGGGCCTGCCGAAGTGGCTCGCGGGTGTAGCGAACTGGCGCGGCCGCATTCTCCCGGTCCTCGACATCCGGGGGCTGCTCGGCGGGGACACCGACCCGCTGGATGATCGCGCTCGGCTGCTCGTCCTCGCGGAGGGGACCATCGTCGTGGGCTTGCTGGTCGACGCGGTCGAGGGCACGACCATGCTGGGCGACGACGTCGCCGCCTTCCCGCCGGTGAGCGCGCCGAATGGCAGCGGACTGCTCAGCGGGCAGGTGCCGCGTGACGACGGCCCCATCGCCGTTCTTGACGTGGCAGCCGTCCTGCGGCTGCGAGAGAGCCTGCCGCGCGGCCGTCGCACGGCCTAGCGGCAGTTGACCGAATGAAGGGACCAGCGTGACCACCGAAGCTCATGCCGTGCACGCCGCGCCCCGCGCCAGTTCCGCGGTGGACTACAGCCGGCGGCTCGCCATAGTTGCGGCTGGCTCGACGTGGGTCGGAATCGTGCTGGCCCTGATCGGTGCGGTCGTTCTGGAGCGCCATCCGGCCAACGGCATCCACGTCCACCTGCACGCGGTGTACGTCTGGGAGGCGGTCGGCGCCGTCAACGCGCTGTTCATGACGGTGCTGCCGAGCCTGGCGGCGAGCAGCGAGCACGTTCGCAAGCGGATCGCGATCTACCGCGTGGTGCTGCTCCTCTCGACGATCGTGTCGGTGAGCGGTGCCGTCGCGATCACCGGTGGGCTTCGCGGGCCGTTCTGGATTCTGTATCTCCCCGCCCTGCTCTTCGCAGCGACGACTCTGCGGCAGTGGCAAAGCGTTCTGCTCGGCGTCGCGACCGCCGGGGCGCTCGTCGTCTCCTCGCAGATCGCGCACAGCCTCGACTCCTCGACCGTTGCGTGGATGGTGTTGGTCCTGCCGGTGTTCCCCGCGATCGCCTGGTTCAACGGCGCCCTCTCCCAGTCGATCTGGGCGATGCGTGCGATGGCGCGCGCGGAGCGCGATGAGCTGCAGGCGCGGGTCGCTGACCTGTCGAAGGTGCTGTCCAAGGCGGCGGAGGGTGACCTCACGGTCCAGCTCGCTGCGGCGGACGCCGACCACGAGGCGCTCGAGCTGCTGTCCGGTGCCTTCACCTACACGCTCACGAACCTGCGCAACCTGGTCGCGCAGATTCGTAGCGGCGGCGAGCAGATCGGTGCTGCCGCCGGTGAGCTGCTCGCGACGGCTGAAGACCATGCCGCCTCCGCCAGCCAACAGTCGTCGGCCGTGACCGAGACGACGTCGACGATCGAAGAGCTGGCCGCGACTGCTGCCCAGATCGCCGAGACGTCAGAGGCGGTGGCGCGCTACGCCGCCGAAACGCTCCGGCATGCCGACGACGGCCGTACGGCGGTCCAGTCGAGCGTCGATGCGATGGACCAGATCGCGACGCGCGTCGACTCGATCGCGGCGCGGGCGCTGTCACTCGGCGGTAAGAGCCAGGAGATCGGCCGAATCCTCGAGGTGATCAACGACCTCGCCGACCAGACCAACCTGCTTGCTCTGAATGCTGCGATCGAAGCGGCGCGAGCCGGTGAGCACGGGCGCGGCTTCGCCGTCGTCGCGGCCGAGGTTCGCAAGCTCGCGGAGCGTGCCCAGGAGTCGACGGGGCAGATTGCCTCGATCGTTGCCGAGATCCAGTCCGAGACGAACGCGACGATCATCGCCAGTGAGGAAGGATCGAAGGAAGTCCGGACCGGCTCGGACCTCGCCCGTGGCGTGGTGGAGGCACTGGAGCGGATCAGCGGCATGGTCGACGAGACCACGACAGCCGCCAAGGAGATCTCGATCGCCACGCAACAGCAGCGGTCGGCGTCGGATCAGGTCGTGTCGGCGATGACCCAGGTGTCCGACGTCTCCCGTCAGTACGCCGTCGGGTCGAAGCAGGCCGCCGCGGCAGCGTCGGAGCTGAACAACCTGGCCGCGGAGCTTCGGGCCTCGATCGCGGCATTCAAGGTCGGGGCTTAGGCCCGCGTGCTGGATCGCACGCTGGGCCCACCTCCCCCTGAGGGACGTGCGCCCGCAGAGATCGCGACCGCGCTCCCGCCGGACGTGGAGCGACGGCTCGCGCAGCTCGTCGGGGTCGAGCCGCTCGACTTCGCTGACGACGAGCCACCGATATCGGGTCTCTACAGCCTGCGCAGCGAGCTGCAGTTCCGACGGCGGGTGCTGCTCGTCGCACAACAGGTGACGCTGGGTGGGCTGCTGCTGCTTGCGGCCTGTGCGACGGTCGCAGCGAGGGTGGACTCGAAGTCACTCGTTGTCCACTCGATCCCGGTCATGGCGTGGGGCCTCGCGGCGGCGGTCTCTGCTGTCTCACTCGCCGGCATGGTCACCGACCCCACCGTCACCGCGAGCATCAGCGCCGGGAAGCGACGGGTGTTCGGCGGCATCCTGATGGCGGCCCTGCTCGTGTCCCTGACTGGCGTGGTGTCCAACGCCGACGGAGTGGCCGGCCCCGCCTGGGTGCTGTTCCTGCCGCTCGTGGTGGTTGCGGGCGCCGTCCTTGGGGCGACCAGCGGCCTTGGCGTCGGTGCGCTCGCCGCAGGTGGGATCTACGCGGCCGCAGGGTTCTCGCACACGCTCGACGTGGCTGGTGTCGGCCAGCTGATCGTGATCCTGCCCGCGTGCCCGCTGTTCGGGTGGGCGGCGGGAGGCCTGGCGGGTCTGGCTCACGACGCTGTCGACACCGCGCTGCGGCAGCGCGCCGGCTTGGTCGGTGACGTCGGCCGGCTGTCCACTCTCCTCAACACCGTCGCCGATGGCGATCTCTCGCGGGTCCCGGCGCTCGACAACCCGGCCGACCAGGGCACCGCGACGCTCGCGGTCGTGTTCGCCGACACCGTCCTGTCCCTGCGCCGTCTCGTCCGGCAGCTGGCCGACGTCGCCGACCAGCTGTCGGGCAACGCGACCGACCTGGCGCGTACGGCGGAGCAACACGTCGGAGCCGTCGAGCAACAGGCCACGGCAGTTGCCCAGACGACGAGCACCATCGAGGAGCTCGCGACGACCGCGACGACGATCGCGAGCACGGCGCTGCTGGTCGCGCGCTATGCGGGCAACGCCCGTCGCGACGTCGACCTCGGGTTGGGATCGGTGGACAAGGTCAGTGACGCGATGGGCGTCATCCGCGCCCGCGTCGCCGAGCTCGGGCTCCGGACGAGCCGCCTCGACGAGCGCGTGGGCCGGATCGCGGCCACCACCCGGCTGATCGACGAGCTCGGTCGCCGGACGACGATGCTCGCCGTGAACGCGTCGATCGAGGCCGCCCGGGTGGGCGGCTACGGCGACGGGTTTGCCAGTGTGGCCTTCGAGATCGCGGCCCTCGCCGCCAAGGCGCGGGCGGCTACCGCCGACATCGCCCACATCGTGGCCGAGCTCGAAGCCGGCGTCGAGGCCACGGCCATCGTGAGCCACGAGGGCGTCGAGGCGGTCGAGATCGGCCTGGAGCGCCAGGTCGAGGTGGACCGCGCACTCGAGCTGATCAGCCAGCGGGTGAATGACACCGCCGGCGCCGCGGACCGGATCACCGAGGCCACCAAACAGCAACGGGTGGCCAGTGATGCGGTGGTCGCGGCGATGCGCAAGGTCGCGGGCACAAGCGAGGGCGCGACATCGGCCACGCGCAGTCACGCGGAGTCAGCCGCCCGGCTACGGGACCTGATGACCACCTTGAGAGGCACCGTCGGAAGGTTCAGGCTGGAGTGATCGGCGCCGATGACATCAAGGTGAACTGCGCGCGGAAGGGGGATTGATGCCCGGCTGGGCTGATGATCCTGAATTGCTCGCGACATTCCGCGGCGAGGTCGAGGAACGCGTCGCGTCCCTTCAGGCTGGGCTGCTGGCGCTCGAGGCGCACCCCTCTCCGCGTCAGGTGGTCGCCAGCCTGTTCCGCGACGCGCACACCGTGAAGGGCTCGGCCCGGATGATGGGGCTGTCCGAGGTCCTCGCAGTGGCGCACAACGCCGAAGACCTGCTCGGCGCCCTGCGCGACGGGCGCCTCACGGTGCGGCGTGACCTCGTTGACCTCCTCCTCGCCTCCTGCGACGGCATCGCGGGGGCGCTTCCGGGGGTCGAGGAGCCGGTGCCCGAGGACCATCTCACGGCACTCGCTGGTGCGATGCAGCGCGCGCTCGCCGGTGAGGAGCCGGTCGTCGTACCGCGCTGGGATCCGCGCACCGTCGAGGAGGAGGACGGCACCGACGAGAACAAGCGTCGTGGTGTCGACTCCGTCCGCGTCACCACGGCGAAGGTCTACGAGCTGATCGACGTCATCGGTGAGGCAGAGCTCGACGCCCGCCGGCTCGAGCGGGCCAGCGACGGCATCAATGCCATCGCGACGGACAACTCGCGTTGGTTGCGCACGCTCCGCGAGTCGCTGCACACCACTGAGGTCGGTGAGGACGCATCGATCGCGCTTACCCGGCTCACTGCCGTCGACGACCAGCTGCTCGCGGCGTCACGTGACCTGCGCGAGCTCGCCGAGGACTCCCACAGCCGGCTCGCCGAGGTGCGTGACGGCGCGATGGGCCTGGCAATGGTTCCGGTACGCCGGGTGGTTGCCGGGCTGCCCCGCGTGGTCCGCGACCTCGCCGCCGCGACCGGCAAGGACGTGCGGCTGATCCTCGAGGGCCAAGATGTCGAGCTCGACAAGCAGGTTCTTGACGGCGTGTCGGATGCGCTCAAGCATCTCGTGGTCAACGCCGTCGACCACGGTTGTGAGCAGCCCGCCGAGCGCGTCGCCGCCGGCAAGCACGCGCAGGCGACGGTAACGGTGACCGCGCGTGCCTCGGGTGGAACCGTCGTCATCGAGGTCACCGACGACGGCCTCGGTATCGACGAAGACGCGCTGCGTGCGGCCGCCATCGAGCGCGGCGTCCTGCTTCCCGATTCCCTGTTGTCCGGACCGGCGTTGATGAACGTCTTGTTCCAACCGGCCTTCTCGACGGCCAAGGAGGTCACCGAGACCTCCGGCCGAGGCATCGGCCTGGACGTCGTGCGCAGCGCGGTCGAGGCGCTGGGTGGCCTCGTCGAGCTGCACACCAAGGCCGGATCCGGTACGACGTTCTCGCTGACCTTGCCCGTCACGCTCGGCGTGCTGCGCTGCCTGATGGCGAGAGTCGGCGCCGAGCGGTTCGCGGTGCCGGTGCCGGGTGTCGTCGAGTCCCTGTCGTTGAAGAACGCCGTCGTGCACGAGCTGGCCGGCAAGCCCGTCGTGGTGCGTCACGGCGAGACGCTTCCGCTGCTCGACCTCGGTGCAGCGCTCGGCGTACCCGGTGAGAGAGAGGCGACCGCGGCGGTCGTCGTGCGTCACGGTGAGCGCCAGGTCGCATGGGCGGTGGACGGTCTCGAGGGCGAGCGAGAGCTGGTCGTGAAGGACCTCGGCGCCTTCCTCGGTCGGCCACCAGTCATCAGTGGAGCGACGATCGACGGTGACGGCAGCGTCGTCTGCCTGGTCGACCTTCGTGAGCTCAGCGACGACAGTGACACCGGTACCCCGGCGTACATCGCGATGCTCAGTGGCGTCGATTCGACCGCCACGGAGGTACAGAACCGGCCTCGGGTGCTCGTTGTCGAGGACTCCGTCGGAGTGCGGGAGCTCGAGCGTGCCATTCTCGAAGCTGCCGGCTATGACGTCATCACCGCGATCGACGGCGCCGAAGGCGCTGCCTACCTCCGCGAGAAGCCGACGGACCTCGTGCTCTCGGACGTTGAGATGCCGGGCATGGACGGCTACCAGCTCACTCGAACGATCCGGCGCACTCGCGGTTGGGAGCATGTGCCGGTGATCATCATGACGAGCCGCGTTGCCGAAGAGGACCAGCGCGCGGGCATGGAGGCCGGCGCGAGCGCATACCTCCTCAAGACGCAGTTCGACCAAGAACAGCTCGTGGAGACGGTGCGCCGTCTCATCGGGCGTTAGGAGAGGTTTTCGACATGCCGACTGTGGTCATTGCTGACGACAGCCCGACCCTGCGCCGAATCCTGACGTCCGTGCTCACGAAGGAAGGCTTCGAGGTCGTCGTCGCAGACGACGGCGTCTCCGCCGTGCAGCAGGTGTTTGCCACGATGCCGGACGCGATCGTGCTCGACGTGCAGATGCCGCGCGTCTCCGGTTACGTTGCGGCGCGGCTTCTCAAGGACGACTGGCAGACCGCGGACATCCCCGTGATCCTGCTGACGTCGCTCGACGCGGCGAGTGACCGCTACTGGGGCGCTCAGACCGGCGCCGACCGCTACTTCACGAAGGACTTCGAGGCGCCTCAGCTGGTTGTCGCGGTGCGTGAGGTGATCCAGGCGGCGAGTGAGGCCTCCGACGGTCGCCGCGGCCTGCGCCCGGACCCTGTCGAGCTCGGCGACGACGACGTGATGTCGAGGGTGTGCGATCTGCTCGACCGCAAGCTCTTCGAGACGTCGGTGGCGGCCGAGGTCACGGCGCTTGCCGCGACGCTGACCGGCTTCGAGCAGACTGTGGCGGGCGTCCTCGACGTGCTGCGCCGTTTCGTCGACTACGACCTCGCCTCGGTGCTCCTGCTCGAGGAGCGCACGGCGTACGTTGCGGTCGCGCAGGAGACCTCGCAGGCGCAGTACGCCGAGCTTCTCAGCAGTGCGACCGATGCGCTCGCGGCTGTGTCCGGTGTGCAGCTCGGGGTGAGCGATCTGGAGCTGCGCCTTGCCGACCCCGAGAGCTATCTCGGCGAGGAGGACGAGCGGGGGATGGCGACCTTCCTGTCGATGCCGCTCAAGGGGCACGGCGGTCACATCATCGGCCTGCTTGCCCTGTCGAGTGGGCAGAAGAACGCCTTCGGGGAGACCGCGCTCGCAACTCTTCGACTCGTCGACGGCCCGGCGGCGATCGTCATCGACAACGCGCGACTCGCACAGGTTCGCGCCGGCGCCTAGCCTGCCGAGAGCAACCGAGGTCGTCGAGACACCCGACGTGATCGAGGTGTTTGGAGCCCACCCCGAACGCACGAGCCGCACAGTTGACTGATCCAGCGAACGCCGCCGGCGGTCGATTCGTAGGAGCAGTGCCCGGCATGTCTGACGACATCATTAGGTTGAAGGACAATGACGTTCTTCGGGTTGCCGCGACTGCCATCCGCACCGAGACCCCTGTTACTTTTTCGCAAGCGGCCGCTCCGAGGAGAACAACAATGGTGAACTTCGCAGTCAGCGACGAGCAGATCGAGCTACGACGCTCGGTGCGCCGGTTCTTCGGTGAGAAGTCGGGGTCGGCTGACGTCCGTCGCGCGATGGGGTCATCCGAGGGCTATGACGAGAAGACGTGGCAGATGATGGCCGAACAGCTCGGGCTGACCGGGTTGGCGATCCCCGAGGAGTACGGCGGCAGCGGGTACGGCTATGTGGAGCTCGCTGTGGTCTTCGAGGAAGCCGGTGCCGCGCTGCTGTGCTCGCCGCTGTTCGCAAGCGTCGCCCTCGCGGCCAACGCATTGCTCGAGTCCGACGACGACGAGGCGAAGGCCTCGTATCTGCCGCGGATCGCCGCCGGTGAACTGACGGCGACTTTGGCTTTCACCGAAGATGGCGGCCGGTGGGAGCCGGACGCGACGACACTGACCGCTGTGCACGCCGGTGGTGAGTGGCGGTTGTCCGGGCACAAGTCATTCGTCATCGACGGCCACACCGCAGATCTGATCCTCGTGGTCGGCCGCACGGATACGGGCCTCGGCCTGTTCGCAGTCGCCGGCGACGCGACGGGCCTGGAACGGCGCGCACTGCCCACGATGGACCAGACCCGCAAGCAGGCGCGACTCACGTTCGCAGATACCCCTGCTCGTCTGGTCGGTCAGGCGCGCGACGCGGCCGCGATCCTTGAGCGCACGCTCGACCTTGCTGCGGTCGCACTTGCCGCCGAGGCCACCGGTGGCGCGCAACGCTGTCTCGATCTCGCGGTGCAGTATGCCAAGGAACGGATCCAGTTCGGTCGCCCGATCGGATCGTTCCAGGCGATCAAGCACAAGTGTTCGGATATGTTTCTCGAGGTCGAATCAGCGCGCTCGGCGGCGTACGCCGCCGCTTCGGAGGCAGCGGACGGGTCGACCGAGCTGGCTGCGGCAGCCAGCCTGGCCAAGGCCTATTGCACTGATGCGTTCTTCAACACCGCCGCCGAAAACATCCAGATCCACGGTGGCATCGGCTTCACCTGGGAGCACGACGCCCACCTCTACTTCAAGCGTGCCAAGTCCTCGCAGTTGCTGCTGGGCGATCCCTCGTACCACCGCGAGCGGGTCGCACAGCTCATCGGCATCTGAGTGACGAGACGAAACGGAGAGTCAGACGTGTCCCAGCCGATCGCTTCGAGCGTGACCACTGACGTCCTCGACGAGCTGCGCTCGTGGCTCGCCGAGAACTGGGACCCCGAGCTCACGGTGGCGCAGTGGTGGGAGCTGTTGGGCACGTCGGGATGGTCGGCGCCGACGTTGCCGCGTACTGCCTTCGGGCGTGACCTGTCGCGCAGTGACGCCGTCGCGGTGGCACAGGAGATCGTGAACTTCGGCGCCGTCGGTGCGCCGGCCGGTCTGGGCATGCTGCTCGCGGCACCGACGATCGCGACGCACGGTACGCCGGAACAGATCGAGCGCTACATCCGCCCGATCGTTACCGGACAGGTCGCCTGGTGCCAGCTGTTCAGCGAGCCGGGAGCCGGCTCCGATCTCGCTGGGCTCACCACCAAGGCGGTGCGCGAGGGCGACCGATGGATCATCAACGGGCAGAAGGTCTGGACCTCACTCGGGCACACTGCGGACCTCGGTATGTTGCTCGCGCGCACCGACCCGGATGCGCCGAAGCACTCGGGCATCAGCTGGTTCGCGTTCGAGATGCTGCAGCCCGGCGTCGAGGTCCGGCCGCTGCGCGAGATGACCGGCAACGCGATGTTCAACGAGGTGTTCCTCAGCGACGCCGAGGTGGCCGACGATGCCGTGATCGGTGAGCGGAACGACGGTTGGAGGGTCGCGAACACCACGCTGGCCAATGAGCGTGCGGGTCTCGGCACCGGCGGTGCCGTCGGTGGGCCTCAGATCCAGCCGGGCGCCATTTCCGGCAACCTCGGCAAGCGGGTCGGTGATCTCGTCAGCACGGCCACCAGGCCGCGGTCGGCCGGGACCTCCGACGAGACCGCACGCAAGCACCGCTCCGCCGCCGCGGCGATGATCGAGTTCGCGCAGGCCCATGGCAAGGCTGACGACCCGATGATCCGGCAGAGCTTGGTGAAGCTCCACACCCTTGGCGAGGTTGGCCGGCTCAACGGCGAGCGGCTGAAGGCGACCAAGGCCGCGGGCCAGGACATCGCCGGCATGCCGAACATCTCCAAGCTGTCGATGAGCAACGTGGTCCGGCTGCAGCGCGATCTCGGCCTGGAGATCGCGGGCGCCCAGGGAATGCTGCACGCCTACACCGCCGAGGATCAGCAGACTCTCGACGACGTCGTCGGCGATTCCGCTCTTTCCGGTGTCACCTTCCGGGCGCTGTACGCCCAGGCGCCGCCGATCTACGGCGGCACCGACCAGATCCAGCGCAACATCATCGGCGAACGCGTGCTCGGTCTGCCGAAGGAGCCGGGCGGCAACTCCCGGACGCCGTTCTCGGAACTGCCGAAGAACGCCTGATCGATCGGCGAAGGACGGCCGGTCGCACGTCAGACGAGACAACGGCCGGGTTGTTCCACCGACCGACGCGGGTGGCCCCGGAGCGCACTTCGCGATCTGACTGCGACGGTACTCAGGTCTGACCGTCGACGGCAGTAGTGCTACGTTCGAGGTTAACCTTTGAAGTCAAAGTAGTACCTGGTGCGGCTGCACAGGCCGTCGGTCGAAGGGGCATTCGGTGCGTGAAGCTTGGATCGTCGATGCTGTCCGGACTCCGCGGGGACGCGGTCGAGAGACCGGAAGTCTTCATGAGGTGCATCCGCAGGAGCTGCTGGCGCAGATGCTGAACGCCCTCGTCGACCGAAGCGGAGTCACTGGGGCTGACGTCGAGGACGTCGTTGTCGGTTGCGTGTCGCAGTTCGGAGAGCAAGGCGCAAACCTCGCGCGGCTCGCGGTCCTGGCCGCGGGCTGGGATCCGGATCTCACCGGAGGGGTGACGCTCAACCGGTTCTGCGGCTCCGGCCAGCAGGCCGTCAACTTCGCGGCGATGGCGGTGCTGAGCGGCTTTCATGACGTCGTTATCGGCGCCGGCGTCGAAAGCATGTCACGGGTCGCGATGGGCGCCGACAAAGGTGGTCTGCACGGGCACAACCCTTCTCTCAATGAGCTGCATCCGTTGGTACCGCAGGGGGTTTCGGGCGATTTGATCGCTGCGGTGGAGGGTTTTACGCGGTCCGACCTCGACGAGTTCTCGCTGCGCAGCCAGCAGCGGGCGGCCGCGGCGCAGGCGACTGGTCGGTTTCGCAGCATCGTGCCGGTCTCGGATCCGAACGGCAACGTCTTGCTGGATCGCGACGAGCACGTTCGGCCCGGCACGACACGCGAAGGCCTGGCTGCACTCCCTCCGGCGTTCGCCGGCGCGCTGTCTCAAGTCGCTCGTGGCGACACCCTGACGTTCGGTGAGAAGGCCTCGCTTCGCTACCCGGATACGACCGTCGAGCCGCTTCACACGGCCGGCTCTTCATCCGGAATCGTCGACGGAGCGGGCGCTGTGCTCGTCGTCTCCTCCGACTACGCAAAGGCTCACGGCCTCACCCCGAGGGCGAAGGTCGTCGCCACTGGCCTCGCGAGTGTCGATCCTGTGATCATGCTCACCGCTCCGGGCCCGGCCACCAAGAAGGCACTGAAGAAGGCGGGTCTTCGCGTCTCGGACATCGATTTGTTTGAAGTCAACGAGGCGTTCGCCGCGGTCCCTCTCAAGTACATGAAGGATCTGAGTCTCGACCCGGACAAGGTCAACGTGAACGGCGGCGCGATCGCGCTCGGCCACCCGATCGGCGCGACCGGTGCAATGCTCTTCAGCTCGATCATCGACGAACTCGAGCTACGCGATCAGCGACGCGGGCTGATCACGATGTGCATCGGGGGCGGGCAGGGGACCGCGACGGTCGTGGAGCGGGTGTAGATGGAGTCGGCGGGGCGTGCCGGTCTGCGCCGAGGCGGCGAGGTGGCTGAGACACACCTCGCTCCGCCACCCGGGGTAGACATCGACGCACTCAACGAGTGGATCACCCACGCGGGTACCGATCTCGGAGATGGCGCGATCAAGACGGCGCGACCCCTGACCGGCGGGACTCAGAACATCTCGATCCAGGTTGAGCGTGAGTCGGGTCCGCGACTCGTACTGCGGCGCGCCGGCCTCCGCAAGGGCGAGGACGGCGACGCGACCATCCTGCGCGAAGCGCGGGTCTTGACCGCGCTCGCGGGGGCCGAGGTGCCGAGCCCGAGAGTGCTTGCCATCTGCCCGGACCGCGACGTCATCGGTGGCGCGTTTTATCTGATGGAGTTCGTCGATGGATACAACCCGGCGCTCGGGCTTCGACCGCCTCACGACTCCGATCCAGCGGCGCAGCATGACATCGGTCTGAGTTTGGTCGATGCCGCTGCGCACCTCGGCCAGGTCGACCATGTTGCGATCGGCCTGGCCGGTCTCAGCAGTGGCAGCGGATGGTTAGAACGTCAGGTCGACCGCTGGCTGCGGTACGCGGACTCCTACCTCGGCCTCACCGGCTACGTGCCGGACCCCACGCGCACCGAGCGGCTCGGGCTGCTGCAGGACTGGTTGAACGCCAGCCGGCCGAGTGAGTGCCGACTCGGTCTGGTTCACGGGGACCTTCAGTTCGCGAACGTGCTTGTGTCTTTCGACACCGCGCAGGTCGCTGCCGTCGTCGACTGGGAGCTTTGCACCGTAGGCGACCCGCTCTTGGACCTCGGCCATCTGCTGGCGACCTGGCCCAGGGACCCCGACCTGGGCGGGCGGCTCTTCGGGCTCGCGGGCCTTCCCTCAGATCAGGAGGTGATCGCGAGATACCAGGCCACGTCCGGCACAAGCTTGGCGAACCTCGCCTGGTTTCGGGTTCTCGCGTGCTTCCGGCTCAGCATCATTCTCGAAGCGACCTTCGCGCGATCGTGCGCGGGCCTCACAAAGGCAAGCCTCGGAACGAGACTGCACCGCTTCAGCGAGATTCTGCTGAACCGGGGCCTGGCCCTCGTGACGTCAAGTGGGTGAGGTAGCGCGACCGCGGGTTGTCCCGCGTGGTCGGCTGACCCTTCGCCGGGAAGAGAAGTAGATGCGCGAGCACAATCTGTGGACGATCTTCGACCGTGTCTCGCGCGAGGTACCGGATCGCGAGTGCCTCTCGTGGCGGCACGAGACGACGACCTTCGCGATGTTGGCCGACCGGTCCCGCCGGCTCGCCAACGTTCTCCTCGACGGAGGTCTTGCCCCCCGTTCGGGCGGTGACGACGAGCTTCCGTGGGAGTGCGGGCAGGACACTGTTGGTCTGCTTCTCCTCAATGGCACCGAGTACCTCGAGGCCACCCTTGGTGCCTATGCGGCTCGTACGGTCCCGTTCAACATCAACTACCGCTACGTGGCGAAAGAGCTGGCCTATCTGTTATCGGATGCCAAGCCGAAGGCGCTGATCTTCCACGGCCGCTTCGCCGACAGTCTCGCGGATGCACTGAAGATGGTCGACGATCCGCCGGCGCTTCTGCTGCAAGTGACGGAGGACGACGGTCGACGCGATCTTCTGCCAGGTGCGATCGACTATGCCGAAGCGCTCGCGAGCGCGTCACCCGTCCTGGAGATCTCGGGCCATTCGCCCGATGACGTGTACCTCCTCTATACGGGCGGAACGACGGGGATGCCGAAGGGCGTGATCTGGCGACACAGCGACATCTGGCGGGCGTCACTGGGTGGTGACGCATTCGGCGACGTCGGCGTTGACGAGATCGGGACGGCGGCGCGAGGAGGGCGGGACCGGTTCCAGCCCAACGCACCGTTCATGCACGGGGCCGCGCACTGGATGGCGTTGCGGGCGATCCTCGGGGGTGGATCGGTGGTGATCAACTCCGTCGTCGAGCATCTGGATCCGCGCGACGTCTGGGAGACCGTCGAACAGGCGAAGGTCAAGTCGATGCTGATGGTCGGCGAGGCCTTCGTCCGCCCGCTTCTCGCCGAGCTCGCCCGCAGCGACTACGACACCAAGTCGCTCAAGGTCGTCATCCTCGGCGGTGCCGCCACGACGGTGGAGTCGAAGGCACGGTTGATCGCGGCTCTGCCTGACGCTCGGATCATGGACGCCGCGGGTGCCTCCGAGACAGGCACGGGGCTGCAAGCCGTGTCGACCGGTCAGGCGTACGCGGAGGCGCGCGTGTTCGATGTCAGTCCCGCGATCGCGGTGGTCAACATGGATCGGACCGGGCTGGTCGACAAGACCGACGATCAGGTCGGCTGGTACGCGCGAGGCGGAACCGTGCCGCGCGGGTACCTGGGCGACGAGGCCAAGTCGCGCGAGACGTTTCCGACGATCGGCGGCATCAGATGGGCGATCCCGGGTGATCTCGCGCGCTGGCGGAGAGACGGGCGGCTCGAGCTGTTGGGCCGAGATTCGGTCACGATCAACACTGGCGGGGAAAAGGTCTTCGCCGAGGAAGTCGAGGCGGCGCTGCTCAGCCATCCCGCGGTCCAGGACACGGTCGTGGTGGCGCGGCCGAGCGAGCGTTGGGGTGAAGAGGTCGTCGCGATCCTGCAGCTGGACCGCCCGGCTTCGGACCAGGAGATCCTCGAGGTCGCCGGCAAGCACATCGCTCGATACAAGATGCCCAAACTGCTGATCCGGGTCGATTCTGTCCTGCGCAGCCCGGCCGGCAAGGCCGACTATCGATGGGCGAAAGCTATCGCCGCAGACCATCGAGGGTGAGGGAACGTGCTACGTACAGGAGGCGAAGTGGTGGAGGAAGCCAGGCCGCTCAACAACGAGAACCTTCCAGTGGAGATGCGCGCGCACTGGTACAACGCAGTGTGCTTCGACCCGGACGATCCGTGGAAGGACTTCGAGCCGAGTTCGGCAGCAGTCGTTCTGGTCGACCTCATCAACTGGCAGGCACATCCCGACGGCGCGAGCATTCAAGCGCTTCGCGATGGGGGGTCGACTGCTGAGGCCGACTACATCGTCGGCCAGTGCAAGTCGCAGCTGCTCCCGACGCTCAGCCAGGTGCTCGATGCAGCCAGGTCCATCGGCATACGTGTGATTCATGCGCGCCTGGCTGGCGAAACGTCTGCCTATGACAACGTCGTCCTTGCGATGAAGCCCTACGTGGGCGCCGCGGCGGCAGTGGACGGCACATGGGGGGCGGAGGTCCTCGAAGGCCTCGAGGCGGCCGGCGACCTTTCCGTGGTCAAGGGCGGTTCAGGAGCTTTCAGCACCTCGGACTTGCACCACGTACTGCAACAGCACGGGATCAGGACCGTTCTGTACGCCGGGGTCGTGACGAATGCCTGCGTGATGCTGACCGCCGCTGCTGGCTACGACCTCGGCTACCGGCAGTATCTGCTCACGGACTGCACTGCCGCGCTCAGTGAGCGCGATCATGCCGACGCGGTGCGCTTCATGGACGCCTTCATCGCGCAGGGCGTCACGGGTTCGGAGGCGATCCTCGCTTTTCAGACTGTAGGGCGCAGGAGTATTTGACGTCCAATTATTCGGAGCCATAAGGTCGGCCCATGGCAATCGACTTCAGTCTGCCCCCAGAGCTCGAGGCAGTACGCGAACGGGTTCGCGCCTTCGTCACCGATGTGATCGGTCCCGAGGAGCGGCGGATTCGTGAGACGAACATGGAGGCCGACAACCGGCGCGAGTACGTCGCGGTACTCCTAGCGCTCAGGGAGCGCGCCAGACAGTCGGGCCTCTGGCTTCCGCACATGCCTGAGGAGTGGGGTGGCATGGGCCTCGGGCACGTCGCGCTGGCGATGGTTCAAGCCGAAGCGGCCAGATCGTTCTACGGGCCTTGGGTGCTCAACTGCCAGGCACCTGACGAGGGGAACATGCACACCCTTCTCCACTGGGGTACCGATGAGCAGAAGGAGAAGTACCTGCGGCCTCTGCTCGAGGGCAAGACCAGGTCCTGCTTCGCGATGACCGAGCCGGAGGTGGCCGGCTCCGACCCGACCTTGATCCAGACCCGGGCCCGTCAGGAGGGCGACGAGTGGGTCATCGACGGCCACAAGTGGTTCATCTCCGGCGCGCGGCGTTCGGCGTTCGCGATCCTGGTGGCGCGCACCGAGGACGAGCCGGAAGTCCCGCAAGCCGCCAACACCGCGTTCCTCGTGGAGCTGCCGGCCGAGGGCTGGGAGCACGTCCGCTCGATCGAGACGATGCACGGCAGCACCGGTCACGACGAGATCCGGATCAGCGGCCTGCGCGTGCCCGCCAGCCAAATGCTCGGCGGTCGAGGTCAGGGTCACCTGCTGGGCCAGTACCGCCTCGGCCCGGCTCGGCTCGCTCACTGCATGAGGTGGATCGCGCAGGCGGAGTCGGCCCTGGACCTGATGGTCGAACGTTCATTGGTGCGCTACTCGCACGGCTCGCTCCTTGCCGAGAAGCAGGGCATCCAGTGGCTGATCGCCGAGTCATCGATGGAGCTGTACCAGTGCAAGCTGATGGTCTTGCATGCGGCCTACAAGATCGATCGGGGTGAGGACTTCAAGTCGGAGGTGTCGATGGCGAAGCACTTCGTCGCGAACTCGCTGAACCGGATCGTCGACCGCAGCATCCAGGTCCACGGCGCACTCGGATACTCGAAAGACACCCCGCTGGCCGACATGTTCCAGCACGCTCGGTGGGCGCGCTTCGCCGACGGCGCGGATGAGATCCACAAGATGCGGATCGCCGAGCGGACGATCGCGGCCTTCAAGCAACACGGCAGCACCGCTGCCGCAACCGGCGCCCTTCCGGTCTAAGCGGGCGTCAGCTCACGACGCCACGGCGGCGCATGTCCTCGATGTCGGCGATGTCGATTCCGATCATCGTGAGCACCTCGTCGGTGTCCTCGCCGGGCAGCCGTGGCGGCCGGGGCACGGACGGCTCGGTCCGGCTGAACCTCGGTGCGGGGGCCGGCTGTGTCACTCCGTCAACATCGATGAAGGTGCCGCGCCCGACATGATGCGGATGCGCCGGCGCCTCAGCGAGGGTCAACACCGGTGCAAAGCACACATCGGGCCGCGTGAGGGTGCTGCACCACTCATCTCGGGTTCGGCCGCGGAACATCGCGGCCAGTCGCTCACGCATCTGAGGCCAGCTCGAGCGGTCGTCTTGGGACGGAAGATCAGCGGGGTCCAAGCCCAGGGCATCGATGAAGCCGCGGTAGAACTCCGGCTCCCCGCATCCGATCGAGACGAAGCCGCCGTCCGAGGTCTCATAGACCTGGTAGTACGGCGAGCCTCCGTCCAGCACGTTGGAGCCGCGGTCGTCCAGCCAGTGCCCGCTTGCTCGCATGCCGTGCAGCATCGTCGTGAGCAGCGCGCTTCCATCGATCATGGCGGCGTCGACGACCTGTCCCTTACCGGAGGCGCGGGCCTCCAACAACGCGCAGACGATGCCGAACGCCAGTAGCATCCCGCCGCCGCCGAAGTCGCCGACCAGGTTGAGCGGTGGCTCCGGTGGTCCGGAGGCCGGGCCGATGGGAGCCAAGGCTCCGGCGAGTGCGATGTAGTTGATGTCGTGGCCGGCCATCGGCGCGTACGGACCGTCACGCCCCCATCCGGTGACCCGCCCATAGACCAGTGCAGGCTGGGTCGCGAGGCACGCCTCGGGCCCGATTCCGAGCCGTTCCGCAACGCCCGGCCGGAAGCCTTCGAGAACTACTGACGCGTGCGAAAGCAGCCGGTGGGACAGGGCTACACCCGCCGGATCCTTCAGGTTTATGACGATTGACCTCCGCGACCGGTTGAGCAGGTCGTGCCGGGTGTTGTGCGGATACTGGTCGACGTACCGATCGTCCCCGGCTTTCGACGGGCCGCCGGTCGGGCGCTCGACCCGGATGACCTCGGCCCCCATGTCCGCGAGCATCATCGCGCAGAACGGGCCAGGACCTACGCCGGCGAACTCCACGACGGTGACGCCGACAAGTGGGCCCACGGGTCAGTCCCTCGGAGTGGAATGAGTATCGTCTGCCGCTGATTCGGCGGCTGCACCGGACATCGCGGCGGCGCGAGCCCGAAGGCCGACCTTCACCACCTTGCCGGCGGCGTTCCGCGGAAGGTTGGTGACGATCTCGGCGTAACGCGGCACCTTGTAGTTCGCGACGCGCTCACGGGCGATTGCAATCACGTCGTCCGGCCCGAGCCTCTCTCCTGCGGCCGGTACGACGAAGGCGGCACCTACTTCGCCGAGCCGCTCATCGCTCGTCCCCACGATCGCGAGTTCGGCGATCCGTGGGTCGGCCGACATGATCGCTTCCACCTCGGCGGGGTAGACGTTCAGGCCGCCGACGATGAACATGTCCTTCTTGCGGTCGGTGATCTTCAGCAGCCCATCGTCGCGAAAGACCCCGACGTCCCCGGTGTGCAGCCAGCCGTCGGCATCGATGGTCTTCGCTGTGGCTTCCTCGTCTTCGAAGTAGCCCTTCATGACGATGAAGCCGCGGGCCAGGATCTCGCCCGGCTCTCCCGTGGCCACCGGCCGGCCGGCGTCGTCGACGACTCGTACCTCGAGTCCGGGCAGGGCCCGGCCGGCCCACTCGGAGATGTCTTCGGGTCGGTCGTCGGTGGTCATGCAGACGATGGTCGGCGCCTCGGTCTGCCCGTACGCCGTGGTGATGGTCTCGCAGCCCAACTCCGATCCGATGCTGCGCACCAACGCCGGCGGGACCATCGTTCCACCGGTTGCGGCCGCCCGGAGCGATGACAGATCGGTGCGGTGACGGCTCGGATGGGCGATCAGGTCGGAGAACACCGTGGGCGGTGCGGGCAGCACGGAGATTCGCTCGGTCTCGATCAGCTCGAGCGCGCGATCGGCGTCGAAGGTCTCCTCGAAGTACACCGAGGCGCCTCGAAGGAGTGAGCCAAGCAGCGCACCCTTGTAGCCGAACGCGTGGAAGAGCGGGTTGATGCAGAGAACCCGGTCGCCTTCGCGCACCCCGATGCTCTGGAAGTAGAGGTCGCTGCCGCGCAGTACCTGCGAGTGGGCGGCGAGCACCCCCTTCGGAAACCCGGTAGTTCCGGAGGTGAACAGCATGTCCGCGATGTCGTCCGACGTCACCTCGCTGGTCGCCCGCTGATGCGCTTCCGTACTCACTGTCGTCGCCGTGTCGAGAAACGCCGCGAAGGACCCCGGCTCGGGTGCCCGGCTCGGCCGGATGTCGATGACTGTGGGTGCGGGCGAGCTGAGCTCCATGTCGCTGAGGAGCGAGACGTAGTTGCTGCCGAGAAAGTCACCGGTGGCGAAGACCAGTCGTGGTCGGCTGCGACGGAGGATGTCTGCTGCCTCGATCGACTTCAGGCGGGTACTAACCGGCACGAGTATTCCGCCGACCGAGACGCATCCGAGGGTCGCCACGACCCACTCGACGGAGTTGGGCGCCCAGACCGCGAACCGGTCGCCTCGAAGAAGACCGTGGGCGAGGGCCGCGCGACCGGCGACGCCGACGGCCTCGTTGAGCTCCGCGTAGGTGAGGCGCCGACGGCAGTCCGCGACCGCGAGCTGGTCACCGAGCCTCGCGGCCTGCGTCTCCAGCATCCCGCCGAGGGAGCCGTACTGGGCGTCAGCGTTGCTGTCGAGTCGCATGTCAGACCTTCGTGATGCCCGAAGCGCGCGGATCCGGTCTACGAGCCCGAGCTCGAGCCCGAAAGGGCGTCCGGATTGAAGTCCCCCTCGTGCAGCCGGATCTTGCTGAGGAGATCGAAGAGCTGAGCAAGCTCCTCATCGGTCATCTCAAGAGTGGAGTACACCTCGTTGTTCAGCGCCGCGGTGGCCTTCTCTGCCAGCCGCCGCCCGGCCGGGCGGATCCTGGCCAGCACAGCTCGACGATCCGTGGGGTGCTGCGTGCGGGCCACCAGACCGTCGCGCTCCAGGCGATCGATCACGTTCGTGACGCTCGCCGGATGAACCTGAAGCCGCGCTCCGAGAGCGCTCAGCGGAAGCTCACCCGTCTTGGACAGGGACAGCACGACGAGCGCTTCGTATCGTGCGAACGAAAGCGGGAAGGGGTCGAGCGCCACGGTCATCCGTTTGAGCAGGATTTGCTGCACGCGCATGATCGAGGTGACGGCGGCAAGTCCCTCGGCAGCGTCATTCCATCCGTGCCGGCGCCATTGGCGCCGTGCTTCATCGATCGGGTCGAAGCCCAAGACGTGGCCTTCATCTTCTTCTGCTGTGTCCATGCGGCCTTTCCGTTCGGATGCTCATGGATAGATGTCGCTATCCGATCCGGACTGGACGAGCAAGGCCGCCCCCCAGTCCTTTCGACGTTGAAAGATAGCGCGTAGCGCCGCTCCTGGGAAGTAGTTCTGCCGCGCCCGATCTGCGGTACCTTTCCTACCCCGCGGTCCGGTCATCGGAACACGGCACCGCAGGGCTCCGGTATTGATGGACAAAGGCCTGTTGTGACGACCCCTGAGAGGTTGCCCCAGCTCAGCGTTCGGTCCGGAGTCGTTTGTGTCTCGCTGAGGAGGGTTCGTGGCAGATGACCGAGGAGTTCCGCTGACCGGGGTGCTGCCCGAGTCACGTGATGTGCTCGAGCTCGTGGACGTGTCGTATCGATACGCACGGGCGATCGACACCCGCGACTGGGATCTGTTCAACACCTTGTTTACCGAGGATTGCATTGTGGATTATGGCATCAAGCCGGTGACCGGTCGCGAAGCGTTTCTCCTCATCTCGAGGCGTACGGTCGAGTCGCTCGATGCCACCCACCACGTCTTCACGAACCACGAGTACTCGGTCGACGGGGACCAAGCAGTCGGCCGGTTCTACATGACCGCTCAGCACATCAAACGCGATCACCCGGATGGTGCGCTCTACACCCTTGGTGGCGTCTACGACGACAAGTTGGTCCGGACTTCCACTGGGTGGAGAATCCACAATCGTCTGTATCGTGCGATCTGGGGTGTCGGTAACGCGACACTGCTTGGAAACCGGTTCCCCAACGACTCCACACAAAGCCTTTGACTTCCAACTAAGTCGTTGATACTTTCCCCCGCATGGGCAGCCCTGCCGCTCCATCCGGCGATGAAGTTGCCTACGAGACGGTCGGCCAGGTTGCCCTGCTGACGTTCAATCGTCCGCAGCGACTGAACGCGTTCACCCCGTCCATGCACGCCCGATACCGCGCGCTTCTGGCTGCGGCCGAGGCCGACGACACGGTCGGTTCGATCGTCGTCACGGGCGCCGGCAGTGCGTTCTGCGCTGGAGCCGACACGTCTGCGGTCCGAAATGTCGCGGAGAACGGCACGTATCCCGAAGGTGACAAGCCGAAGGTCGACGCCCGCCCTGGATATGGCGTGCATCCGGCCTTCGACCGTCCGCTGGTCTACCACTTCGGGCTCACGAAGCCGGTCATCGCGGCGATCAATGGCTCGGCCGTCGGCATGGGCTTTGTCCTGGCCTGCTGCACCGACATCAGGCTCATCGCTCACGGCGCGACGTGCACTGCAGGTTTCGCTCGGCTGGGCTTGCCGGTGGAGTTCGGCCTGTCGTGGATTCTGCCGCGGCTGATCGGTGCGTCTCGGGCCGCAGAGCTGTTGCTGTCCGACCGGCGCATCGATGCGGACGAAACAGTGACGATGGGCCTGGCCAGTCGCGCGGTCGAGCCAGAACTGCTGGTGCCTGAGGCGCTCAGCTTGGGCGCGGACATCGCCAAGACATGTACGCCGAACGCGCTTCGGGAAGCGAAGCGTCAGATCTACATGGATCTGTTCCGCGATCTCGAGACGGCCTACGGCGATGCTTCGACGCTCGTGAAGCGGATGGTGGCAGAGCCGGAGTTTCGCGAGGCGGTCGCCGCGCGAACCGTCGATCGTTCGTCCTGACGGGTTGCTTGATCAGAGAGGAGACGTCCACGAGGTTTTGCCATGAGCCGCATTCCATGAAGTCCTCCTCCGCCGACGGTCGGCGGGAGCCGTCATGAATGGCTCTTCTCCGACACGGAACTACTCAACAGGGGATTCCACAATGAATCGAAAGCTACGTCAGAGGGACCTCGTGGTCTTGGCCTCCTCGGCCAGCCTGGCGCTGTTCCTCGGCGCCTGCGGGGGTGGCAGTGACGACTCCTCGAACTCGCCCTCCACTTCCGGCACCTCGAGTTCATCGTCGGCCGCGAGCGGCAAGCCCTATGTGATCGCTGAGATCAGCGACCTGTCCGGGCCGGTCGGCGTTTTCGACACGCCGCCATACGACGGCATGAAGGCCTACTTCGACTACCTCAACAGCACCGGTGGCGTGAACGGTCGGCCGATCACGACCAAGGCTTCCGACGCCAAGGGCGATGTACAGACGACCTTGGCCAGCTTCACCCAGTACTCCGGACAGTCGGACGTCATCGCCATCACTGGCCTCGGTCTCGACACTCAGATGGACCCGCTGCTGCCGAAGCTCGCATCCACCGGCATTGCGGCGATCTCGTCACCGTCGAGCACGACCAGTGGGCTGCCGTACAACAAGTGGTACTTCAGCTTCGGTGAGGATTACGGCGGCGACGTCACCGCCACGGCGCAGTACCTGTCGGAGAAGGACAGCAGTGCCAAGATCGGGTACGTCGCGTTCGACTCGCCAGCAACTCGGAGTGTGGCGTCGAACCTGACCAAGGCAGTCGCCGGTACCGGCGTGTCGGTGGTCGGCAAGGAGTTCCTGCCGCCGACCGCGACCGACGCCTCGCAGGCCATCTCGAGCCTGGTGCACGCCGGCGCGACCTGGATTGCAATCGGTGCGGCTACCGACCCGCAGTTCACCTCGATTCTGCAGAACGCGAAGGTCCAGAACTTCGACGGCAACATCTTGGCGATCGCCGGCGGCGGTGAGGACTCCAACTTCAAGTTGGCCAGCACTGACAAGTACAAGGCGCTTCGCTCCTTCCACTCGCCCAGTGAGACGAACCTCCCGGGTGTCGCGAAGATGGTGTCCGAGGTCGACGGCGCGAAGCCCGACAAGTACTACTACTCGATGGGTTGGGCACTCGGTGAGGTAATCGCGAAGGCGCTGACGACGTGTGGCTCGGACTGCACACGGGCAGGCTTCCGCGATGCACTCGAGACGACGTCGTTCTCAGACCCTTACGGTCTCGCAGCGAGCGCGATCGGGTTCTCCGACACCTGTCATCAGGGTTTCCGGTCGACCTTCGTCTATGGCTGGGATGGCTCGAAGCCGGTCCAGGAAGGCTCGATCGACGCCTACAACAAGCCGCCGTGCGGCGGAAGCTGACGGTCGTCCAGGCAATGAGGGAGCTGGTTCGGAGCACCGCGGGAGCGGTGCTCCGAACCAGTCCTATCCCAGCGGGTAGCAGTCGAGGTGCAGCGTGGGCACTCTGATCGGCACGGTGGCCCAGGGTGTTGCGCTGGGGGCCATCTACAGCCTGGTAGCGGTCGGCTTCGTCATCATCTACAAGGCGACCGGGGTCTTCAACTTTGCGCACGGCCAGTTCATGGTCCTCGGTGCCTACTTCGCCTACGTCTCGATCTCGTGGGTGGGCCTGCCGTTCGCGGCCGGGATCGCTGTGACCTTGGTGATCACCGGCGCGGTCGGTCTCGTCGTCTATGCCGCGCTGATCCGGCCGCTGCTCGGTGAGGCGATCTTCGCGCCGGTGATGATCACCATCGGGTTGAGCATCGTTCTTGACTCGATCATCAGCATCACGACCAAGGGCAACACCTACCTTCTTCCCACGCCGGTGCCGGTTCATGGAGTCTCGATCCCCGGGACCACGACCAGGGTTTCCAACTACTCGTTGATCGCCATCGTCGTTGCTGCGGTCTTCTTCGTCCTGATCGCGTCGTTCTTCCGCTGGAGCGGAACCGGTCGCGACATGCGAGCAGCGGCCGAGAACCCGCACCTCGCCAGCTACGCGGGAGTGAGCTTGGGCTTCATCTTCAGCGTCGCATGGGCTCTCGCCGCAGTAGCGGCGGCGATCGCCGGCATCGCCCAGGCATCGAGTACCTTGATCAGCCCCGACATCGGATCCGTCGCATTGCGAGCTTTTCCAGCAGCACTCCTCGGTGGGCTCGACAGCGTGATGGGCGCGGCGTTGGGCGGCGTACTGATCGGAATCATCGAGATGCTCGGATCCCAGTACGTCGGGAGCGATACCCGTGACGTGTTTCCCTACGTCGTCCTGCTCGTCGCGCTGATGGTGCGGCCGTACGGGCTGCTCGGATCTCGTCAAGTGGACCGGATCTAGCCGATGAAACAAGCCGCAGTCGACAGACCGACCATCAGCGCATGGCGCGGGCATCGGCGGTTGGTCCGCGCGACGCAGCGCACGCGCTATCGCGGCGCGATCGTCGTCGGTGCTCTCGCGGTTGGGTACGCCTTCGTGGGCTCCAACAGCAATCTGTTTCTCGGCACGACGATCTTCATCGCCGCGGTCGGCGCGATCGCGCTCAACGCCCTAACCGGAAACCTCGGAATCGTGTCGTTGGGCCAGGCTGCATTTCTCGCCACCGGCGCCTTCACAGCCACCTATCTGGGTGGGACGTTGCACTGGCCGTTCCTGTTGGTGCTTCTGGCGTCGGGAGTGGCGGCCGGGCTGGTGGGCGGCATCGTCGGTGTCCCGTCACTGCGCTGGCGCGGCCTCTACATCATCCTGGGCACGTTCGCCTTGCACTACATCGTCGTCTACGGCGCGACGAAGTACGAGATCAACAGGGTCGGTCCGGGCGGCTTCAACCTGCCGCCCGCGAAGATCTTCTCCTGGACCATCACCTCCCAACGCGACTGGTATCTGTTCTCACTCGTTCTGGTCGCGCTCACCGTGGCGTGCGTCGCAAAGGTGTTGCGGGGCCGCACAGGTCGGGCCTGGACCGCGGTACGCGACCGGGACTTGGCGGCCTCCATCACCGGCATCGACGTCTCCCGGGCGAAGGTAGTCGGCTTCATTGCGACCTCCTTCGTCGTTGGCGTCGCCGGAGCTACGAGCGCCTACTTTGTCGGCAACGTCACGACCGAGACCTTCACGCTGAACCTCGCGATCCAGTATGTCGCGATGATCATCATTGGCGGATTGGGCAGCGTGCCGGGGGCGGTTGTGGGTGCGGCGTTCGTGGTCTACCTCCCGCACATGATCACCAAGGTGGTGGGGTTGCTGCCGAGCTCCTATCCGCTCGCCGGCTGGGTCAACACCAACATCTTCGACCTCGAAGCGGGCCTCTACGGCGTCTTCATCATCTTGTTCCTGCTGCTCGAGCCCGGTGGATTGGTAGCGCTTGCGCAACGAGTCAGGCGCTACTTCGTGTCCTGGCCGTTCCGCGATCGGGGTGTGATCGCGTGACGAGGCGCACACCGTCGTTCACGCGCCGTCAGGCGGCAAACCTCCCGGACACGCCTCCGCAGGCGCTTCAGATCCGGCAGCTGTCGGTGGTTTACGACCGCAGCGCCCAGGCGATTCGCGGTGTCTCGCTCGAGGTCGCGCCTGGTCAAATGGTCGCCCTCCTGGGTGCGAACGGCGCGGGCAAGACCTCCGTCCTTCGCGCGATCGCAGGCTTCCTCGCCGCTGAACGAGCCGAGGTCACAGAAGGTGCGATCTGTCTGGGTACTCGAGACCTACGAGGCAAGTCACCGTCGTGGATCGCGCGCAACGGGGTGGCGTTCGTCCCCGAACGGCGCAAGATCTTTGACACACTGTCCGTGCGCGAGAACCTCGAAGTCGGGTTGAGCCGACAGCAAGCGAAGCGGCCACATGCGCATGAGGAGCTGGTCTACCAGTACTTCCCGGCGCTGGAAGCGCTGTCTTCGCGGCGAGCCGGCTTCCTGAGCGGCGGCGAACGGCAGATGCTCGCGATCGGGCGCGCGCTGATGTGCCAGCCGCAGCTGTTGATGATCGACGAGCTCTCCCTCGGACTGGCACCGTCCGTCGTGACATCTCTCATGCGGACCCTGCGACGAATCCGCGAGGAGCAGGGCGCCTCGATCCTCTTCGTAGAGCAGAACGCAGGCGCTGCGCTGGAGGTTGCTGACCATGTCTATGTCCTGGAGAACGGCCGGGTCGCGATGGCTGGCGATCCGAACCAGTTGATGGACGTGTCCGAGTTCCGCGACGTCTATCTCGGGATGGCGGACGAAGGCACTCGCAGCTATGCCGCGCTCATCAAATCCTCGCGCGCCGGATCGAGGGAGGTCGGATGACGGCGGCTGGCGGCGCCGAGCTCACGGTGCAAGGGCTGACACTCTCCTTCGGCGGCAACGTTGCGTTGAACCGCGTCGATCTGAGGGCCTCAGCCGGTGAGATGATCTCGTTGGTCGGGCCGAACGGCGCCGGGAAGACCAGCGTCTTCAACTGCATCACCGGCTTCTACCGGCCCCAGCAGGGCGAGGTCCGGCTGGATGGCGATCTGCTGACCGGTCGACCGCCGCATCGGATCGCCGCCATGGGCATCGCCCGAACGTTTCAGAACGTCGAGCTGTTTCGGCTTTCAGTGCTCGACAACATTCTTCTCGGGCGGCACGCCCTGATGCGCGCCGGTCTGCTTCGGTCCACGTTCTTCACGAGGTTCGAGGCTAAGGAAGAGGCGGCGAATCGGCAGCGGGCGGAAGAGATCCTGGCCTTCCTCGGGATCTCGTCTCGCCGCCACGAGCAGGTCGGCAACCTGCCGCTTGGAACGCAGAAGCTGGTCGAGATCGGCCGCGCTTTGGCGCTCGAGCCGCGCGTGCTCCTACTCGACGAGCCGACTGCGGCCATGGGGCGCGACGACAAGGAGGACGTCGCCCGACACATCTTGCGGATCCGTCGGAGTCTCGGGATCACGATCATCCTGATCGAACATGACATGCGGTTCGTCATGGATCTGTCCGACCGGGTATTCGTCCTGAACTTTGGCGAGAACCTTGCCGTCGGCACCCCCCGGGAGGTTACGGCCAACCCCGACGTGGTGCGGGCGTACCTCGGTGAACACGCTGTCGCTGACGATGCGGAGTCGGGGCCGGCTGCTGCGACCACGTCGTCCGCCCGCAATGCAACGGAGGCTGGTTGATGACGTCCTACGAGACGCTTGAGACGACCGTGAACGATGGCGTCGGCCATCTGATCCTCAATCGTCCAGAGCGGTACAACGCGATGAATGGTCAGATGATGAACCACGACCTGCCGCAAGGGTGGGCCGAGCTCTCCGCCGATCCGAACGTTCGCTGCATCGTCTTCTCCGGTCGCGGCAAGAATTTCTGCACCGGCAACGACATCAAGGAGACGGCGGAGCTGGGTGGCGAGAACATCGCGCGGGATGCAGAGTGGCCCGCAGTCGCGCTCACTGCATTGCAGAACAACGTACGCAAACCGGTGATCACCGCGATCCAAGGGATGTGTGCAGGAGGGGGTCTCTACTTCGCGGCGCACTCTGACATCAACATCTCCTCCAGTGGCGCCACCTACTTCGATCCTCACGTCGATGTCGGGCTCGCGGCAGCGATCGAAGCCGTCGAACTGCTTACCCGGGTATCGCTGCCCGTGGCGCTCCGCATGGTCTGCATGGGTAAGGACGAGCGCATGACAGCCGCTCGTGCGCTCGAGGTCGGATTGGTTGACGAGGTGGTGCCCGACGGATCCGAGCTAGATCGCGCAGTTGCGTTGGCCCAGGTGATCGCGAGCAAATCACCGTCTGCCGTGATGCGGTCGAAGCTCGCGCTCTGGGAGGCCGCCGACCGGGTCCGTCCCGAAGCACTGCGCAACAGCTGGGCGATCGTCAAGCGGCAGTGGGACGACCCGGACTCAATCGAAGGTCCGGCTGCCTTCGCCGAGAAGCGCCAACCCAACTGGGGCCCGGCCCCCAGCTCGCTGTGAGCGGGCCAGGAACTCTGGCTAGGGATGGTTCGGTGGCCAAGGACGAGATAGGCGCGCGCTCGATTGCCGAGGCGAACACCGTCGTGTCGGCGTTCGTACGACGTGTTCGCAGCGATCCGCGAACGACCGCCTTCGCCTACAAGCGCCTGGGCGAGTGGCACTCCGTGTCTTACCGCGCGCTCGCGTCCGATGTGCTGACCGCATGTGCCATTCTTCGACAGCTAGGGCTCGAACGCGGTGACGTGATCGCCCTCATCGGAGAGTCGACGCATTACTTCTTGCAGCTCGACCTTGCCGCGCAGTTGCTCGGCATGCCCGTGGTGACCACATTGCCGACCGCGACGGTGCGCGACATCGAGATGATCTTCGACGACTCGGAACCCCGGCTTGTCGTTGCTGCCACCGAAGACGATCTCGAGCTGCTTCCCCGCACCGACGCGAAGGCGGGACCAGGACGCACCACCATCGTCCTCGAGGCTGCGCACCGCATCGATCAGGACTCCGGCGTGCTCTATCTCTCGGACCTGACATCCGAGGCGTGCACGGTCGGCGACGTCGAGGAGCTCGGTGCCTTGGCTTCCGCCGTTGCCGGCGACCATCCGCAGTTCGTGTTCTACGAGCCACTGCCCGATGCCGACCAGGTGAGAAGCTTCGCGCTGAGCCAGGCGGACTTGGTGTCGGCGTGGCGCGAGTTCGTGTCGGTCTGCGGGGGAATCGGTCCGGCGGATCGAGTCGTCGTGGATCTCAGCTACGGATGCATTCGGGGTCGGGCCTTCGCGCTCGTCCTTCCAATGCTGACCGGCTGCATCCCACATTTTCCGGAGTCCATCCACGCCGTACGCGAGGCGCGGCTCGAGGTGCGTCCGACCATCGAGATCGGGACGCCGCGGTTGTTGAAATCGCAGGCCATTCGGGTCGAGGTCGGGATAGCCGAGAGCACATGGAGCAAGCGACACGGATTCCAGGCCGGCATGGCCGCCCGCCGCAAAGGAAAGGAGGGTGGTCTGGCTGTAGTCGGTACATGGGTCGGTGCCGCGCTGGCGGTGCGGCCAGTGCTCAACGCGATCGGCTGGAGCCGCCTTCGGTTGTTCATTCTGGGCGAGTCCCCGGTGCCGCCAGGAGTCCTGGACTTCTGGCGTCTGTTCGGAATCACCTTCGTCCAGATCTACGGTCCGCCCGAAGCGGCCGGTGTCGCGGCGATCGTGAATGACGCTTCGACCGGCGCCCCGGGTCTGGTCCCGCTTTCAACCAGCGAGCTCGTGCTCTCCACGGATGGCGAGATTCTGCTGGGCGGCCCGGTCGTCTCGACGGGGGGGCGGGAGCCAACCGGCTCGTCTCGTCCGCAACCGCCTCCGCCGGTGCGAACCGGTGACGCCGCTGTCGCAGTCGGCAGTGATCGAGTGCAATACCGGGGCCGGTTGGCGGATGTGCTGACCTTGAGATCCGGTCGCGTCCTGTATCCGCTCGAGGCGGAGACGCTGATCGAAGGCAGCCCGTACTTCGCGACCGCGGTCCTCGTCGCGAACCCGCACGGAGGTCTTGGCGTGGTGATCGAGGTCGAGGTGGATGCGATCTCCGAGTGGGCTCGCCGAGAGCGAATTCACTCGTCATCGCTGAGGGACCTACTTGGCCGGGACGAGGCCCTTGAACTGCTGCGCAACGAGATGGGCGCGGCCAACGGACGGCTGACCGAAGCGACGTATCCCGTGGTCAGCGAGTTTCGGCTGATGGGGCCGGGCGTGACCCTGACCATCGAATGCTCATCGGCGACGGGTGAAGCCGGCCGGAGACGGAATCCTCAGTGGCTTGCAGAGGCAGCGGGTTCCACCCATCAACTGGGTGGCCAGTCGTGAGTCGAGGCCGCATCATCACGTCGATAAGGAAATAGGTATGTCATACGACCTTCTCGAGTACGAAGTCAGCGACAACATCGCGACGATTACCCTCAACCGGCCCGAGGTCCGCAACGCGTTGAGCTTTGCGCTGATCGGCGAGCTGCACGAGGCGGTGCAGACCGCCGACGCTTCCAAGGACGTGCGGGTGATCGTCATCAGGGGCGCCGGCGACCACTTCTGCTCGGGACACGACCTCAGCGAGCGCGGGCTGCGCGACTACGTCGAGCGGGCTCCGAACCTCGAGTGCCTCTGGGAGATGGAAGAGGACCAGTACCTCCACAAGCACGGCCTGGATGTCTGGTACACCGATACCCCGACGATCGCCGAGGTGCAGGGCATGGCGGTGCTCGGTGGATTCGTCCTTGCCAACGTGTGTGACCTCATCGTCGCGGGTGACAACGCCGAGTTCTGGGTACCGGCATTGCGGATGTACAACATGGGCGCCGAGGTGCTCATGGAGCCGTGGGTGATGGGTCATCGCAAGGCCAAGGAGTTCCTGTTCACCGGTGACCGGATGGGGGCCGAGGAGGCACTCAAGTACGGCGTTGTGAACCATGTCGTTCCCGTCGCGGAACTGCCAGCCGCGACAAGGGAGCTCGCGGTCAAGATCGCCAAACAGCCGCGAATCGCGCTGAAGCTGGCGAAGCGTGCGATCAACAAGACCCTGGACGCGCAGGGCTTCCGGGAGGCCATGGAGCAAGCCTTCCTGCTGCACGTCATCGGGCACGGAACGGCGGCTTTCCAGGAAGAACTCTGGAAGCCGATGCTGAAGAAGGTCGACGAGTCTGGCTTCAGCAGCTACCTGGCCGAACGAGACGAGAAGTGAACTGCAAGCGCAACATCATCCACGCATTCAAGTGGTGGACCCAAGAGAAGCCGGCCGACGCCGCGATTGCCTTCGAAGGCAAGAAGATGTCCTACTCCGCGCTCGACCAGCGGACGTCGGGCCTCGGCGTTGGGCTGCGCGAGCTCGGGGTGTCGCACGGTGACCGAGTTGGAGTGCTCAGCGAGAACTCACTCGAGTGGCTTGAGACCAGCATTGCGATCCTCAAGGCCGGCGCCACCGTCGTACCCATCAACATCAACCTCAGCCCGGACGAGCTGACCGCAATTGTCGCTCATGCCCGGCTGAGTGGAGTCGTCCATTCCGCTGCGCGGGCCTCCGTGGTTGCGAGCAATCCAGTGTTCGCTGGGATGCCGTCGCTCTGTATGGGGAGCCCGGACTACGAGCGGTTGGCAGGCACCGTCGCATCGATCGACTTCGGGGATATCGGTGACGACGACGCGGCGGTGGTCGGCTACACGTCAGGCACCACCGGCTCACCTAAGGGTGTCGTCCTCAGCCACTCCAACATCTACTGGTGTCTGGCGATGCGCCAGATGGACGACGAGACCTTCAACTCGTCGGTGCGTTCACTGGGACTGCAGCCGATGTTCTTCACCGCCTGCTTCGTCTTGCACTTCCTCCCGACCGTGATGGCGGGCGGCACGTTCCTCCTGATGGACGGTCTCAACGCGCCGGCGTTGCTGAAGGTGCTCGAGAAGGAGAAGGTCAACAACCTCTGGGCGGTGCCGTTGGTCTACGCCGACCTGTGTGCGTTGCCCGCCTTCGCAGACGCGGACCTGAGCAACCTGGTCAGTCTCTGCACCGGCGGCACGCGTGTGCCGGTCGAGGTGCTGCAGCGCTGGCATGACAAGGGTCTGGTCCTTCGGCAGGGATACGGCTGCACCGAGACCGGCGGGATCACCACGTTCTCCCGGCGCGACCAGGCCCTCGCC
>Ga0164242_10000828_pt1 | contig 36861 bp, 39 predicted proteins | sample OricomgcompostMG_FD_108783 | JGI IMG/M metagenome (GOLD analysis project Ga0164242, IMG submission 108783) | Miracle-Growth compost microbial communities from Emeryville, California, USA - Original compost - Miracle growth compost (MG) ... | reverse complement strand
CCGTGTTTCCGTTTGAACGGCTGCCGGCCATGCCCGTCGTGCTGCGAGTGTCGATGGGCGGCTTGTAGACGCACAGCGACTCGCCAAAGTCGCGCATCCACGCGTGGTCCTGATACAGCTGCTGACGTCCGGACAGCGTGCGCCATGGAATCAGCTCATGCACGTTCGTGTAGCCGGCGCTATAGGACACATGTTCGGATTCGATCCCGCTCCACGTCGGCGACGAGATGATCTTGCGCGGCTGCGCCTGAATGTCCCGGAAGCGGATTTTTTCATCCTCGCGGGCGCGCGCGAGATGCGTGTGATCGATGCCCGTGAGCACCGACAGTGCTTGCCACGCTTTGGTCGCGACCGCACCGTTGGTTTCCGGGGCCAGCGACAGGATCACCTCGGCCGCATTGATCGCCGAAAGAATCTGCGGTCGCCCGTGCGAAACGCCTGCTTCGGGGACCGGATAGTTCAGTGCCCGAAGCTGTTCGATTTCCTCGCCGGTTTGCCACGTAATGCCTTTACCGCCGTTGCCGAGCGAGTCGAGCAGCGGTCCGAGCGACGTGAACTTGCGCCAGGTATTCGGATAGTCTCGTTCGACGACCGCAATGGTTCCCATCGTTTTTCCCGGAACCGGATCGCACTCGTCATGACCCCAGTCGGCAATGCCGTCGGTTTGCGCGATTTCGCCGGCGCTGTCATGTTGGAGCGGCGACATCACGACGTCGCGTTCCACGCCCAGATGGCCTTCGGCGAGTTCAGAGAACTTTTGTGCGATGCCTTTATAGATTTCCCAGTCGCTTCTGGATTGCCACGCCGGATCGACGGCCGCCGACAGCGGATGGATGAACGGGTGCATGTCGGACGTGTTCATGTCGTCCTTCTCGTACCAGGTGGCGGTCGGCAGCACGATGTCCGAATAGAGGCACGTGGTGGACATTCTGAAGTCGAGTGTGACGACGAGATCGAGCTTGCCCTCGGGCGCCTTCTCGTGCCACTTCACTTCCTTCGGCAGCGTGCCGGCGCTCGTGCCCAGATCTTTCCCCTGCACGCCGTGCTCGGCACCGAGCAGATGTTTGAGGAAGTACTCATGTCCCTTGCCGGAAGAGCCAAGCAGGTTCGAGCGCCAGACAAACAGGTTTCTCGGGAAATTTTCCGCGGCGTCGGGATCGACGCACGACATCTCGATCGAACCGTCCTTGAGACCCTTCGCGACATAAGCGGCGGCGTCGGCGCCCGCTGATGCCCGGCCGAGTTCGAGCGGATTGGTCTTGAACTGCGGCGCGGACGGCAACCAGCCCATCCGTTCGGCACGGACGTTGTAGTCGATCGGGCTGTCGGTGAACCCGTTGCCATCGGCGAGCGGCGACAGCAGTTCGGTGACTTTCATCGTTTCATAGCGCCATTGATCGGTATGCGCATAGAAAAACGACGTGCCGTTCATGAAGCGCGCCGGCCTGTGCCAGTCGGTCGCGAATGCCAGCGGCAGCCAGCCGGTTTGCGGCCGGAGCTTTTCCTGGCCGACGTAGTGAGACCAGCCGCCGCCGGATTTGCCGACGCAGCCGCACATGACGAGCAGGTTGATGATCGAGCGATAGCTCATGTCCATGTTGAACCAGTGGTTCAAGCCGGCGCCGACGATCACCATCGACCTGCCTTCGGTCTTCTGGGCGTTGTCGGCGAATTCGCGCGCGACCGCGATGACGTCGTTCCGTTTGACGCCGGTGATCTTCTCCTGCCACGCGGGCGTGTACGGTACGTCGTCGTCGAAACTGGTCGCGACGTTCGGGCCGCCAAGCCCCTGGTCCACGCCATAGTTGGCGATGAACAGGTCGTAGACCGTGGCGACCAGGATTTCACCGGCGCGGGTGGCGATCCTGCGCACGCCGATGCGGCGCGGCAATACGCTCGCATGGCCGGTGTGCGTGAAGTGCGTATGTTCGACGTTGCCGAAATAGGGGAAAGCGACGTCGATCGTCTCGTCGTGCTGCTCCACGAACGACATGAGCGGCCGGATCGGATTACCGTGAACGTCCTCTTCTTTCAGATTCCATTTGCCGGCGTCGCCACCTTCCTTTTGTCCCCAGCGAAAGCCGATCGAACCGACCGGCGTGACGGGCTTGCCGCTCAATTCATCGAACGCGACGGTTTTCCAGGCGGCGTTGTTTTCCTCGCCGGACGCGCCCTCGAGTTCGTCGGATCTCAGGAGTCGTTCGGGCACATAGTGGTCGCCCTGTTTGACGATGCGCACGAGCAGCGGCATGTCGGTATAACGTCGGCAGTAATCCGAAAAATATTCGCTCCTGCCGGCGACGTGAAATTCTTTGAGCACGACGTGACCCATCGCGAGACCGAGCGCCGCATCCGTACCCTGCTTGGGATGCAACCAGATGTCGCCGAACTTCGCGCCCTCGGCATAATCGGGGAAGATCGATACGACCTTGGTGCCGCGATAACGTACTTCGGTCATGAAGTGAGCGTCGGGGGTGCGCGTTTGCGGTACGTTGGACCCCCACAACATAATGAAGCTGGAGTTGTACCAGTCGGCCGACTCGGGAACGTCAGTCTGTTCACCCCACGTCTGTGGCGACGCGGGCGGCAGGTCGCAGTACCAGTCGTAGAAGCTCAGATTGACGCCGCCGATCAGCGACAGGTAGCGGCTGCCAGCCGCATAGGACACCATCGACATGGCGGGTATGGGTGAAAACCCGATAATCCGGTCGGGGCCATGTCGTTTGATCGTATGGATGTTTGCGGCCGCAATCATCTCGTTGACTTCATCCCAGCTTGAGCGAACGAAACCACCCAGTCCACGGCGACGCGTATAGGAGGCGCGGGCTTCCTGATCATTCACGATCGCGCTCCACGCTTCCACCGGCGCGAGCGTCAGGCGTTTTTCGCGCCACTGCCTGAGCAGCGCACTGCGAATCAGCGGATATTTAAGGCGATTGGCGCTGTAGAGATACCACGAATAGGACGCGCCGCGCGCACAGCCACGGGGTTCGTGATTCGGCATATCCGGGCGGGTGCGCGGGTAATCGGTCTGCTGGGTTTCCCAGGTGACGATGCCGCTTTTGACATAAATCTTCCACGAACACGAACCTGTGCAGTTGACGCCGTGGGTCGAGCGCGCGATCTTGTCATGCTGCCACCGTTGCCGATAAGCGTCCTCCCATCCACGGTCTTCATGGGTTGTCATCCCATGGCCTTCGGAGAACGTCGGCTTCGACGTGGAGAAGTATTTCAGGCGATCAATAAAGTGGCTCATCTGATCGACTCCATGGCGCTCGATGCCCGAAGTCTACGCGCGTTATCCAAAATTGAGGGCACTCTGATTGTTTTCATGACACTCGCCGATAGATTGAACTTTGGAAAGCCTACGCCTGGATTCTTGTGGTCTCTGGAACGGGGACCATTTTTCTCGACCAAGCCCGGCGCTCTTTTCATGCACGTTGCATAACAACAATTCCCGGAATCTGACGCATACCTAACTTGGCTCTGCATGGCGTTAAGCTGTCAGCCTGCTTTGCCATCGATACGGGACGCGCTCAGGTAGGGCACGTATTTGACTAGGTAGACGATTAACGCGGCAGACCAGCATATGCCGGCTATGTCGATCCAGACGGCTGTGGCGCCGCTGGCGAACCAGGGGCCGAAAACTCGCACGATTGCCGCGACGATCATCAGCCAGTAACTCGCTATCTCGGCTCGTCCCGCAACGAGCGGGCGTCCGGTGTGTCCAAGCGCGGTGCGGGTAATCATCGCGATAATGGCGCACCCTATCGCTCCGATCGTCAGGGCGTGAATCGCAAGCGAATGCGGGACGGCGCCTGCGGCCGCCAGGGCAAGCAACGCAAAACCGATCGGAATCCACGCATAGGCGACATGCAGAATCCAGAGAATCGGCCGAGGCCCTATTCGCCACGAATGCCATCCGGCAATTCTGATTCCATGGACGGTCGCGGCGGCGCAGGCGCATACCACGACGAACCACGGCGCGGCATCGGTCGCATTCGCAATAAATGCCAATATGACGGTCGGCACCGCGAGTCGCTCGATCACTTTCCAGTGCGTCATCCGAAATCCGGGAATAGCGTTCGTAGTAAACATCGGCACCACGCGGCCCGAGATGACGGTAACGAACATCACTGCGAGTCCGATTGCTGCGTAAGACGCCCGAATTGCGAGGTCGGGACGCTCCTGCCATGCCCACCAGTGAAAACCGACGTTCAGCAAACCAAAGAACCCCAGCGCCACGGGCAGGAAAATGTTGTGGCGATTGCGTGCCGTGATCAGCACCCGCAAGAGCACAATGGCGACAACCGGAAGGAAGGCGCAATCGACAATAGCCGCGATGGGTTCCGGGCCGGACCAGACCAGCACGCGTCCCGCTAGCCACAGAAGCCATAGTCCCGCGAGCGGCGCGCCTCGTGGCGTTTCGAGCGTCGTCCAGGCGCGCACAGCAGTGAGCAGAAATCCCACCACAATCGCGGCGACGAAGCCGAAGATCATCTCGTGAGCGTGCCAGAGCACACCATTCATGGCGGGCGAAGAGCCTGCGATCGCGTGGCCACGCAGCGCGATCAGCCAGAGCGTTATTGCAATGAAGCCAAAAAGTGCACCGCTGAGATAGAACGGCCGGAAGCCCAGCCGCAGAACGGGAAGACCCAAATCGGCTGTTGGTCGCGGTTCCGTGACAGGTTCTGTAATCCTCAACATGGTCTCCAAAATATGCGCCTCTGCGGAGTCGCAACGTGCCTTCGCGTGTCGCAGACAGCGCCGAGGTTGAATCGTGCACGCTGCGCCATCCTCCCGTCCCATCGTAGTATGAAAAGCTATAAATGGCGTTGTCGAATTGACGCAGATCAATGACTCAGTCAACGGCCCGGGCAATCCGGTTTGCAACGAAATCCATCCGAAATCCAGGTGTATTCCCCAATAGATCACGTTATGATATACAACATCTAGCAACAGATCATTGGGAGTCCGCGAGCGCCGGAGACGTTTCCCTGGCACTCGCATTCGTTGGGTACGGGTGTTCTCTGTCGGAAGGCAGGGGACCATGTTGCTGACCGCTACCGGGCATAGCGGCAGTCACGCAGCGTCTGAATTCACCGATTGACGGAGCAGGACATGATGTTCAGAGTCGGGCAGATGAAGGGGGACAACGATGCGGCTGTCCTTACCCGGGCCATGCGCACGGTCGAACCAGATGCAAAGGTCGACGTTGATGTCGATGCGAGGACCGTAAAAGTTGACTCATGGCTGTTTGCCGAAGAGTTTCTGGTTGCGTTCGTTGACGCCGGATACGACGTCAAGTTAGTCGAACGCTAATGGTGCGTCGAGGCCAGTCACTTGTGGTCGGGTTCCGCGATCCGGTGACGATTCGTCATCGGCTGCGTCTGCCCGCATGCGACGCGGACGTTTCCCTGAACGGTTTTTGGGAGCTGAATCATGGACAAATCTCTCTATCCTGCATCCGGCGCGGCCATCGCGAGAAAACGCAAGGAGCTCGCGCCCCAACCGCTGGCCGCCTTCAAGGCGTTCAGCGAAAGCGTGTTCGCCGACGGCGCACTGCCGGCCAGGACAAAACAGCTGATCGCCGTGGCGGTCGCGCACGTCACGCAATGCCCCTACTGCATACGCGGCCACACCGCGGCGGCCATGAAAAGTGGCGCGACTGGACAGGAGATCATGGAGGCAATCTGGGTCGCGGCCGAAATGCGAGCGGGTGCTGCGTATGCCCATTCGGCGCTGGCGCTCGACACAATCGCAGCGCAACAGGATCCCGGGGAGACACCCGATGCCCACGCTCATTGACCGGCTACTGGCAGAGCACGTCACGCTGAAAAGACTGGTGCGGCTCCTTGGCGGGGAGATGTCATTGCGTGCCGCCCCGTGCGCACCGGACATCGCGCTTCTCGTAGACGCGCTTTACTACCTGACGCAGTTTCCAGACGTCAGCCATCACATGCTCGAGGACCGCATCGTCGAACGCCTGCTGGAGAAGCAGGCGTTGCCGGCGAGCTTCGGCCATGAAGTCGAGGCTCAGCATGCGGCACTGTTCAGGCAGGGCCTCGAACTCCTGCAGGATCTCGAGGCAGCGGTGCGTGAGGAAAACATGTCGCAGGAGCTTGTCGCGATCCATATTCGCGAGTACGCGCAACTGCTTCAGCGCAATATGGACGTCGAGGAGGCGATTCTGTTTCCGACGGCTGTGCGGCACCTCAACGAGGACGATTTTCGCGCGATTGCGTTACTCGACGTGTACGGTCAGCCAGACCCTCTGCTCCAGACGCCGGTGGATGAGCGGTTCGCGCAGTTGCATCGCGTGATTGCAAACGAGGCGGGCTGCGACTGCGGCGGAGACGATCTCTGAACGGCGTAGCCGAACCATGTTGGCTGACCGTGTGCTGCACCGTCGGCCAGCGGGCAGAACCATGAACTGGAGCTTTCCATGATCGCCGAACGTGTCATCGAAATTTGTCGCTACGATCCGGACAAGGATGTCTTGCCCTATATGCAGTGCTTCGAGGTCGACATCGATCGGAGCGATCGCATAGTGCCGGACGTGCTGGTCAGGCTGAAATCGGTCGATGAGTCGATTTCCCTGCGGCGCTCGTGCCGCGAAGGCACCCGAGGATCCAGCGCCATCAACATCAATGGCGCCAAGCGGCCCGCGTGCCAGACCAGCATGAAAGAGTTGCCGTCGCGAATCATTCTTCGGCTACTACCGGGCTTGCCCGTGATCCGGGACCTGATCGTCGACATGATGTCGCTCTTCCAGCGTTATCCTTCCAAGATGCCGTATCTGATCAACGATACCCCGCCGTCGCCGGGGCGCGAGCGCCTGCAGAGTCCGGAGGAGCGCGCTCAGTTGGATGGCCTGTACGAATGCTGTTCGTCGACGCGGCCGTAATTCTGGGGAAATCATGGCAGGTATGGCGGTCCGACCGGGCTTCTGCGGGCGTACCTTTTCATCGTCGTCTCACGCGAAATGGCCACTATCTCCCGTCTCGACAATCCGGAGAACCTGTGTCGGCTGTTTCGTTATCGCACTATTTCGAACCGTATGGACATCGCCCTAAAAATCTCAATCCGGTTGATGCAATCGGGCAGGACCGATGGATGTTTGCGCGCCGAGCGGTATGACCATGTGGGAACCCCGGAACGCGAAGAAACTGAACCATTTGCCGGGAGATCAAGGGTTACTGTTCCATGGGGCAATACAGTGGCGACGCCCGGGAAGCTGCCGTGAAACTGAAAACAGACTGCCAGAGGACCCGCATTAATGTGGACGGAGCGGACGTACTTATCAAGGAGAAACTGTATGGCTATATCGCATCTCTCGTCTGGAGGAGTCGCGAGTGTGTTGCCGCTGGCCGCACTGCTTGAACAGACGGCGACCACTGCGTTGTTCAAGGAAAAGCACCTTGAGGTCATGCGGATCGTTCTACTGGCCGGTAAGCGGATGCCTGCGCATGCGGTAGACGGACCGATCACGGTACAGTGTCTCGAAGGCGAAGTAGACATTGGTGTCGACGATGGACTTCGGCGCCTTCGTGCCGGTGACCTCATCTATCTGGCGGGCGGGGCACGGCATGAACTCACTGCCATGACGAATTCGTCACTGCTTGTAACTGTCGTTCTTCTGGATCGGCAGGACATACCGGGAATCGCTGCAGGCGAGACGCAATTGCCATGACAACGATATGGAAATCAGCTGCCTGGACAGTGAATAAACGCCAATACCCCTCTCTCGATGTACTTTTGAGTGAGGTGCGCGCCTGTCGCGTGTGCGCTGAGCATCTGCCACTCGGCCCTCGCCCAGTTCTGCGCGCGAGAGCCGACGCGCGGATTCTCATTGTTGGGCAGGCGCCCGGCGCCCGCGTGCACGCGTCCGGCATTCCATGGAACGACGCAAGCGGCGATCGACTGCGCAATTGGCTTGGAATCGATGATCCCTCGTTCTATGACGAGTCGCGGTTCGCAATCATTCCGATGGGGTTTTGTTATCCAGGGCGGGGTAACGGTGGCGATAAACCGCCGCGCCGCGAATGTGCGCAGCTCTGGCTAGACAGCCTCCTGGAAAAGCTGGAGCACGTCCAGCTGACGCTGTTGATCGGCCAGTATGCGCAACGCCATTTTCTCGGTGGCTGCCGCAAGCGGTCCCTGACCGAAACAGTTGGCGCGTGGGCAGAATATGGACCAGCCGTGATGCCATTGCCTCACCCGTCACCACGCAACCAGGCCTGGTTTCAACGACATCAGTGGTTCGAGAAGGAATTGCTTCCGGTGTTACGCGTAAGAGTTGAAGCGATCCTGGCGTCTGAAGCGGAGCCGGTAAGTTAACCCGGAAGGAGCACGATATGCCGCAGGCGAAGCGCAAGAAATTGCAGATATTCATCAAACGTGCATACGAGAACCCGACACCGGAGGATGGCTATCGTGCCCTTGTAGACCGCGTATGGCCTCGAGGCCGCAGCAAGGCCGCGCTTGCCCTTGATCAATGGGCGTCCGACCTCGCACCCAGTACGACATTGCGCAAATGGTTCGGCCACGATCCGAAGCGATGGGAGGCATTCGGGCAGCGCTACCGAAGCGAACTTGGTTCTGAGGAACAGCAGGAGCGAATGCGACGCCTTTTGTGCGATTCGGGTGGCCGTCCGATTTCACTCATCTATGGCGCAAAGGACGAGAACCATAACCAGGCCGTTGTCTTACGAGATGTCCTTTCGTGCCTGTCCGAAGAATGAAACGATTGACTACTTTGATGCGATTGCCCTTGCGTGGTTTTCCGGGCAGCGAACACATACCCACCGGTCAGCCGGGAAAGGACTGCATCGCTACCAGATAATTTCACTGATAACATCACGGAATGGAATGATATAAAGTATCAGATAGCGCACGGCAGCTACCTTCATCGGGGTAGTTGGTCAAACGGGAGCCGGCAGCAAGGCAGACCATTTTGATCACAACACGGACCGCTTCGATACCGTGCCTTTTTCCGCTGGTAGCCGACACGCAGTGTGGGCTGACGATGGCAGCAAATGGATTAGGATGGATGCAATGACTTCCGCGACGCTTTCGCTTCCTGTCTGATAGTCGTCCAACCGTGCCATGGCGAGTAGCAGATCGACGCAACAGCAACGTCGGCCAACCGTCCGGTGTTGCGCAGCCTGCCACCTGATTGGAGAGACGTTGTGAGTGATACAAGAACATTCGAGATCTACCGATACAATCCAGACAGCGATGCCACGCCTCATTTGCAGGTCTTTAAGATAGAGGTGACGGTGAATGACCGGATGCTACTGGATGTATTAATTCGGCTCAAAGCGCAGGACGAGACGCTCAGCTTCCGGCGTTCCTGTCGCGAGGGCGTATGCGGCTCTGACGCTATGAACATCAATGGCAAGAACGGTCTCGCCTGCACGACCAATCTCAACGATCTACCCAGCCACACGGTGTTGCGACCGTTACCCGGTTTACCAGTCGTACGCGATCTGATCGTCGATATGACTGCATTTTTCAAGCAGTACCATTCGATCACGCCGTACCTGATCAACGATACCCCGCCCCCCGAGCGAGAACGGCTCCAGTCGCCGGAGGAACGTGATCAACTCGACGGCCTCTATGAATGCATCCTGTGCGCATGTTGCTCGAGCGCGTGTCCTTCGTACTGGTGGAACCCGGATAAATACGTCGGCCCAGCGGGCTTGCTACAGGCTTATCGCTTTCTGGTTGATTCCCGCGACGAAGGAACTGCCGCACGGCTGGATAATCTCGATGACCCGTACCGTCTTTTCCGATGTCGCACGATCCTGAACTGCACGGACGTTTGCCCCAAAGGACTGAATCCGGCAAAAGCAATCGGAGAGATCCGTACCATGCTCGCACGCCGAATTATCTGATTGATGCATTCGGATTGCACAAGGAGGCTGGCGTGGCAATTCAACGTGCATCGCGACGTGAACCAATTGAAGAACGTGCACGTATCGAGTTTCTCATCGCGCGTGACGGATTGCCGGCAACTGTCGAATGGGTTCATGCTACGGTGAGGATCTATCGAAAAGCAGTGCTTTCGAATCGACATTTTGCACATTCCGAACCCTATCGATCTCGCTTTATTGTCGCGTATCTCGAGTTCAAGCGATGGTTGCGATCAGCGTCCATACTCTGACGAGCGCATTGACAGGAACCTGAACACTGGCTCGTCATTCCGACGCGCCCCTCCTCGGCGTGCGTACACAACGTATAGCATACGACAGTCGTTGGCTCATCAACGTCTCCGGGCCGGCCCTGAAGTGCGCATCTGCGCATCTGGGTTTATCGCTACCGTTCGCCGGTGGACGGCAAGACGCGACACGTAGACATTGGTCACTGGTCGGCAGTTCGCTGGCCGATGCGATCGTGGAATGGGAGTGCGATCCCGATGCGACACGCCGGTTTCGATCCGGCGCTCAAGATGTACAAGCCGCGCTGGATCCTTGGCCGGAAGGCAACGGGCCGGGTAGCGGCGGCCCGTACCGGGATCCATACCCCGCTGCTATAAGGTGGCGCGACTGGGGCACTCCCGGTCATTCTGCGAACAGATCCGGACCAAAGACCTCGTAGTGGATGTGTGTCTCGGAGACACCGAGGCCGTCACGCCGGACGGGCGCGTTGTGATTTTCATGCTGCCGATCCGCGGGCGCGAGGTCGAAGCCGCGATTGCACGCGACGCACTCGAGGAACACTTCTGGTTGCCGCCTGACGCCGACGCGGCACGCATACTCAAGACATTCGAAAGCGGTCGCAACCGCATCGTCGCTGTCGCACAAAGAAAGTTACTTGCGCGGCCCGACGAACCGCTGCGGCTGACCGTGAACGACTTCGTGACCCGGTAACCGACCGTTGGCTAACGATGACTGTCGCGTCGCGATGCGTCGCTGATACACAAAAAAGCACGACCGTTTAAATGTAATTTCTTTTATGCAAAATTCCAAAATGGCAGAACAGGGAAGACTTCTCGGTCTCTCAACTCCGCTGCAGACGGCGTGTTATTCCGCCGGCCACGAATAAAGTTCGCCATATTCTCGTTTGATCTGAGCGATCACATTGCCGGAACGCGCAACAGAACCCCGGTCGACGCGAGTGCGCTTGTTGGCAAGCGCAAGGTTACTGGAGTCGCGCCCATGTTTATATAGTAGAAGCGCGTTGCACACGGCGCCCAAAACCGGCGGTAGCCTATCCTGCAGTCACTCATTTTCATTGCGTTTTTTGTCGCCCGGAGTAAACGTTTTGCGCAGGGGTAGTGGCTTTCACGCAAATGACAGCTCAGGCCCTATAGAAACGATGCGTCATCCCGTGCGAGAAGAGTGCGTAACGCTCGCCGTGAAAGCGTTAACGCCGTGCGCTTCCCGGGGAGCAACAAGTGCGTTTCCGCGTGCGTCATGTTTTCCCGTTTCAGGTCAACCGCGTGCGAGAAAGTGGGCGTACCTCGTGCGTACAGAGGTGCGTATCTCGTGAGTACGAATGCGCGTCAGGGTGGTCACACAAAGCGCAAACCGCGTGCGTTAGAAATGCGCTTCGGCGGAACAATGAAGTGCGTATACGCTGCGCACCGTAAAACAGGCGAAAGCGCAACGTCTGCGCACGGCGGCGACAGCAGTTTCCCGGTGCCGTTTGTCATGCAAGACGAAAGGGGGGCGTCACATGTGCATAGGGATGTGGAACCGGTGGCAAACATCGCGTGTTGAGGGTTCACAAGGGCGCGCTAACCGGTTCCGTCAACGGCGACGATGTTGCGGCGTGAAGCGTTCCACGTTCTGCGTAACCGAGACGCGCAACGGTGGCGACAAGCTGGTCGTGACCGGCGTAGGCCGCGTGTGTGATCTCGGCGAACAGCACTGTGTCAAGCTGCAAGCGTTGCGCGTGTACGACACGCAAAAAAAGTGCGCTGTTCCCCCGTGTTCCCCTGAGTTCCGTGCTGTTCCTATGATCCCTTCCGGCGCGACAAGACGGCGTTGACAGGTGCGTGATGCGTGAGCAGGATGGTGTCAAGGCGGTGTGGTCCGATGTGCGCTGGAGGTCGCGATGCCTGTTGCCAAGCTCTATACGAAATCGCAATGGGATGCGTTCGCCCGTACGCTGGATGCGCTGCCGGAGAAGCCGGATGCAGAACGCGGGGTTGGCGTGCGAGATGCGATGAAAGAGATGCGCGGCCATATCCGGGGAGCGCAGACAAAGGGCTATACGCTGGAACAGATTGCGGAGCACGCAAAGCAGGCGGGCATCCATATCACGGCGGGTACGATCCGGTATGCGCTACGTCCTGCGGGAAAAGGAAACGGCGCAGGAAACACAACGCGTCCGGTGACAAAAGCGCCCGCGCCGGGATCGGTGACGACACTGCCCCGCGCGAACAATCTGCGCACAGCGGCGCGCGCTGAGGTTCGTACGGAAGGGCGCAATGGAGCGCGAAATGAAGGGCGCAACGAAGCGCGTGCGCATGGGGGAAAAACAGAAGTCAAACCGCAACCCATACCGGTACAGGGTTCGCTCGCATTTGCGATCAAGCCCGATACCGACGATCTGTAAAGGATGGCAATGGCAGCGACCCTCAACCCCATCTATCTGGTCGGCGGCAGCAAGGGCGGCGTGGGCAAAAGCATCGTTGCGCTGGCGCTCGCCGATCATCTGCAACGGCGCGATGCAAACCTTGTGCTGGTGGAGACGGACACATCAAATCCCGACGTGATGAAGGCGGTCCACGACGAGATTGAATGCGTGGCATTCGACCTTGACGAAGCGGACGGCTGGATTGGACTGGTCAACTACTGCGATGCGAAGCGCGATGCGGTGGTGATCGTCAATACGGCGGCGCGTAATCAGGCGGGCGTGGCGCGCTATGGCGCGACGCTGGCGAGCACACTCGATGAACTGGCGCGAGGGCTTGTCGTGTTCTGGGTTATCAACCGGCAGCGCGACAGTCTGGAACTGCTGCGTGAGTTTGGCGCGACGTTCCCAGATGCGATGACTCATGTGGTGCGCAATGCCTACTTCGGCACGGCGGACAAGTTCACGCTCTATCAGGATTCGAACATCCGCAAGGGCATCGAAGCGAGGGGGAAGTCGCTGGACTTTCCTGACCTTGCCAATCGGGTGGCCGACGATCTGCGCAGCCAGCGCCTGTCGGTGGGCAAGGCAGCGCAGACGCTGCCCATCGGGCAACGCGCGGAACTGCTGCGCTGGCGCTCGCTCTATGACGCGATGTTTGCTGGTGTCATCGCCGATGGCTGATGGCACTTCGGGAGCGTGGAAATCCCCGGGGCGAGCGCGACGTCCGGGCCGCTCACGGCGGGCGCGCCCGCCTGACCCGCTCGCGCGTCTTTTCCTCGATGTGGCGGGGGAAGTTCCGGACGACGCGAGCATCGCGCGCATGCGGCGCGTATCGGGCGCGCTGAACCTGCGCGATAACGATGCGCTCTGGTCGGTGCTGGCGGTGCTCGAATACTATGCGCGCCTCTATGAGGCGATGCCCGAGCGTATCCGGAGCGCCGGACAGGGCAGTCTTGATGCCGTTCGCACCGAAGCGCAGGGCGCAACGGATGCGCTGATGGCGCAGCATCGCGATGCGCTTGCGCGCTGCAAGGAAACGATACGGCTTGCGGAGCACATGATTCGTGAACATGAGGAGGGCTACCGGACGGCACTCGCGAGGCTGAACGAGGCCGCACTCGATGCGCTGGTCGAGCGCGCCGCGAACCGGATCGCGCGCGCGGCGGGCAACCGTCTGGTGGGTGCATTCGCGATCGCTGCACGGGAACAGCGCGGGCGGCTGGACGGGGCGGTCGAGGCGTTTGAGCGTGCGGCGCGGGAAGCGGGGCGGCACGCACAGGCCGGAGCGCAGTCGCGGGAGCGGGCGTACTGGCGTGTGCTGGGGGCAACGCTGGCGGTGGGGGTGATTCTGCTGGCCGGGGCGGCGGCGACAGCCGTCTGGCTGGGTGTGCTGCGGGGATAGCGTTGTCGGCCGGGTGCCGGTCGGATCGATCAGGCGGGTGTGCGGAACCGGGCGCGACAGGCGGGAAGGGGATTCCCGGCCTGTCGCATGAGGGGGCCAGCAGGTCTAGCTCGCGGAGTTGCGCCGCATAATGGCTGCTCTGATCTCCATCGCGAGATGGACCAGATCGTCGGCCTCTACGGCGATCAGGGGGGCCGTGAAGCCCGCTGCGGTGGCGCGTGCGATGGCGGTGGCGAAATGCTGACCGTCAGCATATTCGTCCCCGGTCAAGCAGGCCCTGCCTGACCAACCGGCGGGGCCTGCGCGGGTTACGCAGCCTCCTGTGTCAGTGACGTGTCGTCGGGCGGCGTCCTGGTCGCTGCGGCCGCTGCGGTGGGGAAGGGCCACGCGGGCAGCGCTCCATTGCTGCCGGTGGCGCCGGGCTGCTGTTCTCCGGCCGGGCCGTATAGCGGTGACGGGTTACGGGCACCTTCCTCGGGCTCCGTACCGTTGATGCGATCATGACCGTGGTCATTGGCGTTGTCGTCGCCCTGCGCGTCGGCGTCCTCCTGTGCCTCGTCGCCGGTGTCGGCTTCGCCGTCGTTGTCCTCGTCGTCATCCTCGTCATGGTCCACGGCGTAGGCACGCGCTGCGGGGACTTCGCGGTCGGTGAGTATTTCCGGGAGCCATGCAGACTTTGCGAGCCGCAATTCGGCAGCGGCTGCGGCGTCCGCTTTCTTCATCTTGCCGAGGTCGGCGGCGATCTTCGGTGACACGGCGCTGGCGACGACTTCGGCGATGCGCGCCTTGCTGACGTGATCGAAGTACGATGCGCGCGTGGGCGTCCAGTACCGCGTCATGTCGAGGTTCAGCGCACCCGCGAGCGCATTGATGGCATGGGGCTTTTCTTCTCCAGCGATGCCGTCGAGCAGCGAGCCGGTGCAGAAGGCGAGCAGATCGAGCAGGGTTGTGCCGGGGTCCTGTTCAAGGAGCCACGGCAGCAGATCGGCGGAGCGCGTCGGCAGTTCGCGGCCCCACCGCTCGCGCTGCGCTTCAATCCGGTTCCATGCGGTGCCCGCTGGCAGGTCATCTGCCGCGTCGAGCAGGCGGTCACGATTGCTCATGCCGTTCAGATCGACAGGCGAGCGGTCGCCACCGTAGCCATACCGGCCCGCAAAGGCAAACGGTATGAGCCGGTGAAGCGTGGCCGCGAGGGCGACGGAAGGCTGCGCGAGCAGTTCCGCATGAATGGCCGCGGTGCGATGCGCGGTCAGCCGCTGGCAGAGCTTCGCGCTGTGGATGGGCTTTTCCTTTGGTGCGCGTTGCGCGGCAGTCGCTGACGTCTCTTCTGCCTCCGGTGTACCGGTGACGGTGGCTCCTGCCGCGTCCAGCGCCGCGCTGTTCTCGCAACGTACCAGCCCGCGCTCGATCACCCCTTCCCCTTGCGGGCTGACCATCACGAACGCGCCCGCTTCGGCCATCTGCTGCGGGTCCCACGTGAGCAGGCTGCTTTCCAGCGCAGCGAGGGTCGCGCTCACCGGGCGCATTTCCGCTTCGAGCCGTTCTGCCTCGTCGTCGGCGTTTTCGTCGTCCTCGGACAGGGCGTCGAACTCCTGCGCCAGTGCGTCCAGTCGTTGCGTGAGCGCATCCATCTGCTGCTGCTCGTCGTCGGTGACAGGTCGCTGGACGGGCTGAAGCCTGCCGTAACGGTTCAGTTCCAGCACGTCGCGCTCGATGCGGGTTTCGATCCAGCCCCATCCCTCGGCGCGGACTTCTTCGGCTGCTGCGTCGAGCTTCTGTGCGACCAGACGTTGCAGCAGTTCCGCGTCCGTGATGTAGCCCGCGTTCTCCTCGTCGCTAAAAAGATCGCGGCGCACGTACCCGCCTGCTGCCGCGTAGGCGTCAAGACCGACGAAGCGCACAAGGCGATTGCGGCTCGCATCGATTTCGGTGTGGGTGATGGCCTGCCGCAGATAGTTGGGTTGGCGCTGCCACTCGTTTGGCGCATCGAACCAGATACGCTCCTGCGTCTGGTGATCGTCGGCCAGCGCAAGGGCGGCAAGCTGGTCGAGCGTGATGGCATCCTCGCGTAACAGGGCGAGCAGCTTCGGTGACACGTTGGCGAGCTTCATGCGACGCCTGACGGTGACCAGTGCGGCGGAAAAAAGCGCGGCGATGTAATCGACGCTGCGGCCTTCCTCGGCCAGCATGCGGTAGGCGCGCAGCACATCGAACGGGTCGAGTCCTTCGCGCTCGCTGTTTTCGATCAGGCTGATCGCGAGGGCCTCGCCTTCGGTGACGATCCGCACTGGCACCGGGTAGTCGATGGTGATGTGTTTCTGCTCGAACAGCAGGTCGAGCGCGGCCTCGCGGCGCTGGCCCGCGCAGACACCGTATTTGCGCTGCTTGCCGCGCGACCCCTTCATTTCGTGAACGACGAGGTTTTGCAGCAGCCCTTTCGCGCGGATGTTGGCAGCAAGGGCGGGGATACCCGAGAGCGGTGCTGTGCGGGCGTTGAGCGGCGAGCGCCGCAGGCTGGAATACGGCACGGTGACGACAGCCTGCTCGTTGCCAAAATTCGCTTCGAGCAGGGGTGTTGCCGTCGCGTCTGCCGCCTGGGTTAGAACTGCAGCAGTGGCGTCATTCGACTGCGTATTGACTTCGGCTTGCATGGTTTTCTCCAGATAGAAAAAAAGGAAAGTTCCGGGTCACGGACAAGCGGATACCGCCAGGTCCGGACCCGGATAGGAGTCCTGACGGTATAAAATGAGATCGGGCGGCGACGAACTACCGACCGTCCTGTGCTTACGCCTTCATCTGGCGCATGGCGTCGGCGAGCATCCAGAGGGCACGGTTGAGCTTCACGTTCTGGTCGATGCCGGTGACGGGGCGGGTGGACATGGAACGCCCGCTGCGTGAGCGGCCATGCAGGCCGCCCTTGGTCATGTTTTCTTGGACCTTATTAAAAACCGTCCAGAGGTCGTCGCGGCGGTCCTCGAAACGGCGGGGGGTGAGTAGCTGGCTTTCGGTGATCGGGGCGGGGGCCTCGGCGTCGGTCGGGTCGTAGCGCAGCGCGAGCGCTGAGCGGGCGAAGGCGTGCTGTTCGTCGCGGTCGAGCGTGACGGCGCGCATGCCGTCTTTCTGCTCGCGGATCAGGTCGAAGCCGTCGAGTACATCGAAAGCGCCGTTGATGACGTTCTGCACCACGTTGCCTTTGTGATGCACACGGATATCGCGCACGGTGTCCCCGGCCACCATGCCGTTGTGGCAAACAAACCTGAAGGCACCAGCCAGTAATTGAAAACTGCTCGAGCCGTCGTGAGAATTGAGGAGGATGATTTCGTTGACGTCCTCACCTGTGATTTCGGTGGCGGGGCGAAGGCGCAGCATGTGTTTCGTGTACTCGCGGCGGTCGTCGTGACGCACGCGGGTCTGGCACACCATGAAGGGCTGGAAGCCTTCGTTGCGAAGACCGCGCAGCACGTCGATGGTCGGGATGTAGGTGTAACGCTCCGAGCGGCTTTGATGCTTGCCGTCTGCGAAGATGGACGGGGCGACGCGGCGAATCTGGTCGTCCGACAGGGGCGAGTCGGACCGGAGCATCGGGGAGCCGTAACGGAAAGAGGAAGCGAGTTGCATGTCAGTCTCCAGAGAGAAAACCATCAAAAAGGGTGGATCGGTGTTGCGCTGACCGGGCTCCAAGATTCGCCCCGCTGTAGGGGTTGGTTTCGTCCTGGTGGAACCCGGGGCTGGCTTTGCTGCCGCCAGTCTCCTGAGTTCGCGCCCGTGCGACTCAAGGAGCCGATGGGGCGCAGATGTCAAGGAAAAAGGCGAGGGAGGGGTGCGGGCAACACGGTCCCTCGCCCCTTGACGTCTGCCCCCCATCGGCTACTGTCGCGGGTGTCGGGCGGGAACTCAGGAGACTGGTGAATGCAAGGCGTCGGGTTTGACCGGGATGAAACGCCGCGCGGCGAGCGCGAATGTGGAGGCCGCCTGCGGCCTTCACCTGACTGGGCTTTTAAGGGGTTGAGGGGTTGCGTCAAGGATTGAAGCCCGCAGGGGCGAGACGCGGCACGCGGCTCGACGCGAAGCGCGAAAGCCTGGCCCGGCGTGCGCGCCGGGAGACGCCCGCACAGGCTTGGCCATGTACAACTGCAGTGTGAATGTTGACGGCCAGGACCGACTTCTTTTGCTCAACCTTGGACCGGGAAGATCTATCGGAAGCTCAGCATTTGCATGATGTGCGGACACGATCCGATCGATCATCACGCACGCCGACATCTCATCGCTGAGGGTCTGCTCAACGCGCTCCGGCAGCATCGTCCGGTTGGGAAGTTGAGTGAGCGGGCGACGTGAGCCAGACGGAATAATCGATCTTCACTTTGACGCCGCTCCGTGATGTCACGCTGGATGTCCGCAGCGAACACGAGGTTTCTGGGCGAGGTCGCAAGCGAGCCCAGTTTTAGTCGTTCGACATCAGCGCACAGATCGTCGACAATCGTGCCCACGAACCTTTCATCAGCGTCGTAGGGATGCAGTTGAGTCGGGACGGAAAAGTGAGGGAACGGTGCTGGAGATAAAGAAATGGAGCGAAATTAAAGACCGGTTTCGCGACGGTCTGATACTTGGCAACGGCGCAAGTATCGCCATCCATGACGGCTTCGGCTACGAGAGCCTCTACCGAGAAGCGCAACAGCGAAAGTTCCTCGATGAGACGGCGATTTCGGTCTTTAAGGCCTTTGGAAAAGATCAGTACGACTTCGAGCTTGTGCTGCGCCGCCTTTGGTATGCACGCCAGGTGAACGAAGCATTAGGTCTTTCCGGCAATGCAGTTGAAAAGGTCGACTACGCGTATCAAGCGATCCGCAAAGCTCTAATCGAGACCGTCCGCGACACTCACGTAGGATACGAGGACGCGTCGCAGTATTTCGATCCGATCGCAAAATTTGTGCAAGGTTTCCGCACCGTTTTATCGTTGAATTATGATTTGGTCCTTTATTGGGCCCTGATGTATGGCAACAACGTGAAGCTAGGCAAGTATCGGGACTGCTTCCGCTACGACACATCAGGCAGGCTTGTCCTTGATTCGGACTGGGAAAAATATCGGGAAGACGGCGGCACAACCCTATGCTTCTATCCGCATGGAAACCTAGTTCTCGGGCGAACTGTGGCGGACGATGAGCTGAAGGTCAAGGCGGGTGGTTCAAATCTTCTGGAAACAGTCTTCGAGAAATGGCAGGCTGGGGACGTCTTACCGGTCTTTGTCTGCGAGGGTACAAGTGAGCAAAAACAACGCTCCATCAATGGATCCTCTTACCTCCGGCAAGTGCAGTCGAAGGCTTTTGATGAGATTCGCGAAAGCATTGTGATATACGGCTGGAGGATGGGGCCACAAGAACAGCATATCATTGAGCAAATACTTGCAGCTAAGCCGAAGGCGTTGGCAATCTCGGTGCGGGGCGATAACCAGGAGACCGTCAGACGTGCAAACGAATTATTTTCAGAAAAAATCGAAAGCCTGGTTTTCTTCGATGCCAATAGTCCTGGCGCGTGGGCTAAATCCGATGGGTCGACGGAGCGGCAGCAGGCGGAGTGGAAGACTGATCTGAAGGGGCTACTTGCTAAGCTTCGAGGGCAGAGGTAAGCGTTTCTGTTTTCCACAAGACGCGATCGTTTCTTTGGGGTGGGTGCCTCCGGTTGCCGGAAGGGCAGAGACCGGCCCAGGTGGCAAACGCATTTGAACACCATCGTGGTGACTCTGGTCCACGACGTGAACAAGATAAAGTGCTTGTGCAAGGCGACAGCGGGACACAAAGCATCCTGCTTCTGAATCGCCCGATATGTAGCGGATACAAAAATCCGTACGGTTGATCGACATGTTCGCTGACCACGGTCTGTGACGTTGGTAGCGACGAACCCTAAAAATTTCCTTCCATCATGGGAATACATTTAGGAATGCTAGCTGAAATCTAAAATCTAGCAAAACCCTTGTAAGGAGCGCCTCAGCATTTTGATGAATTTTTGGGGACCCCGTGGGAATCTGCCGCAAGCTTATCGCGTGCAACTTTGCCTTGTGGCCGCGCTAGCCGTTTGCCAGATACCGAAGCACGTCCTGCTCCGAGGAGAAGATGTGAGTGCCAAACCTTTCGTCCATGCGCATTTTCCCGCTCAGTAACAGCGCGCGCAAAGGATGTTCAGTAAACATTGCCTCGTGATACGCGAGACCAGCACAAGCATGATGGATATCGAAAAGCCAGTTGCTATCGAGTTTTCGAGTCTTGTTCCATCTGATCGCCGCATGACACATTGCATGAATGAACAGCGTGGGTACACGCGTGGCCATCAAATCAGGACGTAGTCGAAGGGCGTTGAACAATCCCCGTTGCACCGTTTCTTGGAATATACCAATTTGCTCGGCCGTTGCGTTCTGATAGCCTTTTTCGATTAAGGCAGCTTCTGCCAACTTCCGACTGAAAAGGTTCACACATCCCGAAAATTCCGCCTTGGCAGCCTGTTCGAAGCTGCGAATCTCGTCAGCATACTTCTCCATCTTTTGATTGATCCGCACAGCTGAAGTTTGAAGCGATGTCATGCTCCTTCCCTGCTCCTGCGTGGCAAAGTCGGCAACGGTTTGAGACCACATGAGGTCGATGAACGATTTCTGCGCAACGAGATTGGCTTCAGCGTCCCACGTTTTCACATGAGGTACGTTCTCGCCTAACACGAAACCTGTCTTTACCCATACCTTGTCGCGCAAGCTTCCGACATCTGCAGCCGGTGTGGCAACGAAGTTCAGCAACTCCATGCGGATCCGTGTCTTTTCGGTCGAAACGGCAACACCACAACTCAATTCGTCCATGAGCTCCGCCGTTGCCAAACGCGTTTTGCCATCAGTTTGTTGCATTGATTCGGCATACGCTGCATCACTCAATGGGCAGATTGCAGTGCCCTTGGACACCAGCGCGCGCAATAAGCTGAGAATTTCTATATGAGAATGACTCCGAGGTCGTCCGAGAGCGGCGTCCCTCAGAAGTATCCAATACTTAGTGTCGAGATAAATCCGTCGTCTACCGACGAGGTCACCCGACAGCGTGTTCTGCAGAGATTGAAAATATTCCGTTACGGAGACATTGGGTTGCGTTCGGTGGCGCCTAAGATTTTCAAGGATTTGTTCGTCAGTGAGCATCAGCGCCTCGGCACAACCATTGGAGCAATGGACGGGGGAAGCGCGTATTCGGACTACTCGGGCAGAGGCTTTGCACGTGACAGTCTTCCTCGGGATCGCGTGTAGGAGTCGGGCTCCCTTATTTGCGCCTAACAGGCGTATGAGTGCACGAAACGCGCGGCGATCCGCCGGTAAAGTGTCGCAGCTCAATACGGTTATTCCTATCACGTTCTCGTAGTGAATAGGCGAGTACCACAGCAAAAATTCTCTTCGGAATCAGTCGTTGGGTAGTTCTTGGCGGGCATAGCAGTTCGGTGGATTCGCGCCTCTACTACGGCTCTGCGACCTAAAGACACACCGATTTGCCCGCTGCGGCTTGGAATCATTCTTAAACGATCGTGCCAGCATCGCGTAATTGTTGCTTTAAAGCAACGCTCCAAACTCGGCAAAATCTACCAATTCCGTAAATATCGGTCACCTGTTCATTTGTACAGTAAAATCGCTAAAAATTCTAGATGTAGTGTGTTGACCGGAATTCCAACGCTGCATATAGTATCTCAGCACTCTCAGTGGCGGAGTGCTAAAGGGTCAGATTGGGCCACTTTTACTTTAAGAGGGCCGATCATGGCTGACACGCATCAGGTCGTTTTTTATCCCGTCGGTAACGGCGACACCACGCAGATCGTCCTGTCTGGGGGGCGGCGCGTCCTCTTCGACTTTTGCCATCGTGAAAAGGCGGAAGATCCCGGCACGCCGGAAATCGATCTCAAAGCCCGACTGAAGGCCGATCTCAAAAAAGCCGATCGGGACTATTTCGACGTCGTGGCTTTTACACACGCGGATCTAGATCACATCCAGGGCAGCACGGATTTCTTCGAGTTGCAGCACGCGAAGAAATACCATGGCGAAGGCCGCATCAAGATTCGTGAACTCTGGGTCCCCGCCGCGATGTTGCTGGAGGAAGCAGACAATGACCATCAGATGGAGGAGTTCGTCTTGCTGCGCCAGGAAGCGCGGTATCGCCTGCTGGAAGGCAAAGACATCCTCGTGTTCTCGAAGCCGCAGGCCGTGGCTGACTGGCTCGAACCGCTGCTGAAAGAAAGGGGCGAAGCAGCGAGCGCTCGTGACCATCTGTTCATCGACGCTGGAACGATCGTGCCGGGCTTCACGCTGACCAAGGACGGTGCAGAATTCTTCTGCCATTCGCCTTTCATTAAGCATTGCGACGAAGGCGACATCATCCGCAACAGGGCTTCGCTGATATTCAATGTCCGGCTCCGGGCCGACGGGCATGATTACGACTATCTGGAAGTGGGCGATGCGACATGGGAAGAAATCGAAGATATTGTCAACACAACCCGGTATCACAAGAATGAGGACCGGCTCGCCTGGGATCTATACAACATTCCTCATCACTGCAGCTATCTGGCATTGAGCGACGAAAAGGGCGACAAGGAAACGGAGCCTAAGCCCTTGGTCAAGGATCTGCTGCTGCTCGGTAAAAGGGATTCCTACATCGTCAGTTGCAGCAAGCCGATCCCGGACGAGAAGGACGCGTATTCGCAAACGCAGCCGCCTCACATCCAAGCGCGCAAAGCCTACGAGCGTTACTTGAAGGAAGTCAACGGCCGCAAGTTCCTCGTCACGATGGAGGAACCGAACGGCAACAAACCCGAGCCCATCACATTCGAGATCACGGGCGGCGGCGTAAGCTGGATTCGCTCGGCGTCCATCGGGGCACCGGCCATCATCCTGTCTTCGCCACCGCGGGCGGGCTGATGGCCGACGACTATCACGAACTGGCAAATGTCGTTGAGCTTGCGGACGCGGCGGCGTTGACGATTCCGCGGACCCGGCTGCTTCATGATGCCGTCGCGCGACAGCGCGATTTCACGATCGTACGGCTTCTGCAGCACAGCGAAGGCGACGCACCGAAGCTCGAATGCCTCATCGTCGATGTCGAGTGTGATGGCGTACCGCCTAAGAACGGTGCCGGCATCTGCTATCGGGAGCGCTTGGCGCTGTGTGTGCCGGACGACCCTAAGCGGCTCGTCGACGTATTGGCGCTGCGCAAGGATTTTCCGGTCCTGATGCACCAGAATCAGGGCATTGGCGGCGTCCCGGCCAGCCTGTGTCTCTATTTCGAGTCTGTCACCGCAGTGATGCGGACGTGGACGCCGCAAAGCTTCTTGCGGCGTATCCAATGGTGGCTCGAAAAAAGCGCCAGAGGTGAGCTGCACCCGGCGGATCAGCCGGTCGAACATCTGTTCTTCGCAACGCCGTACGAGTTGGTTTTGCCGTGGGACCTAGCCGCGCTACGCAAGAACGCGGAAGTTCGCTTCATTCTGGCCCGCGGCCCCGACCGCCCCAACGGAGGCTTCACCTCCTTCCTTGAGGCGGTTCCAAGAGATGCCCCGGTCCAGGCCGACGCGGCTGCGCCGATCGAATTGACGTTGCCGCCGATTGTGCACGGCTTCATAGAGCGCGACCCGGCGACCTTGGGGCGATTGGCCGATATTCTTGCGAGGCGCGGGGTCGAGCTGCTGCCTATCCTGTCGACCGCACTGCAGGCGCGGGTAGGCGCCAAGGGTGCAGCTGCATCCGCCGAAGACAAATGCACGGTTATCCTGCTGCATATTCCCATCTGTCGGACGGATGGCGAAGAGGCGGTCGGGGTCACACACCGTGCTTTCCTGACGCCGATGGGTGGACTTGAACTGGGCGTGGCTACCGGGGCCTTGTTCTTTCACAACAAGCAATATTTCAGCGCGGCGGGCGTTCTTAGCGCGGAACCTGCGACTGCGTGGCAAGAGCAGCCAGTGTTTCCGATGGACGTTTTGAGCAGAAACGACGCCCAAGCGGCCAGGAGACAGTCGGGCATCGACGAAGAAGGCCCCAACGCCGTGCTGGTCGGCGCAGGCTCTCTCGGCAGCGCGATGCTCAATCTTTGGGGGCGCGCTGGCTGGGGGCGATGGACCGTCATCGACAAGGACCACGTCAAACCGCACAACCTGTCACGGCATGTGGCCTATGCCCAACATGTTGGCGACCCCAAGTCCGATGTCGTGGCAGGCCTGAACGCCGCAGTCATGAATGGCGCCACGGTGATCACGCCACTGAACGCCGATGCCACCGACTTCGAGCAAAGCGCAGTCAAAAGCGCATTGACCAGCACGCAACTGGTCATCGATGCGTCAACGACGCTGGATTATCCCCGTGCGGTGAGCGCCGTCGATGCGTTCGCCAGGCACGTATCGGTGTTCATCACGCCAAGCGGCGACGCGGGAGTACTGCTCGCCGAAGATGCTCAGCGTTCGCTTCGCCTTCGAACACTTGAAGCGCAGTATTACCGCGCCCTGATTCAACAGGAATGGGGACGCGCTCATCTCGCCGGCAACGTCGGTTCGTTCTGGAGCGGCGCAAGCTGCCGGGACATTTCCATGGTCATGCCGTACTCGCGGATCATGGGGCACGCCAGCACGCTCGCCGAACAGATCCCGGTGACGGCCGCGCACGAAGGCGCAGTGATCCGTGTGTGGCAGCGCGATCCAGTTCGTGGCTCGGTAGACGTTCACGACGTACCGGCCGTTGCGGAACGCCGCATGTCACTCGACGACTTCGATTTGTTCCTCGACGCCGGCATAGAGCAGCAATTGAGGGAACTGCGCACGCAAGGTTTGCCCAATGAAACCGGGGGCGTGCTGCTTGGCTATTATGACTTCAACATCGGCGCTGTTGTAGTTGTCGCAGGCCTGCCGCCGCCACCAGACAGCAAATCCAATCGCGACTCGTTCGAGCGTGGCATAGCAGGTTTGGCGGAAGCCGTCGCCGAGGCATCCAGAAGAACCGCCGGCATTGTTGGCTATATCGGCGAATGGCACAGCCACCCTCCGGGACACTCCAGCTTACCCAGCAGGGATGATCTTATGCAACTCGTCCATCTGGCCCTAGGCATGGCCGATGACGGACTGCCTGCTGTTCAGCTCATCGTCGGCGAACACGATCTGCAAGTGCTGCAGGGGATGGCGAAATGAGCTTCCGCGCCGACATGCCCGACAAGCCAGTACGGCACGAGCACCGCGTTCGGGCTATCGCTGCAAGTCAATACCGTAACGTGCCTTGGGTGTTCGCATGCCCGGACAGATGATCCTGCGCATCTGGGATGTGCAGCACGGTGCCTGCGCCATGCTCGCGCACAGATCCGCCAGCGGAGTTGAGGGCCGGGCTGCCATGATGGATTCGGGTGACAACGGTGAGACAGGTTGGAAGCCGAGCACCTACATCAAGCACTGGCTGCGACGCGATGTACTGGACTACCTGTTCATCACGAATGCAGACCTCGACCACATGAGCGACCTAGACAACCTATGGCGCCAAGGAGTTGCCGTCAACGTGTGCTTCGGGAATCGAGGCGTGTCCACACACGCCTTGCGGATCATCAAGGAAGCCGGTGGCGAACTGACCGATGACATCGAGCGGTACCTTGCCCTGCACGCAGGCTACGTCCATCCGGTCAGCGCGCCATTCGATCAGAACATGGGCGGTATCACTGCCACCACGTTCTGCAATCTTTATCCGCGTTTTTACGATACGAACAACCTGAGCTTGGTTGTCTTCTTCAAGTTCGGTTTATTCAAGGTCCTGTTTCCTGGCGATCTGGAAAACGATGGCTGGTTGGCGTTGCTGGAGCAGCGGGCCTTTCGCACCGAACTGGTGGGCACCACTTATTGGTCGCATCGCATCATGGTCGAGCAAACGGCTAGATGTGCTACCGGGGACATACCCTGCTGGCACCAGATGCAGCGGCGAAAACACAAAATCTTCGGAGTTTTCCATGCCTACTAATCCGTTTGTCCAGTCGCCCAAAGATCGGCCCCAATTGCGTCCCGTGAAAACCAGATTTCGAGCTTACATGCTCGGGGAAGCCGGCTCGTCTTACTCGTACTTCGCCGACAACCATTTCACGCTGATTGAGGCCCGGCGAACCGAGGAGCGCAGTTACAAGTCGTTGGTCCATGAAATGGCTATGTGCGAAAAGGACATTATCGATACCTTGCACATCACCAGTTGGGATACTGACCACTGCAATCTGGGCGATCTAAAGTGGATTTTGGATGAACTTCGGCCAACGAAAATCGAATATCCAGGCTATGAGCCGCATACGGACACCGCTCGCGAGTGCCTGAAAGTAATCAAGGCCTACCAAGCCCTGTGCGTGCTCCAGAACCGCAAATCCAAACTAATAAAGGTCGACCCACCATACATCAGCGGGCTCGCCAGTGGCGCCCACCTCGGCTACACCGACATCTTCTTTCATCCAAAGCAGTTGCGTGAAGGAAATTCGAACGAGAACTCAACCGTCAAACTTTTCCGTACGGGCATGTTCAACGTTGCTAGTCTTGGCGACATCGGTCATGTAGATATCGGAGCGTTGCTCAAAAGCAGCAAAATCTTTTGCAATGAGGTCGACGTCTTGATTCTCTCTCATCATGGCGCGGAAAACGATGTGAACACGAAGGCGTTCATGCAGGCCGTCAAGCCGAAGCTCGCCATTGCCACCACGAACTACTCCAACATGTATGAGCACCCAGCCGAATCTGTGTGCAGAATGCTTCGATCACTCGATGTGGACCTCTGCACAACGAAACGAGGCGACGTCATCGTGGAGTCGGTGCGAAATCACACCGTTGCGTACCAAGCGACGACCTACATCGGCAATCCACAAGAAGTCGAATGGCAAGAAGAGTTTCGGAGCAAGAAGGCTGACCTGCTTACCGTGTCGGGCGACAACTTGCGAGCCCGGTACCAGGCCGGTATCCGTCGACCGTAAGCAACGTTCTGTACGAACAAGCCACGTTTGACGACTAACCAGCCAAAAATCGATGATGTCCGAGCGATCAAACAAAGAAATGGATAAGTTACCTGACGCCGCGACGTCCAAGGACGCAAAGCGACCACGCCTCGGACTTGCGGCATCTGGCGGCGGGGTGCGAGCAGCCGCGTTCCACGCCGGCGTGCTGAAATATCTTGCTGAACAGAGTTTGCTCGAGCGGGTGCAGCATATTTCTTCGGTTTCCGGAGGGAGCCTTTTTGTCGGCCTTGTCATGTGCCGTGCTGGCTATAAATGGCCAACGTCCCAAGAATATACGGGGCGCGTCTACAGTGAGGTCAAAAGCACCCTGACAACTACATCCCTGCAACTCAGTGGAGCCCTCCGCCTGGTCTTCAATCCGCTAAACTGGCGATTCGCCCTATCGCGGGCTAACGTGCTAGAACAGACTATTCGGACAGTTTGGGGAATCAGGGCACCTTTGAGTTCAATAAACGGCGGCCCGGTATGGTCCATCAATGGCACGACAGCCGAGACCGGCCGGCGCTTCCGCTTCAAGAATGGCGGATTTGGCGATTACGAACTGGGCTATGCGCACTCCGGGCCACTAAGTCTGGCTTCTGCGCTGGCAGTGTCGGCTGCGTTCCCGGGAGGCATCGGCCCGTTGTCGGTCAAAACCCGTCAATTTGCGTGGAAAAAGAGTACAGATTGGGATCCGGACGCCGTGCCGGTCGGTATCAAACCTCACTTCAAACGCCTGCATCTGTACGACGGCGGGGTCTATGACAACCTCGGAATAGAACCTCTGTTTGACTGCGGCACGCAGCGGTTCAAGAAAGGCAGGGACACGCCGATCATTGACCACCTGATCGTGTCGGATGCTGGCGCTCCATTCGCACGAGCCCGCATTAGCCACCCGCTCAACCCTGCACGCTTCAAACGAATCGCCGACATCGCGCTCGACCAGACAAGAGCTTTGCGTGTGCGGAGCCTTTCGAACTTTCTGATAAACAATCCAGGCGCTGGCTTGTACCTGCAAATCGGTTCCGGGGCGCTCGCCCAGATAAAAAAATTCGGCTCCGGTCGAGCGGCACAGGCCGCACTGCTGGCGTATAGATGGCTCGACACCACGATGGTGAAGGAGGCCGCAGCAATTCCAACGTCGCTAAAACGTTTGTCGGAAGAAGAGTTCGACCTGCTTTCGCAACACGGGTACGAGACTGCACGATGGAACAATGAGCTTTGGCGCTAGCGGACCCCAACGTGGCAGTAGACGCGTGTAAAGTCGTTAACCGACGAACATTCAATGTGCCTCGCGCCGGTAGCTAACGCCGAGCCGGCGAGCGAGCGTGGCGAGTCGGTTCGGTTCGGTTCGGTTCGGTTCGGTGATCTGGCATGCCTTTTGACGACGGCATTCGGCGTAGTCTGGTCATGGCGAGACACGATAGTCACCGGACGACCTTGGGCATGAGTACTTGTGCTGGATGCGCTGCCCAGGTTACGGTATGCGCCGGACATGTTGGCTTGCCGTTCCGCGGTGGCGGGCAGTCCATATCTGAAACCACAGGAGAGAATGACTGATGAACAAGCAGGATCTGATCGACGCGGTGGCGACCTCCACGGGCGCGAGCAAAGCCATCACCGGTGAAGCAATTGATGCGGTGATCACCGCGATCACAAAGGCCGTGAGCAAAGGCGAGAGCGTACAACTGGTAGGTTTTGGCTCCTTCAGTCAGGGCGCGCGGGCTGCACGTACAGGTCGCAATCCTTCGACGGGCGAAGAGATTCGTATCGCTGCGGCGAAGACTGCGAAGTTCAGTGCGGGCAAGGCATTCACGGATGCGGTCAACGCTGGCAAGTGAGCAAACGTTTGTTCGACGGCGGGCATTTTTGCGCTGTCGTCCAGAGGTAACCGTGAGGTTGGGAGGTCGTTCATGCGCTGCGGTGGCGTCGTCGCGGCGGTGTGTGGATTGGCACCGGGTGCCGCCCGGTTGCGGCACGCCATCTGTCGGCGGAGGGGAGCGTAGTCTTGCCGCCGTCATGGCCCGCAGGAGCGAGGGGCGGTTTTTCGGCGGGCATTACCGGTCGGTAGTTACACGCTCGTCAATAACACGCTGTTCGCGGCCAACGGGAAGCTCACAGAAAAGACTTCCGTATCCATTCGCCGATGCAGGCGGCGATCCCAGGTCGGGAGTCTGGTTGCCTTCGTGACGGCTTTCGCTTTCACTGAACTCCCGCTTCGTCCCGGTGAGGTGGACCTGCTGAGCATCATCAAATTTTTTCTCGGCTTTCCTGAAACAGCTCGCAAAGCTGCTCCAGAGAGCGATCTGCTCCGGCTTCGGCGATTCTGGTTTCCAGAGCCTGGGTGTAGTGAGTCACGGAGTAGTTGTGTTGCTTCAGGCCGGCAGTGAAGTACGCGAGAAACGACGTTGCCGGGTACCCGAGATAGCCATGGCGTTGAATAGGGAAGGGAGCGCGTCAGCCACGTCACGGCATGCTGTGCGGGCCGATGTTCTTTCCTGGCTTCGAACCGTATCCCATTTCCAGATGATTTCAGCCGAGAGGCTCAGGTGAGCAGCCGTGTCAGCGCGAAGCTCATCGATCCATGCCTGCCGTTTATCCGCGATGAAGGTCTGCGCGGCAACACCGGCCGCTGCAGTCAGGATCGAAACGTCCCCTGAACCGATGGCTTACCACGCCGCCGTGTGTAGACTCATGTCCGATCCCGGAATTTGCCCAAGGCGGGCGGAAGCCAGATTATATTATCGCGCATACCGCAAGCGCCGCCGCATCCGTGGTCCACGGGCACGGCATTGCTATCGCCACAAGACGTGAGCTGAGTGCCGGGTGATCTGACAGGCAGTCGCGCGCATAGCCAAGCCCTTGACGCACAGGACAATGCTATAGGACTTCAGCGGACGGATGGTGAAGTCCCGGCGAAACAGCGAACCTGCTCGGAGCAGGCGGCTAGTTCTTGTAAATGAGACTGCCAGAATCGTTTCGGCCGAACTGCAACCAATAGTGCTGCAGTCGGTCGAGCCGTGTGAGTTGCCCATTTCGCCGCAAAACATGTCGCGCAAAGTGACGAAATTGTTGGGGAGACAGCCATTGCGATCGCGCGTCATCGCCAAACCGGGAGTCCCATACAAAAAAGGCCAGCTCGTAGTCGATAACGTGTTTCCCGGATGTGCGGCTGTCCTTCATCTGCCCGCGTTCGACAGTGGCGTGGATTCCCTGGTCACGGAACGGGAGCAGTTTTGTGAATAGATCGAGCGCTTCGAGGTCGGCCACGTAGTGATGCTTCAGGACCCCCGAGATCTGGGGATAAATGTCCGTTTCCCCGAACGTGCGCTCGCAGGCGAATTTGGCCACGATAGTCCGGTGGTTGCCCCCGGAGTCGGAAAACCATGGGCCACCGTTGAGTGAGCTGAGGCAGATACCGTTTTCCAGTTCGCCGGAGAAGTAGTACGAAGGATTTTCGTCGTACTTCCGGAACGCATCGCACATCTTGGACGGTTTGTACTGGGGATCGGTTGCGGCATCCAGCCAGGTCTGCCCCGCATAATGATCCCATTGCCCGACGACCTCGCGCATGTCGATCTGGGACATGGGCTCGAACACTTCCCGGATGACGAATTGCATCGTGTCAACCTCGCCATGTCGGGTGAACACTTTTTCCCAGTTGCGGATGGTTTCCTGTGCCCAGGAAGGCGTATTCCCGGTAACGTACTCAATCAGGGGCTGGCTCAAGTTGCGTCTCCTGCGATCGAATTGCATCCAAAAAATGGTCACACTGTGGATAACGGCACGATCGGTTGGAGACTTTAGCCCGCGGCTGGGTGTTTCCGATATGTTTTGGCTCCGGGAGTGACCGTGTTTTCCGCAAACGCCGGGTTGCCCGCGTGGGCAGGCATAGCGCAGGAGGTGCCTCCCTATATTCCGTCAAGATCGTCGTCTATCCTCGAGTACCTATGTTGCGATCCATCGTCGCTCGCGGACTTTTACGGTTTGGCCACTTGGCCTTTGGTGGCGCCTCGGTTTACTCTTTGCGTTGACTAGGCATCATGAGATCCCAGTAGTCGCCAAATGACCCGTCGCGCGGGGTTGCCGCCTGTTCGGGCCCACAACCAACCATAAGATCCGAATGAAACAGGCATTGATGATTGGCGCTCTGAGCACCCTGCTATTCGCTAATGCAGCATTAGCAGAGGATCAGACTATCCACGATACTGTAGGCATTGCGAAAATCGTCCATTCGATTCCGGCCGCCGGCGGCGACATCGCCCAGCGCCTCTATGACTCGGGCGCGAAGATCGACTACATCAGCGTGCATAAGATCACCCGCGAGGATGTGCAGGAAGACCCCGAGCACGTGACAATGGGTGATCAGGAAATTACGATTTACACGCAGGGTGATTTTACTGGTGCGCCGTGCCAACTGCTTGGTGACCCGCGCTTCATCAAGCGCAAGAGCCGGTACATTCCGCAGTCGCGCACTGCTGCGTACCTGCTCACCGGTAGCTGTAAGTTCGACGGATAGGGCGTGTGTGTGCCAGTTCGAAACCGAGGACGATAATGACTAAGCCTGAAGCAGAACAACCGCAGTGTATCGACATTAATGCGCGCTTGACCGATGAAGTGGCGTGGGAACTCGCGCAGTTCTGCAAGCCCTCGATGTTCGACCGGTTCTATGCGCTGATCGAAGCCCACTTACCGCATGAAGAGCGTCAGTGGAAAGCCTATCTGGTGATCAGTGGCGTCGACGCGGTCGCCGCAGCACTGCGTGACAAAGGCTATGCCCCGCGATGACCGACGAACCCGTGAAGGAAATCCCTCCCGTACTATACAAGTATCGTCAGTTTGACGAGCGGACGATCGAGCTTCTGTGTGCTGATAGGGTCTACTACGCCGATCCCAGCACCTTCAACGATCCGCTGGACACCCAGCCGTGCGTTGAAGCGGACTGCGATGTTCCGACCATGGAGCGTACCGTTTATGAGTTGGTTCGCCGGCGCGTTGAAGATGAGATGAAAACCGGTGCGCGCACCGTGAACTATCGCGGACCAAAGACCATGGCTCATATCGATAAGCATAGCCATGCCGCCGCGCAGCGGATGATTGATGGGCTGCAATATCAAGCCACAGATCCAGAATATAGCGACGACCCTCCCGGCCCTCTCGCGTCTTTGCTCGCGTACGCCATCGAAAGCGAACTGCTCAAGCAATATAACAAGGGAGTTTTGTCACTGGCGATGCGGTATGACTGTCCATTGATGTGGAGCCACTACGGCGCACAGCATCGAGGAATTTGCATCGGATATAGCGTGCCGCCTGAAGCGCGACGACAGCTGCATGAAGTCCAATACGGCGGCAACCGGAACGTGCAGGCGAGCGCAGTCGCCAAGATGGTACTCGATCGCGATGAACAGGCCCGGGCTGCGGTCGATGACGCAGTGCTGTTGCGAAAAGCGCCCGACTGGCAGTATGAGAAGGAGTGGCGCCTGCTGGGTTCACGCGGAGCCACTGAATCGCCCCTCGAGATGGTCGAAATCGTGTTTGGCATGAGGTGTCGCAGACCTGTCATGCACTCGGTCGTCAGCGCGCTGAGCGGGCGCGAGAGGCCCTTACAGTTTTACGAGATGCATGAGGTTCGAGGAACGTTCGATCTGCGGCGTTGCGAGCTAGATCTGGACGAACTATCTGTGTCCTACCCGAGACGCGCGCTCTCGATCTTCGAAGGATTCGAGGTGCTCCCGGAAAGCGACGAACCTAAAGGTTAAGAGGGCCGGTATTCCTGTGTCAGGAACCGACCGTCAAAGATCGCCTCAGACGGCTGTAAGGTTCGGCAGTTAGACCTCGCGTTCGTGCGAGCGGCCATCAATCCCGAGTCCGGCTTTACGCTTCGCCGTGAACGACCCCTGCGGCTCCGGTTGCATCGCCGACGTGACACCGACCATTCGCGCTCCATGCCGTGTATGCGCTCGAAGAACTGCGACAGCGTGTTAAGTGATCGCGGATCGTCCGGACTCAGTATCTGGCAGCGCGCATTGCCTGGTGTGCGAGACCGAGAAGCGCCTTCTGGTCGCACCGCTGGCGCTTTTTCATCACCGCGAGCTCCGCAGCAGCCTGATCGACAATGGCCTGCCGCGCCTCAGCTTCCGACACATCCTGCGGAACCACGGGCGGCGTCGGCCGCATCGATTCGTGGTGCGCATCCAGGGGAGCTTCAGCAGCGGTTTGTGCGGGCTGTGTGTCAGCGTCGTCGGTATCCGAAAACATTTCAGCCGATCGGTCAACAAAGGCGGCGCGATCGGAGCGATGCGCAGGCCTTTCGACTTCTCCACCCAAAGCAATCGCAAGCGCCTTCTGCGGTACAGCAGCAGCCTTCGGTGACTTCTGCCACCCGCGCTTCGTGCCTTCCTTATGCGCGTACTGCCGGGAAACACGGAGGTTTTGGCCTATGTCGAGTTCCGACTGATGGGCCGGTCTCGCGAAGTGATCAGCTAAAAAACGGGCATTTCACCAGGTCATGTGCGAAGTAATACTCTTGGCTACCTGCCTTGAGAAGGCTATTTATTTCCGCCACGGTTTCTTCAACGATATCTCCATCCGGGACGGCACCGATGAGGGCCAACATCGGGGACAGTGGGAGGAAGGTCGTCATTTTGAGCGTCGGAACGTCCGGCACAATGAATTCGCCAGCTTGCGTATGAACGACGCCCCATCCGCCGAGCGCGGCGGCAAGATCGCGTGTGTAACCACTCACACGCATTCGCAGTTGTGCCCCGTTGATCTGCCGCGTGGGCACCTTTCCCCCTTTTCTCACGAACACGCGATCAGCGCTCTCCAAATGCTCCTCGCGAGCCTTGGTCATGTCGTATCCAGGAACACCGAACAGTTGAAGTTCCTGGGCAGCAAGTCCCCGGAAGCGTGTCCGCATAACCCAAAGCGCAAACATGGCATCGATCGCGGGCTTGTGCTCGGGCGCTATCGTGTTGATCAGGCCTTCAGTGATCGGCTGTACGACCTCCTGAAATCTGTTTTCGATCTGCGTCATGTCATCTTCTGTCTGCTGGTCCCATGCACGTCGCGCGCAAAACAGGATGTCCTCCGGTCGAGCAGGACGCTCCTTGACCCTGAGCATGTCGAATACGACGACGCGCCCGCTTTGATCGACAAACCGTTCGATGCTGCGCACGGGAAAGACGTGCTGCTTGCGCGTCAGCTGATGTTTGTTCTCCGGCAGCGTTTTTTCAGGCTTGCTCCGTTTGCCCTGCGCCGGCAATTCCGGTAATGGCTCAGCCGCCATCGCGAGCGTCGCAGCCATTACTGCAGCCGCATACCGGCCAGCGTCTGGATCGTCATCATCAACTGCGATTCTGATTACCGGCATCTTTCATTCCAGTCGAGTTCAGGTTCAGCGGTGTGAGCCTACGCACGCGGTGCAAGGGCCATCGAGGCCGCGCGTGCTCGGGTTTTCCCGGGAATCGGAGCATTCCTTGCTTTAGTTGTCATCCGATGATAACATACAGGTCATGACAGATCGAGACCACAGCCTGGACACCCTGCTCGAGCTGGACGGCGTGATGTACACCGTCGACGATACTGGGTGTTGCTGGGTGAAATTTGAAGTAGTGCGCATCGCAGTATCACCGGAGCGCCCGCACGGATTGAAATATTCCCTGACGTTGCACGATGAGAAGGGTACGCGCCTGTTGGGATTCGATAACGCGCATCCGGTCAGGGAGGGTGCAGGTCCCGGCGCACGGACGAGGATCGAGTACGACCACAAGCACGCTGGCGAGCGCATCCGGTTTTACGATTACATGGATGCCGCGACACTGCTTGCAGACTTCTGGACCGAAGTCGAAACAGTGATGAAGGAAAGGAGCGAGAGCGATGACTAACGAACACATCTTGAAAGTCGGGATTGCCCCGATGGAGCAATTCAAGGCCCGGACGATGGCAATCGCGCGGGGCGAATACAAGCCGTCACCTGACGAGCCGAAGATCTGGTTTTCGTCGCCTGAGTCGTTCGCGCAAGTGCTGTCGGGAAAAAATCAGGCGTTGCTCGCTCTGATTGCCAAGACGAATCCGGCTTCATTGACGGAGCTGTCCGTAACGTCCGGACGGGCCAAGTCCAACCTTTCGCGCACGCTTAAGACGATGGAGCGGTACGGCATTGTGTACTTCGAGAAGGGCGATGGCCGCGAGGTCGCACCACGGGTGAACTATTCAGGCATCAACCTCGAAATGTCGTTCGCCTAACACCCCTACTCACGGCACCAAGCCCGCGACACGCCGACCGGCATCGCGGGCTTCTTTATTTTGACCACATGACAAAAGCAAAACCATTCGACGCGTCCGAGTAGCTGACCGACGACGAGACCATCCGCCACTACCTCGCTGAGGCCTTCGAGAGCGGCGACTCAGGAAAAATCCGTACGTCCCTCGGACATGCCGTCAAAGCCAAAGGCACGAAGGAGATCGCGAAACGCGTCGGCCTCACCAGCAAGACCCTGAAGCAGATGCTTGCATATGAGCACGTCAACTGCGCCGCCATCGCGATCATTGTCGGCGTATTCGGCCTACGGATGACCGTCGTGGTAATCGAACGTGACGACGGAGAGCGGTTCGTGTTCTCTGATCCGGGCAACCGGGTCTATCGATAGCAAACCTACGAGCGTGGCATCGAGTGGGCGAAGCGCTGGATTGACACAAATTACCGGATTGGCGCGCACAAATCGTGAGCTTGCCACGCTGAGAACCACATTTTCGTCTGCGGCGTCCTGTCAACATAGGCAGCAGCCAAGTACCATCAGTTGAAAATCATGCCATCATTGATTAAAGTGCCACCAATGATGGAAGCCAAAGATGTCGAGCACGACGATCCGGGATATTGACGAACAACTGAAAGCGCGTCTGCGCGGTGAGGCGGCGCAGCATGGACGATCAATAGGAGACGAGGCTCGAGATAGTCTCCGTGCTGCTCTCTCGACCGAATCCATCGATCTTCAGCGCAACCTGGCTGAATCAATCCGGAGCCGGATCGAGCCGCTCGGGGGCATCGACCTGGAATTGCCGCCACGCGACGGATTCGGGAAGGAGTGGACCTCGGCGCATGATCGTTCTTGACACGAACGTTCTGTCGGAGATGTTGAGGCCTCTGCCTGACGTCGAAGTGATGGCGTGGCTAGCTGCACAGCCGCGCGCGGCGCTTTTCACGACGACAGTAATCCGTGCCGACATCCTCTACGGTCTTTGATCTTCGGCCGGATGGCACCCGGAGGAGAGCGTTGTCTGCAGCAGTCGATGCGATTTTCGCCGAGGACTTTGCAGGCCGGCTTCTGGGATTCGACCATGATGCGGCGGACGGGTACGCAAGAATTGCGGAGACGCGTAAAAACCCGGGCAGACCGATCAGCCAGTTCGACGCCATGATCGCTGCTTGTGCGCGTTCAAGAGGGGCCGCACTGGCCACGCGCAATGTGAAGGATTTCTCCGGGTGTGAAATAGCAGTCATCGATCCGTGGGCGGTGTTGAATTGGGATTCGAACCGTGTTTTGGCGGGTTGAAATCGAGAATCGGACCGTCCTAGACAGCGGAAAAACGGGTCTCTTTGAATATGGGTAGAAGTATGGGTAGCGGAAAGGTGTTTTTTCGGAGTCTTGCCTGTAAAGGGTTTCCGGGCGATTTTGCATCCCTCCGTCTCCGCCAGTACGTCAGTATGTGGCGGCGAAACCCCGCAAGTTCTCGGACTTGCGGGGTTTTTGTTTTTGGCCGCCCGGTTCCGCGAGCCGGTGGATCAGGACTCCGGAACAATGGCCGCGCGAGGATCGACGCATCGCCGGGGCATCGCTGCCGCTCTGTTACGCCTCGCCTGGTTTCCGCATCAGT
>Ga0164242_10000827_pt1 | contig 36880 bp, 31 predicted proteins | sample OricomgcompostMG_FD_108783 | JGI IMG/M metagenome (GOLD analysis project Ga0164242, IMG submission 108783) | Miracle-Growth compost microbial communities from Emeryville, California, USA - Original compost - Miracle growth compost (MG) ... | reverse complement strand
TTCGGTGACGATTCGGACCGACGGGGCGGAGCGGTTCCGCCTTCGCGCAACAACAGATTTGGTGCCCACCCAGGGGGCACACCCCTGCTGAAACCGGACGCAACGGGATCGAACCGGAGTCAGGTTTCACGCTCAGGACGGTCGAATCAAGCCGCCTGAGCGTGCGAATCCTCTGGTTCAACTCCCCCCTCGCGCACGTTGAGAAACCCCAGGGTGACCTGGGGTTTCTTCCATTTCGGGCGTAGCGTGATTGCCCCAGGTGGGCACCAGCGACTCTCGGAGGTCCTGGTTATGGCGTGGATAGAGAAGCGCAAGCGCGGCGACGGTGGCGTCTCCGCGAGGGTGCTGTGGCGGCTCGGCGGCGCCCGAGACGGCGCCAAGCAGATCGAGACGTTCGGCGCCGGCTCGGACGCGCAGAACCTGGCGCGGGCTGACGGCTTCAAGAAGATGGTCGACGCCGCCGGGCAGCAATGGCCCGAGGGCTGGGCCAAGGGCGAGGGGTTCGTGCGGCCGAAGGGCGCCGACCCTATGACGGCACCGCCGCGGTTCGTCGACATCGGCGAGGAGTACGTCCGCCAGATCGTCGATCTCTCGCCGGGGCAGCGCAAGCGCTACCTGGGGCACCTCTCCGTGCTTTCGCGCACGAAGGTGAAGGGTGAGCTGATCTTCACCCGACCGGTCACGGCGATCCACGACTCGGATCTGAGGGACTGGCTGATCGAGTGGGACCGATCGCTGAAGACGAAGGCGAACTACCACGGTCTGATGCACGGCGTCTCGGGCGGAAATTCATTCGCAAACAAACTCCTTATGACCTACGGATAAGGCATGACGAATTCAAACACCGTGGAAGCCGACAGGGTTTTCAAGCAAGGCCAATTCGAATTCTATGTAGGCTGCACGCCGCATTGGATGCCGATTGGGCTCGTTCGACAAGATACTTTTGCGACGTCAATAACTGACGTAGTGATCATAGCTATTGCGCGTGCTTTCATATCCGTGGCGTCGAGGCTGACGCGGCGCCGGTATGTGGTGACCGTTTCGGTCCGAGACATTTCTCGCCGCCCTTACATTTGGCGGGTTGTGCGGCGGGATAGGTTTGACTCGCGCGAAGCCGCCCTGACGCTCCAGGCAAAGATAATCAGCGATTGGGATGGGCGTGAGTACTCGACGCTTCGCGGGTAGGGAGGGCCACTGCCGAGGGGTAGTTGCCGCGAATCAGCGTCTCGATCGGCCAACCACCAGCCTGCCCCTGCGGGGGTCCGCGATCCGTGCCTGTGGCCGATCAGTCGGCGACAACCAACGGCATCAGTGTTCCCACCGAGGGGCAATGGCTAGACTGGTAGACGTCACCAATCGAACTTGTGGGTGACGGGGTGGACGGATTCCCCCTCGAAATATCGACGATATGGTGCCCACCGAGGTGGCACACCCCTGGCGAAAACGGCGTGCAACGGGATCTAACTGGACCTTGAATCACGCTCAGACTGGTGAAAATCGGTCATCTGAGCGGGCGAATATCTTGGTTCAACTCCCCCCTCGCGCACAGCACAGCAGATGAGTGAAACCCCAGGGGTGACCTGGGGTTTCACTCATTTTCGGGGTAGGCGGCCGCGACCGGTGGCACGGTGCGTCGGCTCGACACACGACTGAAGTCCCGAGAGTCGATCGTTCGAGAAGCTGGAACGCTTCGTCGACGGCCTAGCCCCGGCGGACCGGCTCAACCGCTAGGAGCCGGTGATCGCAGGTGTCATCGGCGGGTTCGGCGGGTCAGTCCGTGTGGCAAGGAAGATGTCTTGATCGGCTCCTGAGCAACGTCGAGGTCAGACCTGAACGGCTTCGTCTCCACGTCGTCGAAGTCACCGAGCGCGATGCGTGACCAGGCCGCTGCTGATCGTGGCGAGCATTGGAGCCTCGGCGACCTCGTCGGCCGGTGCTAGGACAGGGTCCACGCCGAAGGCTGTCAAGTCGGCCCGGTAGCCGACGGCTATGCGGCCGGCGTAGTGCTCACTGCTGTCGGCGGTAGCCGCCTGTGTCGTCATGCCTTCGAGCGCCTGGAGGCCGGTCAGGGCTTGCTCGGCTCGGACCGGAGCTACCTCGGTACCCGCTGGACGTCGCAGTCGAGCCTGCGCGAGGGTCTGACGCGCGTCGTAGGTCGCCACCGGCCAGTCCGAGCCAAGGACCAGGACGCCGCCGGCGTCGCGGATCTCCCGACAGACCCATGCGCGGTCGGCCCGCTCGCGGCCGAGCCGGACCGACCATGCGTCGGTGTGGTCGGCGCGGGTGAAGCTGACGTGGGTCGGCTGCATGGAGGCAACCAGCCCGGAGGCGACGAGGCGGCGTACCAGCTGTCTCGGCATCGTCTCCAGGTGCTCGACCCGGTGGCGGACTGGGCCCGAGGCGTGTTCGAGACTGTCGATGACGTGGCTCACGGCAGCATCGCCGATGGCGTGAGTGACTGTCTGGATGCCGGCGTCGGCGAGCGCTTGGACGGCCTTCGTGTAGGCCGCCGTGTCACGCCAGAACGAGTCGCTGTTCTGGCCGTGGCAGTCGGGATGCTCGAGCCAGGCGGTGCCGCCCTCGATGGTGCCGTCGATGAAGAACTTCACCGCCCGAACGCCCCAGCGGCGCCCCCCGCGGCCCTGGGCGGCGACGATCGGCTCAATGTCGTCACCTGGCATGCACCACGGCGACACCCGTAGCCGCAACGGGAGCTCGTCGGTCTCCTCGAACCGACTGTAGACCTCGAGCGCGTCACCTTCGGCGTCCATCACATTGGCGCCGGTAACTCCGGTGGCTGCCATCGCGGCGAGTACCTCTCGCAGCCGCGCGTGCAGTTCGCGGACCGGCCTTGGAGGAAGAATCGCTTCGACCGGCGCCATCGCCGCCTGCTCTACGAGGTAGCCCGTCGGTCGTCCCGTGTTGTCGCAGACGATCTCGGCCCGCTGCTCGAAGGTCCGCGGCCCGTCGACGCCGGCCCGCTGCAGCGCCTCTTCGCTCACCAGCGCCGAGTGGGCGTCGTAGAGACGCAGGAATACGGGGCGGCCCGGCAGGACTTCTTCCAGGACGGTATTGGTTGGGTCCTGTCCGGCGAAGACGTTGTGGTCCATGCCCCACCCGATGACCCATCCGTCTTCCTCGACAGGCGCAGCCTGCAGCGCGCCACGAACGTCGTCGAGCGTGCGGCACCCGGTGAGGTCGGCGCCGCGGAAGGATGCGGCGCCCAGCAGTGGGTGCAGGTGGCCGTCGATCAAACCAGGCGTCAGGACCCCGCCGTGTAGGTCGATGACCTCGGTGTGGGCTCCGCGCTGTTCGAGCGCGTTCTCGTTGAGTCCGCTGATCTTGTCACCGGTGACGGCGACCGCACTGGCCGTAGGACGCGCGGGATCGAGCGTCCGCACCCGTGCACCGATCAGGAGCAGGTCTGCGGTGCTCACGTCGCCGCCACCGCGTCCGGGCCGGCTTCCTCAGCGTCCGCGGATTCGCCGAGATCAGATCGCGCGGCGTCGGTGGGCCGGCAGCTGGCGGCGAGGGCGCGGAAGACTTCCGGCCGGCTGCGGCGCAGCCACAGCGCCCAGGCCAGTCCGATCGCGCACGTCACCGGGACGATCCAGAGCAGGACGTCGTTGACCAGGCCGGTAGTGCCAGTGAGAAAGGAGATGTTGCGGCTCGCTAGCACGATGGCGATCACCATCAGTGCAGCTGAGACAAGGGGTGCGACCAAGGTGCGCCACGCTCCCTCTCGGGTCGGGCGGCGGCGGAAGAACACTACGACCGAGACGGCGGCAGCGACCTGGAGAAGCAGGATGCCGAAGATGCCAGGTGTGTTGACCCAGATGAGCAACTGGGAGTACGGGTCCGCCTTAGCCACCGCGAACCCCACGACGATCACCAGTGCCAGCACGGTCTGAGCAGCTCCGGCGGTATAGGGCGAGCGGGTCCGCGGGTGTATCCGGGCCAGGCCACGCGGGAGCAGGCCTTCATTGGCGATGGCCAGGGTGTAGCGGGTGACAGCGTTGTGGAACGCCACCAGGCTGGCGAGGACGCTGGTAACCATCAGCAGGTGCATCACGGTGCTGAACCACGTCCCGACGTACTGGTCGGACGCGGTGAAGAACATGCCGACGGTGTCCTTCGCAGCCACTCCGACGGCGTTCTGGGCGCCGAACGCCTGGATGATGGCCCAGACGATGAAGGCATAGGTGGTGGCGAGGATCGCCACGGCGGCATACGTAGCCCGAGGAATCGTGCGACGCGGCTCGCGGGTCTCGGAGCGATAGATGACGGTGGCCTCGAAGCCCATGAACGCAGCGAAGGCAGTCGGGAGGACCACGGTCATCGGGTTGATGAACAGGTTCGCTGGCTGGAACGAGTCCAGGCCGAGGCCCGCGCCGCCCTGCACGACGATGGCGAGCGCGAGGATGAGCAGGAGGGCGGTCTCGGCGGTGAGCATGACGGCAAGGAGCTTCGCCCCGAAGTCGACGCTGCGGAACCCGACGAACCAAACGATCCCGACAGCCGCGACCGCATACGCCCACCAAGGAAGGTCGATACCGAAGACGTCGGAGAACGTCCCCTCGGCCGTGACCCCGAACAGCCCATAGACCCCGATCTGGAGGGCGTTGTAGGACACCAGCGCCACCAGGGCCGCGATTACCCCTGCCGTGCGGCCCAGTCCCACGGCGATGTAGGAGTAGAAGGCGCCGACGTTGTCGACGTGCCGCGACATCGTGGTGAAGCCAACCGCAAAGATCGCCAACGCTACGCCGGCGAAGATGTAAGCCGCCGGCGCGCCGACGCCGCCGATCATGATGGCCAAGGGAGCTACGCCGACCATGACCATGAGGGGCGCTGCCGCAGAGACCACGATGAAGACCAGGTCGGCAGTGCCCAGCGCGTTGCGCTTGAGGCCGGGTGTGGCCGGCGTGTCACTGCTCGGTGGAGGAGAGGTAGTCATGACACATCCTTGGGAATCGAAACCGATTAGATTTAGGCTGCGGTGTAGCGTACGTCTCACTGCCCCCGATGGGAAGAGGATCTCGTGACCGAAGTCACCCGCCGTGTTGGCCGTCCGGCTAAGGCCGTGCTCACCCGAGCCCGGATTGGATCAGCCGCGCTCGAGCTAGTCGATGCGACCGGCGACTTCACCCTGCCGGAACTCGCCCGCCGGCTGGGCGTTCAGACCGCCTCGCTCTACCACCACGTCGACGGCCGTGCCGGCATCATCGAAGTGCTGCGCGAGCAGGTGAGCGACGCGATGGATGCGATCGCGTTGGAGGACGGACCCTGGGACCTGGCCTTGGCACGTTACTTCCGCTCCTACCGGCAAGTATTCGCCACCCACCCGCGTGTGGTGCCGCTGCTGACTACCGCGACGGTCCGCTCTGAAAAGGTCATTCGGGCGTACGACCGGATGGTCGCTCGGCTCGGGGAGGCCGGCATCCCGGCCGAGCGGGCGATGCGGATTCTGACGGCGCTGGACAACTTCGTCATCGGCTCAGCACTCGACCTGGCGGCGCCGGACGTCATGTGGGAGGTTCCCGATGATGTCGAGGCACCCGCACTCAGCGCGGCACTGGCCGCCCAGCCGACCAACCGTAAACGTGCCGACGAGGCGTTCGAGGAGGGGCTGACTCGACTGCTCGCCTCGGTGACAGCGGAGTACGGCGCTTCGGCGTCCGTTGGAGAGGCGGCCCGATGAGCCGAGTCGCTCTCGCCCAGCAAGCGACCCTGTCGGCAGCCACCTGGATCCCGCCTGAGCTGGCCCGACGCTCCTTCCCGGAGGTCCAGACGTTCCTGCCGACCGTGACCGGCTCCCGCAGTTGCGGGCCCATGGTCGTGTGGCCCCCTGGCCCTCGCGGATTCGTCGACGTCCGGCGGCGCTGGCCGGCGCGACGCTGAGGATCGAGCCGAGAAGTGCGATGGGAGTAGCAGCACTGGCGCAGCTGGCTGTCGAGCGCGGCCAGATTCTCTTACACGGCACCGGTGATGCCGGCGAGGTCGCCGATGCGTGCACCGACACGCTTCGGCCGCACACCCTGGCCGTCCGTGCGCCGGAGAGTCGGCTGGCCACCCGGTTGTCACACCTACGGATCCGCGACGTCTCGGTCAATCTGCTGCGATACGGGGCGCCTGTCACTGTCTCTTCGGGCGGCGCAGCATTGGATGACTACCTCCTCACGCTGCCGGTAGCCGGTACGGGCCGCTTCCGCTACGGCGTCGCCGAGGCGATCGGGATGCCTGGGCACGGCGTCATCATCGGGCCTCACCATGAGTTCACGTTCGAGTTCGGCGAGACCTACGACCAGCTGATCGTCCGCCTCGACCGCAGCCGGGTCGAGTCGGTTGCGACCGCCCTCACCGGGCAGACCGGTGCCGTCCACTTCGACCTGCCGCTGTGCGCGCAGGTCGGGAGCCTCGATGGCCTCCTAGAGTCGGCCCTCACACTCACCGGATCCCCAGCCGCCGTGCAACGGCCGCAGCTGCTGTGGCAGCTCGAGCAGCTCGTCATCGAGACCCTGCTGTTGGCCCAACCCAACGACCGCGTCGCTGCGCCCGACGCGGGTCAAGAGGCCCCGTCCCTGCGGCTGCGCCGGGCGATGGACTTCCTGCTCGACCGGCTCGCCGAACCGGTCACCGTCACCGAGGCCGCTGCCGCCGCCGGGATCAGCGTGCGGAGCCTGCAGGCGGCGTTCAGGCGCGAGCTCGGCAGCTCGCCCGTGCAGTGGTTGCGCACCCAGCGGATCGAGCGGGCGCACGCACTGCTGGCCAGCGGTGCGCCCGGGCTCTCTGTCACCGACGTGGCGTACCGCTGCGGCTTCTTCCACCTCGGTGAGTTCGGCGCCGCCTTCCGGCGGCGGTACGGCGTCACGCCATCGACGGTACTCGGTTCGCGGCACTGACCCATCGGTGCGGAAAACCGTGTGTGCGACGGCGGCTTTCCGATAGTGACTGTGCCTCCCGTCACACAGTCTGGTCGCATGCACATCGCCCTCCTCCAAGTCGCCAGCCCAGACGACGAGAGTGTCGGCGCTCGGCTCGGCCGCGTCGACCGAATGGTGCGTTCCGAGCAGCCGTTGCGTGGCGTCGACCTGCTGGTCCTGCCCGAGATCTGGACTGCCGGCTACTTCTCCTTCGACGACTACGCCCAGAGGGCCGAGCCGTTCAACGGGCCGACCCTCGCTGCGGCCCGTTCATGGGCGATCGACCTCGGCATGCACGTCCACCTGGGCAGCTTCGTCGAGGCGGACACCGAGGATCGGCTGCACAACACCTCCGTCGTCGTCGGACCCGATGGCAGCGTAAGTGCGTCGTATCGCAAGGTGCACCTGTTCGGTTACGGCTCGCGAGAGTCGGAGCTGCTCAGCGCCGGTGAGACCGTCGGCACCGGCGAGATCGCCGGCCAGCCGATCGGCATCACCACCTGCTACGACCTGCGCTTCCCCGAGCTCTACCGCAGCCTGGTGGACGCGGGTGCCGAGCAGGTCGTCGTGTGCGCGGCGTGGCCAGCAGCCCGGCTCGACCACTGGCGGCTTTTCACGTCGGCCCGAGCTGTCGAGCAGCAGGTCAACCTGATCGCCTGCAATGCCGTTGGCGAGCAGCACGGAGTCGCACTTGGCGGCCACAGCCGCGTCGTCGCACCGACCGGTGAGGTCCTCGTCGAGGCAGGCACCGACGAGGGATTCACCCATGCCCGGCTCGACCCAGACCTGCCCCGGCGTTTCCGCGCCGAGTTTCCCGCATTGGCCGACCGTCGCTGGCCGACCCTTCCCACTCCTCTCCCTTTCCAGGAGCACGCATGATCAGCACCGCACCGCACCTCCAGCTCCGTACCGCCGAGGGTGCCGTCGTCATCGCCCCGACCCATTTGGTCGTAGCGGGCTACACGGGCCGCGATCAGGAGGCTGTCCGCCATCACATCGACGAGCTTGCGGCCATCGGCGTACCCGAGCCCGAGACGATCCCGGCGTTCTACACGATGGATGTCGACCGGCTGACCACCGACGCGGTCATCGAAGTCACCGGCGCCTCCACCTCCGGCGAGGTGGAGCCGGTGCTCATCCGCGCCAACGGAACCTACTACCTCACTGTCGGCTCCGACCACACCGATCGCGAGATGGAGACCGTCGATATTCGGCTCTCCAAAGCCGTCTGCCCCAAACCCATCGCCTCGACCGTCATCGAGCTGGGCGACCCGCCCGCGCTGGTCGACTGGGATGCGATCGAGGTCCGCTGCTGGGTCGACGGCGAGCTTTATCAGGAGGGCACGCTCGCCTCCATGCTGCCGATCACGAGAGTCCTCGCCGAGTGGGACCAGCTCACCGGCAGCTCCGACGTCACCCTCGTCCTCTTCGGCGGCACCAAGCCGCTCATCGACGGCACGTTCCGGTACGGGCGCGACTGGCGCATGCAGCTCGTCGTTGCCGGCCATGCCCCCCTCGAACTCACCTACTCCGTCTCTGTGAGGAGCAACTGATGCGCACCAGTACCGACTACCTGTCCGCTCTCGACGACGGCCGCCGCGTCATTGTCGACGGCAAGCCTGTCGAACATGTCGCCAGCGACGCGGCCTTCGCCCCGATCGCCCGCACCATCGGCAAGCTGTTCGATCTCGCCGCCGACCCGGCCAACGGCATGCGAGTGGCCGACGAGGCCACCGGCCGCCCGGTCAACCGGCTCTTCCTGGCTCCGCGCAGCGCGGAGGAACTCGCTTCCTGGCGTCAGGCCGCGCAGCTGTGGGCTGACGACACCCACGGGTGGGTGGGCCGCACGCCCGACCACGTCGGAGCCTTCGTCTCCGCGTTCTCCGCCCACCCCGAGGCGTTCGCCTCCGAGCGCGGGCTGGCCGACAACGTGCTGGCCTTCCACCGCCGCGTGCTCGAGAACGATCTCTACGTCTCCTACGCGATCATCCCGCCGCAGGTCTCGCGCGCCACCACCGCTCACGCCTGGGAGGGCGACTTCATCCAGGTTGGGGTCAAGGAGGAGCGGGAGGACGGCATCGTCGTCCGCGGTGCCCAGATGCTCGCCACCGGCGGCGCCGTCGCCGACGAGATCCTCGTCTCCTGTATCAAGCCACTGCAGGCGGAGGACAGCGACTTCGCGATCAGCTTCACCGTGCCGGTGGCCGCCGATGGTCTCACCCTCTACTGCCGCCGTCCCTACGCGCCGAGCGCCACCAGCGAGTACGACTACCCGCTGAGCTCCCGCTTCGACGAGACAGACGCGCTGCTCGTCTTCGACGATGTCTTCATCCCGTGGAAGGACGTCTTCGTCTACAAGGACGTCGCCGGCCTCCGCAAGCAGTTCTTCGACACCGGTGCGCACGTCCTGGGCAACTTCCAGGCCCAGATCCGCTTCGCCACGAAGTTGAAGTTCCTGGCCGGCATCGCCCGCAAGGTCGCTGCCGTCAACGGCGTCGACAGGTTCCCCGGCGTCGTGGAGAAGCTCGGCGAACTGGCCAGTCTCGTCTCCCTCGTCGAGTCCGGTGTGAACTCCGCCGAGTTCACCGCCACCGTCGACGAGCAGGGCCTGTGTCGTCCAGGTTCCCAGGCGCTGTACGGCGTCATGGGGCTGCAGGCGGAGATCCACCCGCGGGTCATCGGCATCCTGCGTGATCTCGTGGGTGGCGGCGTGCTCCAGGTGCCCTCCAGCGTCCACGAGCTTACTGACGAGGCCAGCCGCGCCGACATGGAGCGCTATGTCAGCAGCCCCGGGGCCTCTGCCGTGGAACGGGTCAAGCTGTTCAAGCTGGCCTGGGACGCGGTCGGTAGCGAGTTCGCCGGCCGGCACCAGCAGTATGAACTCTTCTACTCAGGTGCACCCTTCGTGGTCAAGGGATACGCCTTCCGCAACTTCGACTACACCGCTCCGCTGGCCTCCGTCGAGGAGTTCATGGCGTCCTACGACATCACCGCGCTCACCGGGCTCACCGACCCCAGTGAGCCGACGCTGGCCGGGCAGGTGTCCGCATGAGCAAGCCCGAGCTGGAGTTCTTCCCCGTCACCGACGTGCCGTTCGCGGTCTGTCCCGGCGACGACCCGCTGATCACCGAGCGGATCCTCAGCACCGATCCGGAGACCGGGGTCGCCACGCGCATCCTGCGCTATGCCCCCGGCGCCGACTCGACGCCGATGGGTGTCCAGGAGCACGACTTCTGGGAGGAGGTCTACATCCTCGAGGGGTCTTTTGTTGACGTCACGCTGAACCAGACCTTTTCCGCTGGCGAGTACGCCTGCCGCCCGCCGGGCATGCCGCACGGTCCCTGGCGCACCGATGAGGGCGTGCTGACCTTCGAAGTCCGCTACCCCGCCTGCGGGAAGTGAGGAGATGAGCCTCATGGTGGAGTCATCGGTCGACTCGATGGTGATGCGGCAGACAATGGGCCGGTTTGCCACCGGCGTCGCTGTCGTCACGACTGAGGAGGACGGCAGGCCGCATGGCATGACCGTCAACTCTCTCACTTCCGTGTCGCTGGACCCGCCACTCCTGCTGGTCTGCCTGACCAACGGGGCCCGCAGCGCCCGGGCGGTCGCGGCCGCCGGGCGGTTCGCGGTCAACATCCTCTCCGCCCGGCAACGGGAGATCGCGCTGCGCTTCGCGCAGCGGGGCGAGGACCACTTCGCCGGTCTCGAGCTGGAGTACGGCGAGCACCGGATCCCCGTCGTACCTCGAGCCCTGGCCCACCTCGACTGTGACGTCGATCGGATCATCGACGCTGGTGACCACACCGTCGTTCTGGGCGCGGTGCGCAACGTCTGTTCGCGCGACGGCGAGCCGCTGGGGTTCTACGGCGGTCGGTTCAGTGATGTCGTGCCTCACGGGACGGAGCAAGAGCACTGGTTCTTCTGATCGGGATGCCGTTCCCGAGCCGGCCATGCGCCGGATCGGATGTGAGAGTCTTCGGGCCTGGTTCGACTCGCCTGTGAGACGTCCGGGATCTGAGTGCTTGCGCGCCGCCCAAGTTGGGTCTACTCGCCACCGGCGGGGCCACGGCTGGCTTCCGGGTGTCCGCGAGATGCGCGCTTTCGGACGAGACCGGGGTGTTGTGTTCCTGCCGATCGTCAACGCTCGAGAAGTTCTGCGATCCCTTCGCGGTAGGTCGTGACGTCGAAGTCAGGGAATCGCGTGGCGAACTTCGTGGAGTCGAAGACGTTGTCTCGTCGGTAACGTGGCATGAGCTCGTTGGCCTCCTTCACCGAGCGGTTGAACAGGCCCACGAGCGAGAACACGGCTGACGGGACCGTCCGGTAGTGGATGTCCCTGCCGAGGATCTCGGCAGCGATGCCGATCATCTCCGCATACGTGAGGCGGTGGGGGTCGATGGGCAAGTGCCAGGTCTGGCCGTAGGCGTCGGGAGTGTTGCCGAGCAGACCCATGGCACGGCTGGCGTCGGGTGTCCAGATGAGAGATCTCCGAGTGTGGGCGCTGATCGGGACCATCGGTCGCTTGCCTTGCTTGATCCGGTCGAAGACGGCGGTGTTGGTCAGGCTCTGCGTCTTTCCGGGTCCGTAGAACTCAGGTGCGCGGCAGATGACGGCCTCGATGGTTCCGGCGCGCATCTCGTCGAGGAGCATCGTGGCGATCTTGGCGCGCACTGCCGCCTTGCGACCGACAGGCTGGAACGCGGTGTCCTCGACCTGCGGCGCTGCGGTGCGCGGGTACATGTAGGTGTTGTCGAAGAACACGAGCTTGGTGCCGTGCTTGCGGCAGGCGGCGACGGTGTTGGCCATCATCGTCGGGAACTGCTGCTCCCACAGATGGGAGTCCATCGGAAGACCCACGGTCAGGTAGGCGATGTCGCTGCCCTCGACGGCCGCGGCGGCGGCATCTGGGTCCATCAGGTTGGCCTTGAAGAGCTGGTCGGTCTCATGGACCTTGCGAGGATTGCGGCTGACCAGGCGGATGTCGTCGGTGACGTTGTCGTGGAGGTAACGGGTGAGCTCTGCGGCGATCTGGCCGTTGGCTCCCAGGATGGTTTGCACGAGATGTGTCCTTCAGGAATCTGGGTTACTTCACGCCGGGCAGATGCTTGGCCAGGCGCAGTGCACGGGTGGCGACGCGCGCGTAGGTCTTGGGGTTCATGCCGTCAGGTACGCCGACGGGGAGGCGTCGCTCGATGGCGATGGTCTGGGACTCGGTGTACTTGAGGATGCCGTGCTCGCCGTGGCGGCGGCCGAGGCCGGATGCCTTCATGCCACCCATGGGAGCGTCCATCGATCCCCATGCTGCGGCGTACGCGTCGTTGACGTTGACGGTGCCGGCCTCCAGGCGGGCCGCGACGCGGTAGCCGCGCGCCTCGTCGGAGGTCCAGACGCTGAAGTTCAGGCCGTATTCGCTGGCATTCGCCTTCGTGATCGCCTCCTCTTCGTCCTCGACCCGGTAGAGCGAGACAAGCGGGCCGAAGGTCTCGTGGGCGAAGACCTCCATGGACTCCTCGACATCGGTGAGGATCGTCGGCTCGTAGAAGAAGGGACCGAGGTCCGGGCGAGCCTTTCCGCCCGCGAGGACGGTCGCGCCCTTGGCCACGGCGTCGTCGACGTGACGCGCCACGGTGTCGAGCTGCTTTTGTGAGACGAGGGAGCCCATGTCGGCGGAGTAGTCGATCGCCGGTGAGAGTCTCATCGCCTTGGTGGCTGCGACGAACCTGGTCGTGAACTCCTCCCAGAGCACATCGGGGACGTAGATGCGCTCCATCGAGATGCACAGCTGGCCGGTGTTGGAGAAGCAGGCGCGTACGGCGCCGGCGACCGCCTTGTCGAGATTGGCATCGTCGAGGACGAGCAGGGCGTTCTTGCCGCCCAGCTCCATCGAGCAGTCGATGAGGTGTTGGCCGGCCTGGGCGGCGACCGTGCGGCCGACCGCGGTGGAGCCGGTGAACATCAGGAAGTCGGAGTTCTCGATGATCGGCGTGCCCAGCTCCGCACCGGAGCCGGTGACGACCTGCACGAGGCCGGGCTGCATGCCAGCCTCTTCGAGCAGCTCGGCGGCCCACAGCGCGGCGTACGGCGTCTGCGCGTCGGGCTTGGTCAGGACGGCGTTGCCGGCGACGATCGCAGGCAGAGCGTCGCTGATGCCGAGGGTGAGCGGATAGTTCCATGGCGAGATGACGCCGACCAGTCCTTTGGGGTGGTGCAGCTCCCAGACCCTGGTCAGCGCCAGCTGTGCTCCCTGGCGGCGCTTGGGCCGCAGGTAATCGGCGGCGGTGTTCGCGTAGTAGCGGGCGCTCATGGCGACGTCGAGGATCTCCTCGAAGGCGTGGCGCCGTGCCTTGCCGTTCTCGAGCTGGATCAGGTCGAGGACCTCGTCCTGTCGATCGAGCACGAGGTCATGGAAGCGCAGCAGTACGGCGGCTCGCTCTTCCACCGGGCGTGCGGCCCAGGCCAACTGGGCGCTGCGGGCGCGCTGTGCGGCCGCGGCCACATCGCCGGGCGAGCAGTGCGGGACCTGTCCGAGCACGGTGCCGGTCATGGCGTTGGTGACGTCCTGGCGGGCATCCGCGTCGGCGGCGTGCACCCGGGCGGCCAGAGACATCAGCCGGGATGCGTCGATGTTGCGGGTGATCGCGGTGTTCGTGGCAGCCATGGCCCCGGTCACCTCGCCGGGATCGAGACGGGCACGGGGATGTGCAGGGCGTTTTGGGCCTCGGTGAAGACGTCGAAGCGCAGGGCCTTGATCGGTTTGAGGGAGCGCACGTCGTCGCTCAGTCGGCCGGACCCGAGCTCGAGGGAGGCGTCGCGCGGTAGCAGGACGCTGCCGCTGGTGAGGTTGTTGGTCTGACTCAGCGTTGCGTTCCAGGCCCCGTTCAGCTCGGTGTAGGACGTCAGCGTCGAGACGCTTTGGCCGCTCGGGATCTGCTTCTGCTTCGGCGTCGCCATGTCGAGGGTGATGTCGACGCCACCGTGGTCGTTCGCCACCCGTGCGGTCGTCCGACGCTCGTCGATGTCGACGTCGATGTCGGTGACCCACTTCGGGAAGCCGTAGCCGTCGTGGCCACGGACCTGCGCGATGTCGGTGTTCACCGGCAGCGACAGCACGTATGCGTGGGTGGAGTCGTTGGCGAGTGTCGAGATCAGGTCGGCGACGCCGATCCGGCCGTGCCGAGCCGGGCGGACCGCGATACCGACCGTGGCCTCGGTGTAGAAGTCGATATCGCAGACGTCGTAGCGGAAGAAGACCACCGAGAACAGCCCGACACCGGGCGCGACCTGCAGCGGGTCGAGCTCGCCCGGCAGTCGCGAACGCAGCGCCCTCGTCGGCGCCAGGTAGGTCAACTGGGCCTTCGACATCGTGTAGTAGAAGTTCGGTGACCGGGTCGGTCCGATCGCCGACTGCACAACGGCCTTGGGCAGCGTCCGGAAGAAGTCGACGCTCCGCACCCGCGGGTCCTTCGCCACCTCGTCCAGATCGGTGTCCATCCGGTACCGGTCGTACAGGCCGCCGCGAGGCACGGTGACCGTGCGGCCACCGAGCTCGACCTCGACCAGTTCGTGCTGCGCATCGGTCCCCGACCGTGTCATAGGTACTCCTCCAGATAATGTATGCATCGCTCACATTCACGGTAGCCTAGGATGTAAGCACGGTCAACATTGGCGGAGACCAACGCAGGTCGCGGACGATCGCGGACCTGCGCGCCGGCGTTTTCACGCCCTCGGCAGCGCACGTGGCGCGATGCTGGGGACCGTCCAACCGCAGCAGTAGAAGAGGTAGAGCCCCGCAGTGTCTGAAGTAGTCAAGAGCAGCTATCACCACGGTGATCTGCGAGCCACCCTCATCGCGACAGCCATGGGCATGCTCGAGCGCGGCGAGCCCTTCTCCATCCGCGCCGTGGCTCGTGAGTCCGGTGTCTCGGCGACTGCCCCGTACCGCCACTTCCCCGACCGCGAAGCGCTGGAGTCCGCGCTGGCAGCCGAAGGCCTTCGCGACCTGAAGGCAGACCTGATCCGTGATCGCGACCTTCCGCGCACGCCGGAAGAGCTTGCGGAGTTCGGGGTCGCCTATGTCGACTTCGCGCTGCGTCGACCAGCGCTCTTCCGGCTGATGTTCGGCAACGAGTGCAACACCGCGGACGAGGAGCGGGTACAGGCTGCTGCCGACGTGCACGAGCTGCTCGCGGCGGCGATCACCGGCGTGTTCGCCAACTCCGATCCGCTCGATCTCGCGTTGGGCGGATGGGGTGTCGTGCATGGATTGGCGTTCCTCTATCTGGACCGCAAGCTCACTGCCGCTTCGAACGACGACATCGCCGCGCAGGTGCGCGCCTCCCTCCTCGCCGTGTTCGCTGCGCGACCGCGGCACTGAGGTGGCGCATGGCCGCCCTGTATTGGGGGCGCGTCGTTGACTGGCTCGAAAGGCCGCGCTAACGTGAATGTTAGCAGCGCTTACATTCGTTGGCTGCCATCTCGGTGCGCATTGCGCAGACAGGAGACCATCATGACTGACCTGCCACCGCCCGTCACCCCCTACCTCGAGCCCGAGGCCAAGGAGCTGTGCGAGCAAACCGACCCGCACCCTCGCATCTACGAGGTGCCGCCCGAGCAGGGCCGCAAGATCCTCGCGGATCTGCAGAACGGCGAGGGCGTCGAGCGGCCCGACGTCGACGAGGAATGGGTTGACGTCGACGCCGGCGAATGGGGCACGGTCCGCACCCGCATCATCCGCCCCAAGGGTGCGAGTGGCCCCCTGCCGGTCGTGTTCTACATCCACGGCGCCGGCTGGGTCTTCGGCGATGAGCACACCCACGACCGGCTGTTCCGCGAGCTCGCCGTAGGCGCCGGGGCGGCCGGAGTCTTCCCCGTCTACGACCGCGCTCCCGAGAAGGGCTATCCCACGCAGGTCGAGCAGAACTACGCCGTCGGCCAGTGGGTGCTCGAGCACGGTGCCGAGCACGGCCTGGACACCTCACGGATCGCGGTCACCGGAGAGTCCGTCGGCGGGTGCATGTCAGCCGTGTTCGCGCTGATGAACAAGGACCGCGGCGGCGTCGACCTCAAGGCGCAGGTGCTGCTCTATCCCGTCACGAACGCCGACTTCGACACCCCGTCGTACCTGCAGTTCGCCGAGGGCTACTACCTCACCCGCGACGCCATGTTGTGGTTCTGGGACGCCTACACGACCGATCCGGCCAAGCGTGCCGAGAAGTACGCCTCACCGCTGCAGGCATCCCTGGAGGACCTCAAGGGTCTTCCTCCGACCCTGGTGATCACCGACGAGGCCGACGTACTGCGTGACGAAGGTGAGCAGTACGCCAACAAACTCCGCGAAGCCGGCGTCGACGTCACCTCCGTCCGCGTCGCCGGTATGGTCCACGACTTCCTGCTCCTGGACAGCCTGCGCGACACGAAGGCCGCCAACGTCGCCCGCCACCTCGCGATCGACGCCCTCAAGACCGCGCTGAGCTGAAACCACACCACGTCTCAGCCCCGGATCATGCGACCCGGGGCTGAGAGCACGCTCGTCGGCCCCGTGACCACGTCGCCATACCCCCAAAGCACGTTCGACGAGCACCCAGCGAAAAGCAGTACCCGAGAAGAGAGGCGCCCGCATGGCCAAGCGCATCCTGAACGTCGTCACCAACGTGGCCAGCTACGGCGACACCGACCACCCGACCGGCCTGTGGCTCTCCGAACTCACCCATGCCTGGCACGTCTTCGACCAGCACGGCTTCGAACAGACCCTTGTCAGCCCCGCAGGTGGTCCGGTGCCGCTCGAGCCGCGCTCGCTGAAGTTCCCGAACTACGACAAGACGGCCAAGGCATGGCGTGCCGATCCCGCCAAGATGGCTCTGCTCGCGAACACCCTCAGCCCCGACGAGGTCGACGGCGCCGACTACGACGCGATCTACTTCACCGGCGGACACGCCGTCATGTACGACTTCCCCGACAGCGAAGGACTGCAGCGCATCACCCGCGAGATGTATGAGCGCGGCGCCATCGTCTCCTCGGTCTGCCACGGCTACTGCGGGCTGCTCAACACCACGCTCTCCGACGGCAGCTATCTCATCGCCGGCAAGAAGATGACCGGATTCGCCTGGCAAGAGGAGATCCTCGCCCGCGTCGACAAACTCGTGCCCTACAACGCCGAAGCGCGAGCAAAAGAACGCGGAGCGCTCTACCAGAAAGCCAAGCTCCCCTTCGTTTCCTATGCCGTCGTCGATGGGAACCTCGTCACCGGACAGAACCCCGGATCAGCCAAGGAGACCGCCATCAAGGTTGCGGAACTTCTCTAGGCTCGCCACCCGCGACCAAAGGGCCGCCCATCTGATGGGGCGGGACTCCCGGCCAGGCTTCCCTGGTCGGGAGTTCTGCGCTGTGCCGACTGATCGCTGTCGCGATCCATGAGGTCGGCGGCCTCACCGCGATCATCCGGTGTTTCCGTGGGTGCGGCGACGACCCACCACGGATTAACTAGTAAGATGATCGTGTAACTTTTTTATAAAAGGTGGGGTAGCTCGTGGCGAAGGTCGATCGACGGGAGCCTCGCCGTCGACAGCAACGGATCGACACCACGGCAGTCACCTTGCGGACGATCCTGGACCACGGTCCGGTTGCTCGCTCGACGATCGCTCGCGCCACGGGTCTTTCGCCGGCGACGATCACCGGCCACGTCGCGGCGCTCTGTTCGACGGGCCTTGCGCGAGAGCTGCCCATATCTACGGTCAACGGATTGGGTCGGCCCCACGTGCCAGTCGATCTTGATCTCGGTCTCGTTGTCGGCGGCATCCACATCGGCCTTGAGGAGACCACCGTCGCCCTGCTCGACCTGCGCGGTCGTGTTCGTGCTCAGCACCTCGCTCCGCACGGCGGCGAGCGTCCGGAGTCAGTCGTAGCGAAGGCCGCGGAGGCGCTTCGTGACCTGTGGCTCCAAGGCACCCCTACGGCGCGGCTGCTCGGCGTCGGTGTGGCGACCGGAGGTTGGGTCGACCCTCGTGCAGGGGTGCTCGCCGAGCACGTGCTCCTTGGGTGGCGCGAGGTCGAGGTCGCCGCGCTGTTGCAGAGCATCCTGGACCTCCCCGTCCGGGTCGACTCGCATGCCCGATCGCTTGCCCGCGCGGAGCAGCTCTTCGGCGACGTCAGGTCCCGCGAGAGCGTGCTGACCCTGTTCGTCGGGAACGTCGTCGAGGCGGCCTTCGCGATCGGTGACGACACGGTCCGAGGGCCTCGGTCTCAGGCCGGTGTCGTCGCTCACCTGCCGGTGCCGGGCAGCGATGTCCAGTGCGGATGCGGCCGGATCGGCTGCCTCCAGGCGGTCGTCTCGGAGCGACGTGTCATCCAGCTTGCGCTCGAGGCCGGATGCATCGAGCGGCCACATATCGACGAGGTCGTGGCCGCCGCAGCTCGCGGCGACGGCCACGCAAGAGCCATCCTCCGTGACCGAGCGGTCCGGGTGGGCCGAGCTGCCGCGACGATCGCCGACCTGTTGGATCCGGCACTCGTCGTCGTCATGGAGAACGGCGTGATCCGGTTCCCCGACTGCCTGGATGCGCTGCGTTCGGAGTTCTCCAGGAACGCCGCGTCGGAGCGGGACCCTGCCGACATGGTGGTGGCCACGAGCTTTCCCGACGATCGCCTGGCGATCGCCGCTGGTGGGGTGATTCTGGACGCTGTCTACCGTGATCCGCTCGCGTTCGGCGGGCCATCCGGAAGCCTCTCGGACGGCCGGGCATCAAAGACGACTTAATTTATTAAGAATGGAAATTGACGGCACTTCTACCGTCGTCAAGACTCCTCGCATGGTCACGGCGGAACACTCTCGGCGATGTCGCCGTCGGCCAGTCGCCGCCACGGACGTCGGTTCGCCGCGACTCACGTGCGGGGCAGGCCAGCGACGAGTGCGGATCGTGTCGCCGCTGAGCGACGCCTGACGCGCTCTGCTCCGCACGCTCAGGCCGGGCGACGAGCGGGCCTGCCTCGACCGACTTTCTGCTTCACGGCACGTCGGATCACCGACTGCACCACTGAGACGAAGGACCGATGACACCGATGTTCAACACTGACGGCGCGCCAGGACTCACCCGTCGCAGGCTGTTGGGAGTATCTGCTGCGGGCAGCATGGCGCTCTTCCTCGCGGCCTGTTCGTCCGCGGCCTCGAACACCGGTGACACCGGGTCGGGTGGACACGCGAAGACGACCAACCTGACGGTGGGTACGACGACCGACCTCGCTCCGTCGACCATCCTGCGCACCGGTACGAACCCCACGACGTTGTCGCTGATCTTCGACACGCTCGCCGGTGTCGACCCCAACACCCTGCAGCCCACGCCGGGCGTCGCCACGAGCTGGAGGTGGAACGCCGATAGGACCGAGCTGACCGTCAACCTGCGTGACGACGTCTACTTCCACTCGGGCCGCAAGCTCGGTCCGCAGGACGCGATCTTCTCGATCAAGACCGAGCAGTCCTCGACTTCGGGTGCACAGATCGGTGCAACCGCGCTGTTGATCGACTCGATGAAGGTCACCGGGGCGAACCAGTTCAAGCTCACCCTCAAGAAGCCCGTCTCGAGTTTCCTGAACCTGTTGATCCTCACCCCGCTGATCGACAGCGAGACGTTCTCGGACCTGTACAGCGGCAAGAAGATGGTCGGCACGGGACCGTACGTCTTCCAGAGCTGGACTCCTGGTTCCCAGGTGAAGCTCACCCGCAACGCGCACTACTGGCAGAAGGGTCTTCCGTACGCCGAGTCCGTGACGGTCCGGGTATTCGGGTCTGAGCAGGCGCTGGTCTCTGCCGCGCGCACCGGCGAGGTCGACGTGGCCTGGGCCCTGGTCCCATCGGACGCCGCGCTGCTCACCAAGAGTGGCAAGCTCGCGAGTCACACGACCGGAGAGGCATTCGCCGAGTGGTACGTCGGGGTCAACGTCAAGAGCAAGCCGTTCGACGATGTCCTGGTCCGTCAGGCGATCGCTCACGCCCTTGACCGCGACCGGATCACGAAGCAGGCCTTCGCCGGGTTCGGGACGGCGACGTGCGTGCCCTGGTCGACCAGCCTTCCGGGGCTCTCCGGCAGTGACGACACCTACTACAACTACGACCCCGCGAAGGCCAAGGCGCTGCTGAAGCAGGCCGGCGCCCTGGGCGCGAGCGCTCCGATCGCGATCGGAGCTGGGAACTCGGTCGCCGCGGCCGTCGCGAACATCGTCGAGTTCAACCTCTCCGAGGCCGGGTTCAAGCCCCATGTCTCCCAGGTGCAGAGCACGACGTACCAGGCGCAGCTGCAGGCGGCCTCGATCAACGGCCTCTGGATCAACAACGTCGGCCAGTCATACCTGTCACCGGGGACGGTGCTGCTCGGCAACGCGCCGCTGAAAGTCACCGGCAACACCTCGAACGTGACCGATCCGCAGTACGTGAAACTTGCCGACAATCTGATCTACGCCGCGTCGGATGCCGACATCGCTGCCGCGAACCGGGCGCTGACGACGTACATGCTGGACCAGGCGTGGCACATCACTGTCGGCCGTGCTCCCACGGTCGCGGTCACGCCGGCGAGCCTGACGGGCTTCCAGACATCGGGTACCGGCGGGGTCGTCCTGACCTCCGCCAAGCTCGCCTGAGGCGGATATGGCTTACGCAGGTAAGCGGTGCCTGGCCGCGTTGGCGGTGCTGTTCGCCGCATCGATCGTGGTCTTCCTGCTGCTGCATCTGGCACCCGGGAGCCCGGCCACCGTGTTGGCCGGCCCGGATGCCAGTCCTACGCAGGTCGAGGCGGTCGCCAAGGGGCTGCACCTAGACCAGGCGCTGCCCCTGCAGTACTGGCACTGGCTTACCGGCGTCGTGAGTGGTCACCTCGGGGAGTCGTACATCCTGCACCGCCCGATCGGATCGCTGATCGCACAGCGGCTCGGGTCGACGATCCAGCTGATGGTGGGGGCGGCTGTGCTGATGTGCCTCCTGGGGTTGCTGCTGGGCATCGCCGCTGCCGAGTCCAGGCGGCGGGGATGGCGAGCGGTGGTCGATCTACTCTCGACCGTCGCGCTGTCAGCGCCCCCGTTCGTCAGCTCGGTGCTCTTCGTGTTCCTGTTCGCGATCACCTGGAAGGTTCTGCCAGCAGGGGGCCAGGCCAGCTTTCTCTCCGACCCCTCGTTCAGCATCCAGTACCTCGCGATGCCGAGCGTGGCGATCGCGATCCCGGGCAGTGCGGTCATCGGTCGTCTGCTGGCGACCGAGATGCGCCGTACCCGCCAGGAGGAGTTCGTCCGTACGGCGATCGCCAAGGGAGCCTCGCGCTGGCGGGTGACGGTGGGTCACGTCGTACCCAACAGCATCGGTCCGGCCATGGTGGAGGCCGGGATCCGGATCGGTGAGATGTTCGCCGGGGCGGTCGTGGTCGAGTCGCTCTTCGCACGTGCAGGCATCGGATCCCTGCTGGTCGACGCGGTGGAGGACCGTGACTACCTGCTGGCCAACGATCTGCTGCTGCTGTCGGTGGCATTCGCGATCGTGATGCAGCTGCTGACCGAGCTCGGCATGTCCCGTCTTGATCGACGGCTTGCGCTCACCGGGGGACCGGCATGACCGCGGTGGCGGCCCTCGCCCTGCGATGGGCTGTGCCAGCCGGTGGCCGCCGGGGGTTACTGAGTGGGCTCCGAACGCTCCGCGGCATCGTTGGAGTCGCCGTGGTCGGCTTGGTCCTGCTCGCGGGACTGATCCTGCCGCTGTTCTTGAAGGCGGGGCCGCTGCAGCAGTCGGCCGACGCGCTCGCGCCCGCTTGGACCGGTGCCCACCTCTTCGGGACCGACGAGGTGGGCCGCGACATCCTGGCACGGGTCCTTGCCGGGATCCGGCTTGACGCCGTCCTGGTCGTCGTCGCCGTACCGATCTCCGTGGTTCTCGGCACGGCGCTGGGCCTGCTCAGCGTGGCCAACCCCCTCGCCGGCGACGTCGCTCAGTGGATCTTCAACCTGCTGCTCGGATTCCCGGGTGTCGTGATGGGCATCGCGGTGAGCGTCGCGATCGCGCCCGGGAAGACAGCAATCATCGTCGCGATGGTGCTGGCCACCATCCCAGCCTTCGGCCGTCAGGCTCGTATCACGGCGATGGCTGAGCTCTCCCGGGACTACGTCGCGGCCGCCACCGTTGCCGGTACGCCGCGCCGAGAGATCGCCCGCCACCACATTCTCCCCAACGTCCTCGACACGGTGATCGCGAGGATCGCACCCGCGGTCTCGCACGCCGTCCTGCTCGAGGGCGCCCTGAGCGTGGTCGGGCTGGGGATCCAGCCCCCGCAGGCCTCTCTCGGCCAGATGATCGCGTCCGGCAGCCAATACCTCTCGGACGCTCCGATGTATGCGCTGGCGCCGCTGGTGGCGGTGTTCCTCGCCGTCATGGGACTTTCGCTGATCGGAGATGCCTTGAACGACGCGGTGTTGCGGCGATGAACCTGGACACGGAGACGGCGCCCCCGCTGCTCGAGGTCGAAGGCTTGGAGGTCACGTCGGCCGGGGCCCGCGCGAAGCTGCTGGCCGGCGTGGACGTGCAGCTCCGCCGCGGCGAGATCCTGGGGATGGTCGGCGAGTCCGGCGCCGGGAAGTCGATGACGGCTCTCGCCGTGACGCAGATGTTGCCCTCGGGCGCTCGCCGTACCGCCGGCCGGATCCGGTTCGACGGGACGGACCTGACCGCCGCCGATCCCAGAGTCCTGCGACGACTGCGCGGTGGGCAGATCGGGATGGTCTTCCAGGACCCCCTGTCGTCGCTGAACCCCCTGATGACCGTCGGTGCCCAGATCACCGAGGCCCTGCGGCTGCACGGTGCCGGTCGAACGGCGGCTGCGACTCGAGCAGCGGAGCTCCTCGAGTTGGTCGGCATCCGGTCACCGCAGCGCGCCGCGAAGAGCTATCCGCACGAATTCTCCGGTGGCATGCGTCAGCGGGTGATGATCGCGATCGCGGTAGCGAACAACCCACGCCTGCTGATCGCCGATGAGCCGACGACCGGGCTGGACGTGACGATCCAGGCAGAGGTGCTGGCCCTGTTGACGCGGTTGCGCGACGAGTTCGGTACGGCGGTCCTACTGATCACGCACGACATCGGTGTCGTGCAGGAGATCTGCGACCGCGTGATGGTGCTCTACGGCGGACGCGTGGTCGAGAGCGGCTCGGTCGCCCGGGTCCTCGAAGCGCCCGAGCACCCGTATACGTCCGCGTTGATCCGCTCTGTCCCACGGCTGGGCGACGACCGTCGGCAGCGGCTGGTGACGATCCCCGGCACGCCCCCGCTTCCTGGTGAGATCGCCGGTGGATGTCTGTTCGCGCCGCGGTGCGCGGCGGTGCAGGAGCACTGTCGTCATGAGGCGCCGGCGCTCACGGTGCGGGACGGCGATCACCAGGCAGCCTGCTGGGTCACCGGCGACGGGCCCGCCGGGGGCATCATCGATCCGGGGGAAGGCACTGCGCCGAAGACCGGCACGAGGGCTCCTGCGGTGCGGCGTGGCACGAGCGCCCCGATCCTCAGCCTGCAGGACGTACAGATCCGGTACGGCAGAGCAGTCCGCGGCGGCCGGGGGGACGGAGACGGGGACTCGCCTGCGGTTGACGGCGTGACGCTCTCCGTCGGTCGCGGATCGGTGCTCGGGCTGATCGGGGAATCCGGCTCGGGCAAGTCCTCGATCGCGCGCTCGATGGTCGGTCTTGTACGTCCCACCTCGGGATCGATCACCGTCGGCGGTCGCCAGTGGAGCGAGTCGGCTGGCAAGGAGCTCGCCCGCATGCGCCGCACCGTGCAGCTCGTGTTCCAGGATTCGTTGGCCGCGATGAACCCGCGGTGGCGGGTGCGGCAGATCGTCGCCGAACCGCTGCATGGCAGTGAGCCAGGCTTCGGGCTCACGCTCGAGCAGCTGATGCGGGCGGTCGGACTCGATCCGGTCATGCTCGAGCGCTTCCCCGATGAGCTCTCGGGCGGTCAGCGCCAACGAGTCGGGATCGCGCGGGCATTGGCGGCCGGGCCGGAGCTCATCGTCGCGGACGAGCCCGTCTCCGCGCTCGACGTGTCGGTCCAGGCACAGGTCATCAACCTGCTCGCCGACCTGCGTGACCAGTTCGGGGTCGGCCTGGTCTTCGTGGCGCACGACCTCGCGGTAGCTCAACACATCTGCGACGAGATCGCCGTGATGTACCGCGGCCGGATCGTCGAGCAAGGCCCCGCCGATCAGGTGCTGAGCGTGCCGCTGCACCCGTACACGCGCAGGCTCGTCGCCTCGGTGCCTGGCAGCGGGGAGGTCGTACGTCGGATCAGGCGTGCTGAGCCGACCCGGGACGTCTCTCCAGGCTCCGACGCGGATGCCGCCGGATGCCGCTTCCGCGGACGTTGCCCCATCGGCCCGCTGGCCAATCCGGAGCGCACGGTCTGCATCGACGTCGATCCCTCATTCAGCCCCGGTGACAGCCATCGGGCCGCGTGCCACTTCGCATCGCCAGCTCCCATCGAACCCGAGTCCTACTTGGAAGGATCAACCAGGTCATGAGAACAACAAAGGCCCGGGCAGCAACGTTCGCGCTGCTGGCCTTGCTCACCGGCGGCGCGACCAGCGGAGCGGCGCTAGCCGCGGATGCGCCTAACGGAGAGACCGCTTCGGCTCAGGGCGCTGCGACCACGTCGATCGAGGTGCAGGCGAACCAGCCGGGCAGCACGGTCTCCCAAGGCGTGATGGGCAGCACCTACCTTGACGCCTTCGGGGGGATGGGGAGCTTCGATGAGAAGACCAACAGCTTCTACCCGTCCTTCCTGGAGGCGCTCAAGAAAGATGTCTACACCGGCTCGCTCCGCTTCCCTGGCGGTATCAATGCGCAGTACTACGACTGGCGCCGAGCGGTCGGCCCGCAGGCCAAGCGGACTGAGGCGCCGTACGGTCCGTCCCAGGGCGGCAGCGAATCCACCGTCGGGCCCGACGAGTACGGCCAACTGCTCGATAAGACCGGTGCGACCGGCGTCGTGACCACCAACTTCGCGACCGGTGACGCCCAGGAGGCGGCGGAGTTCGTGGAGTACATGAACGGCAAGAACCGCAGCAGCAAATGGGCTGACCTGCGCGCCGAGAACGGCCACACCAAGCCCTACGGCATCCCGGTCTGGGAGGTCGGCAACGAGGAGTACACCGCCGCCTCCTCCTGGCGCGCCGGCACCCCGGTCTCGCTCGGTCCCGGCGGGGCCAGCTGCACCGCTGACGCGGCCACCTGTGAGTACATCTACGGCGGGTCGACGAGCTTCACCAAGCAGGCAGTGGTCGGCTACGCCGACCGCTCAGCGGCCGCCGCTGACTCGAACGGTCAGGCGGATCAGAGCTTCTACGCCGCCTACGCGCCGATCGCGCCGCACTCGCAGACCGTGTACGTCGACGGCCGGGCGTGGACCGAGGTCGGCTCACTCGCCGACGCCGCACCCACCGACGAGGTCTACAAGGTCGACGACGCCACTGGGAGGATCACCTTCGGCGACGGCACCCACGGTGCCATTCCGGCCAGCGGAGCGCAGATCACCCTGTCCTACGTCTCCGGCGAGCACAGCGGCTTTCTGGACTTCTACCGCGCGATGAAGAAGGCGGACCCGCACATCAAGGTGTGCTCGACCGACACCTCCGCCGCCTTCGTGACCGCCATGGGCTCCACGCTCCCCTACGACTGCCTGCAGGTCCACCCCTACCTGAGCGGCAGCAACGGATCGGTCGGCATCGACAGCTTCGAGCGGTCCTCCATGGCCGAGCCTGATGCGGAGCTCGCGACGCTGGAGAGCTGGAAGTCGACGCTCAAGGCCGCCACCGGTCATGACGTGCCGCTTGTGCTGACCGAGTACGGCTCGCTGATCGGCTCCACCCCGGATGCCACCGAGTACCCGTACTACGACGAGTCGCTGGATGAGGCGCTCTTCAACGCCAGCCAGCTCGCAAACTGGATCAAGGAGGGCGTCACGGTCGCTGACCGGCAGCTCCTGACCGCCGAGCAGCCCGATGCTGACAACGTCACCAGCGGCCTGCCGGGCGCGGCTCCCAAGGCCGTGACGGGCGCGATCACCACGCCCGGGCCGGACGTCGTCGCCCAGCCGACCGGGCGCTACTTCAAGCTCTTCGAGCCGCTGGCCGGCGGCACCGTGCTGGACTCCTCGGTCCTGAACAACCCTGTGCTCACCACCTCGGACAAGGCCACCGTCGGCGACCTCAGCGTCGTCGCCGCAGGCAGCAAGAGGACGACCGACGTGGTCGTCATCAACCGCGACCCGGACAACGCGATCAGCTCCGTCCTGGGCGTGAACGGCATCGCCAGTACCGGCTCCGCGACCGTGACCACTCTCAACGGACCGTCGGCGCTCAGCTACAACACCGCCAGCGAGCCCAACACGGTCACGACCAGTACGTCGCACGCCAAGGTGAGCAACGGCACCGTCTCGCTCACGTTCCCGGCGCACTCGATCACGCTCGTGCAGGTCGCGAACCACGGCGCAGCGCTGTCGGCCCCGGTCGCGCGCGTCGCGGCGCAGTCACCCACTCTCACCGCGGGCGGCGAGGATCAGATCACGGCAACGATCACCAACCCGGGCACCAGGACCGTCAGCGGGAATGCCTCGCTCGTCCTCCCCGGCAGTGACTGGACCGGCTCACCGGCCCAGGGCGCCAAGACGACGTACACGCTCGCCCCGGGCGCCTCGACGACCGTCTCCTACGATGTGACCGCGCCGGCCACTATCGGCTCCGCCAGCTACGACATCGGAGTCGCCGTCACCGACCGCGGCGTGACGACGTCGGTCGGATCGGTCAGTCTGCAGCTTCCGGCCCCACCGCCGGGCACAACCACGACGCCCGGAACTCCGCCGAGCACGCCGCAGGCGTTGTCGGCGACGTTCGACAACGTCGGCATCACCGACGACGGAGATGTGACCCCGGGAGAGTACGACGGGGTCGGCAACAGCTACTCCGCGCAGGCCCTGGCCGCCGGCGGGCTCAAGCCTGGCGGGTCGTTCTCCTCCGATGGCCTGAGCTTCACCTGGCCCGACGTCGCGTCCGGCACCGCCGACAACACCCTGACCCAGGGCCAGGTCATCGCGGTGTCGGGCTCCGGCACGAAGCTCGGGTTCGTGGGTTCGAGCACCAGCGGACAGCTGAGTGGGACCGGGAAGGTGTATTACACCGACGGGACGGCGTCGTCGTACACGTTGAGCCTCGGGCGCTACTTCTACGCCAGCGACGCACCGGTCTCGGGTGACAACGTGGTGCTGACGACGCCCTATCTAAACGATTCCGACCCCTCGACCAACGGGGGCTCGGTGCAGCGCCAGCAGGAGGCCACGCTCTTCGAGCAGTCGGTGCCGATCACCGCAGGCAAGACAGTGGAGGCGGTCGAGCTCCCGGACAACAGCACGATCGCCTCCGGCGGTCGGGTGACTGGGATGCACGTCTTCAGCATCACGGTTGGCTGAGCCCAGCCACGTGGCGCCGCGGCGGGATGTTCTACAGACGACCACCCCGCCGCGGCAGGCCAGTAAGCGCACGCCAGTAAGGGCAGCGGCGGTTCTTCCGCCAGAGAGCGAGGACGTGGAGATGGTGCCGACGAACAAGCAGCTTCGGCGAGGCACGCTGAGGTGTCTCGTGGTGGCGCTCGCCGTCGTATCCGCCATCATCGCCGCGCCGACGGGAGCCGTCGCGGATCCAGCACCGAACGCACGCGGGGTCAACGTCGTCGCCGGCATCCATGACACTGCGATCAACGACTGCAACGGCGGTGGCACGTTGCAACTGTCGACACCGGACGTCTCCCAGCTGACCAGTGCCCAGGTCGCGGCGGCGGGCGCCACCGTAGCCAGCTCGCTGTTCCCCGATGGCGTCAGCACGGTACGAGTGACGATGCCGTGGGACGTGGCCGACCCGGGCATCGTCAACGGCAGTGTCGCCGCTGACCCGGCGACGGACATCCAAACTCTCAACGGCACCCGAGCATGCCTGGACGCATGGCTCCAGGCGGTCTTCGCTCGCGGTCTGCAACCTGAGGTCGACCTCCGTGCGGACAGCAACTTCGCCGACGCGAACGGCCAGGTCCGGATGCCGTCGCTTGCGCAGTACACCCGGGCGGTGACCGCCTTCCGCGACGCCTACATCACCTGTAGTGCGTGCGCAGACGGCGGCAAGGTCAAGGTCCTCGCGCCGTGGAACGAGCCCGACAACCAGGGGCAGAGCAAGGTCGGCAGCCAGTACGACCTGCTCTTCCCCGACGGGCAGACCCACCTGGCCGGCACCAGCTGCCCGGCGAATCCGACGGCGGCCGACTGCGGTGCGGTCATGGCTGCTCAGATGTGGGTCACCGACTACCAGCTGATCGTGCAGGGAGGCTGCTCGGGCTGCTCCGTGCCTGCCGGTGACTTCTCCGGCGGCTACGGGTTTCTCACCGTCAGTGGCGGCGCCTGCCCGAACACCTGCCCCTACACGTACCTCTACAACGAGAATCTCGTCGACAGCAGCGGGCAGCAACTGACCCCCGGCCACTGGGCGGTCCACCCCTACTACGACACCAAGGACTACCAGGCCGGCACGCCGGGAGACCCAACGCGACTGAGCCAGTTCGCCGACAAGCTGCACAAGTACGGCTACGGCAGCGACACCTTCATCTGGCTCAACGAGGTCAGCGTCTGTGACACCTCCGGGCCTGGCACCTGCGCCGGCACGATCGTCAACGGCAAGACCGCCGCCATGAGCTACCTCGTCGGGGACGGTGCCAGCGATCTGACCATGTCGGTCGGGCCGGCGGACCCGCAGGTCGGTCGGATCGACTACTACTGCTTCTCCGGCGCACAGAGCAAGTGCAACGACGACTGGGCACTCGTCGTCAACGGCGCGCTCAGCCCGGCTGGCCAGGTCTATGCCGACTGGGCCAAGGGGAGCACGACCTCATGACGAGCCCCGACGAGACCGACGCAGCACGAGCCGGACGCCTGCCTATCGACGCGCATCTGCCAGACCAGGAGGTCACATCATGACCAAGCCCAACGTCGTACTGATTCTCGCCGATGACCTCGGGTACTCCGATGTGGGGTGCTATGGCAGCGAGATCCGCACGCCGAACATCGACCGGCTGGGTCGGAATGGGGTGCGCTTCACGCAGTTCTTCAACACCGCCCGTTGCAGTCCGTCGCGCGCGTCGTTGCTGACGGGGCTGCATCCGCACCAGACCGGGGTGGGGATCCTGACCGATGCCGACGGCCCCCAGGGGTATCGCGGCTCGCTCAATGACCGGTGCGCGACGCTGGCCGAGCTGTTGGCGGAGGACGGCTACGCGACCGGCCTGTCAGGGAAGTGGCACCTAGCCTCGAACATGCAGGAGCCCTCCGAGGCGTGGCCCACTCGCCGGGGCTTCCAGCACTTCTTCGGCACGCTTTCGGGGGCAGGCAGCTACTACCGGCCCTCGACGTTGCATCGTGGTGAGAACGACGCCTCGAGCGAGGCGGACGATCCCGACTTCTTCTATACCGATGCCATCGCCGCTGACGCGGCCAAGTTCATCGGCGAGAGCGTCGAGGCGGGCAGACCGTTCTTCTCCTACGTGGCCTTCACCGCTCCCCACTGGCCGTTGCACGCACCTGCTGAGGACGTCGAGCGCTACGCCGGTGTCTACGAGCAGGGCTGGGACGAGCTCCGCGAGGCTCGCCTCCAACGCCAGAAGGAGGAGGGCATCGTCAGCTCCGACGCGGTGCTCAGCGACCGCGACCCCCATGTCCCGAGCTGGGCCGACACTCCCCACAAGGACTGGGAGGCGAGCCGCATGCGCGCCTACGCCGCCCAGGTCGACCGGATGGACCGTGGCATCGGGGTGATCCTCGAAGAGCTCGAGCGGCGAGGCGTGCTCGATGAGACGCTGATCGTGTTCCTGGCAGACAACGGAGCCTGCGCAGAACCGCTGCCCAACGGCGATCCCGAGACGCTCCGCACCCGCCGCGCGATCTTCCCCGAGGGCACGAAGGACGGACGACCGATCCGGCTCGGAAACTACCCGGACATCATCCCCGGGCCTGAAGACACCTACGCGAGCTACGGCCGTGCGTGGGCGAACCTCTCCAACACTCCGTTCCGTCTCTACAAGCGGTGGGTGCACGAGGGTGGCATCGCGACTCCATTGATTGCTCATTGGCCGGCCGGAGACGTGCGCTCGGGCACGATCGCGACTGCGCCGTTCCAGCTCACCGACTTCGTGCCGACCGTCCTCGAGGCGACCGGTATTGCCTACCAGGCGCCGGCGGGACGGGAGGTCTTGCCGCTGGAGGGCCGCAGCATGCTGGGTGTGTTCCGAGGCGACGAGGATGAGGTCCCTCAGGCAGACATGTACTGGGAGCACGTCGGCAACAGCGCCGTCAGGCGTGGTCAGTGGAAGCTGGTGCGAGAGTACGGCTCGGACTGGGAGCTGTACGACCTCTCCGAGAGCCGGACCGAGGAGAACGACGTTGCCGCCGAGAATCCCGATCTGGTCGCCACCCTGGTCGCCGACTACGAAGCGTGGGCCGACCGGATAGGGGTGGTGCCGATGGAGCGGATCATCGAGCTCTACACGCGTACTGGGCGTCTCGAGCACGTCATCGACACCAGTGTTTCGCCATCGTGATGATGCCGAGATTGAGACGAGTTGATTTCTTGTGAAGGGAAGTTCGAGCATGGGCGAGAGGCGCCGAACGATGCATCTCAACGCCTTCTTGATGGACGTTGGTCATCACGAGGCGGCCTGGCGGCTCCCGGAGAGCAATGCCCGTGGCTCCTTCGACCTCCAGCACTGGATCGGTCTGGCCCAGCTCGCGGAGGGTGCGGGCTTCGACTCGCTCTTTCTCGCTGACAGCCCTGCGATGCACGGGACCGGAGAGTTCCGGCCACCGGGCAAGCTCGACCCGCTCACGCTGCTGACCGCGATCTCGCAGGCCACCCGCGACATCGGTCTGATCGCAACGGTCTCGACGACGTACAACTCGCCGTACGGCCTGGCTCGGCGGCTCGCCTCCATCGACCACGTCAGCGGCGGGCGGATCGGCTGGAATATCGTGACGTCCGCAGGCGCCGACGAGGCGGCCAACTTCGGGCTCGACGACCGCCCCGACCATGCCGCCCGCTACGCTCGAGCCGACGAGTTTCTCGACGTCGTCAAGCAGCTGTGGGACAGCTGGGAGACCGAGGCGGTGGTCGCCGACAAGACCACCGGACAGTACGCTGACCCCACCCGGATCCATCGCTTGGACCACGCCGGCACCTGGTTCAAGGTCGCCGGCCCGCTCAACGTCGAGAGACCACCTCAGGGCTATCCGCTCCTGGTGCAGGCGGGCTCCTCGGAGCATGGCCGGGACTTCGCTGCCCGCCATGCCGAGGCCATCTTCACCGCCCACCAGACCTTCGAGAGCGCAGCCGAGTTCTACGCCGACGTGAAGGCCCGCGCCACCGCGATGGGTCGGTCGCCGGAAAGTGTCGTCGTGCTGCCCGGGATCGTGCCGATCATCGGGACGACCGAGGAGGAGGCCCGAGCACTGGAGCGGCATCTCGACGAGTTGCGGGTCGCGGAGTACGGCCTGGATCAACTCGCCGCGATCCTGGAGGTGGACGCCGCCGAGCTGGTGCTCGATGAGCCGATCCCCGAGCACGTGCTCGCTCGTCCCGTCCAGGGCTTCCAGAGCCGGTCGGCCCTGATTGCCGACCTCGCCGAGCGTGAGCAGCTGACCGTGCGTCAGATCCTGGGGCGGCTCGGGGGCGGTCGTGGGCACTTCACGTTCGTCGGTACGCCGGACCAGGTGGCCGACACCATGGTCTCCTGGTTCGAGGGCGGCGCGGCTGACGGCTTCAACATCATGGCGCCAGTCCTCCCCTCGGGCCTGGAGACTTTCATCGCCGACGTTCTGCCGATCCTGCACGGCAAGGGGCTGTTCCGCCCCGAGTACCGAGGTAGGACTCTGCGTGACCATTACGGTTTGCCGGTGCCGCCCAACCAGTTCACCACGAGCGCGACCGAAGGCAGCTGATGGCCGTGCAGGGGTCGTTGCCGCAAACGGTCGTCGTCACCGGAGGCGCATCCGGGATCGGTGCCGCCATCGCTGAGCGATTCGCCGCTGGCGGGGATCGCGTGGTGATCGTCGACGTCGCCGAGGCCGCCGGTCAAGCGACGGCGCAGCGGCTCGCTCGCGATGGTGGGGCGGTCGAGTTTCTTGCAGCAGATCTGGCCGATCCCGCGGCCAGGAGCGAGCTCGTCGCCCGCGCGATCGGGGCCGGTGGCCAGGTCGGCGTGCTGGTGAACAACGCTGCCACCGTCGGGGACCGGCTCGCGCTCGACGCGCTGACAGAGGAGGACTGGGCGCGGGTCCTGGCGACGAACCTCACCGCCGCGGCGTTCCTGGCTCGCGACGCCGCCCGAGCGATGCCCCCCGGAGCCGCGATCGTCAACGTCTCGGCGATGCAGGAGCATCTCCCGTTGCCCGGGCACGTGGCGTACGTGGCGAGCAAGGGCGGCCTGTCGGCGCTCACCCGTGCTCTCGCAGTTGAGCTCGCCCCACGAGGCATCCGTGTGAACGCTGTCGTTCCCGCATGCATCCAGTCTCCGGGATTCGACCACGAGCTCGGTCGCAGCGGCCAGGCTGACACCCGGCTCGCGGTCGCAGCGAGTCTTCTGGGGCGTTTCGGGGATCCGGCCGAGGTCGCTGCTGCTGTCCACTTCCTCTCGTCGGCGGATGCGTCCTTCATCACCGGGGCAGAGCTTCGGGTCGATGGCGGCCGCCCGCTGAGCCGGCGGCCTGATGTGCTCGCCGTCGAGACTCTGGACGATCGGTCGAACGGGAGTGCGTCGCCTTCCGTGTAGTGGGTGAGCCTTTCGTCAGGGGACGGTGTGCCCGGCGGCACGGAACATCTCGTACCACTCGGCGCGGGTGAGGGGGAGATCGGAGCCCTGTGCCGCGCCGGCGACTCGCTCGGGTGTGGTGGTGCCGAGGACGACCTGCATGTTCGCGGGATGGCGGGTGATCCAGGCGGTGGCGATCGCGATCGGCGGTACGTCGTACTGCTGGGCGAGGCGGTCGATGACCGCGTTGAGCTCGGGGTAGTCCTCGGACCCGAGGAAGGCGCCGGTGAAGAAGCCGCCCTGGAACGGCGACCAGGCCTGGATCGTGATGTCGTTGAGGCGGCAGTAGTCGAGAGCTCCCACGTCACGGGAGATCGACTGGTCCAGGCTGGCCATGTTGGCCGCGACGCCCTGGGCGATCAGCGCGGCATGGGTGACCGACAGCTGCAGCTGGTTGGCGACCAGCGGCTGGCGTACGGATCGGCGGAGCAGCTCGATCTGGCCGGGTGTGTGGTTGGAGACGCCGAAGTGGCGCACCTTGCCAGCGGTCGACAGCTCGTCGAAGGCGCGGGCGACTTCGTCAGGCTCGACGAGGGCGTCAGGTCGGTGGAGCAGCAGGATGTCGATGTAGTCGGTACCGAGTGCCTCGAGCGACCCGTTGACCGACTCGATGATGTGCTCGTAGGAGAAGTCGAAGTACGGGCCATCGGGGACGATGCCTGCCTTGGTCTGGATGACGAGCTGCTCACGTTCGGACGAGCTCAGCCGCATCGCCTCGGCGAAGCGTCGCTCACAGCCGTGCAGCTCGGAGCCGTAGACGTCGGCGTGATCGATGAAGTTGATGCCGGCGTCGACGGCGGTGCGCACCAGGGTGCGGATCTCCTCGTCGGTCTTGTCCTGGATGCGCATCAGGCCCAGGACGACGTTCGGGACGACGACGTCGGTGCCTGGAAGGGTGAAGGTCTTCATGTTGGTTCTCGCTCTCTGATGGGATCGGGCGAAGGGTCAGTGACCGGCGAAGGCCTCCGCCTCACTCGTGTCGATGATGTGGAGGACGGAAGGCCGTGCGCGTTCGGCACATTCCTAGTGGCTCTTCCGGGGAACGCGCCGCGTGATATGCCATGGGACGGCCGCAGCCTCGGTGCGTCGGCCGCTCCCGCCATCCGCGGGGCGGCGGAGGAGCCGCAGGAGCAGGACGGCCATGACCAGGACTGTCGCGGTCTCGGAGGTCGCCCAGGCGATGCTGCCGGCGACGGCCTGGTCATGCAGCGGAGCCACGTGCCAGGCGGGGTAGGGGTGATCGAAGAAGGTCACCATGGGACGGCTGATCATCATGATGCTGAGCCCGAAGACCGCGTGCAGGGGAGTGCTGGCGAACGACTCGGCGAGTCGGCGCGACGGCGGGGTGGCGCCGCGACCGATGATCGGCCCGAAGAAGAGGCAGCCGGTCAGCATGAAGTGGAGCAGCATCAGGTTGTGGCCCCACACGGTGTGCATCAGGCTGCCGAAGGCGGGTGTGAAGTAGATGCCGTAGAGCGACCCGAGGAAGAGGATCCAGCGCACCGGCGCGGAGCGCACGACCCTCGCGACTGTGGTCCGGGGCAGACTGGTCAACAGCCGGTGCGGGCGGCCGCCGAGAGGGAGGGCACGCAGTGCAAGCGTGTACGGCGACCCGAGGGCCAGCAGGGTCGGCACCACCATCGCCAGCACCATGTGCTGGGCCATGTGCACGCTGAACATCATCATGCCGTAGCCCTCGACGCCGGTCGCTGTCACCAGCTCGAGTGCTGCCACGCCGAGCGCCCACGCTGCGGCACGGTGCCAGGGCCAGTGACCTCCGCGTCGCTGCAGCGCGACCAGGCCGGCCGCATATCCGAGCAGCAGCATCACGCCCAGTGCGGGCATAAGCGGGATCGGCTGGAGGTGGAGGCCGAGCAGGTGCGCGAGTGTCGGAGGCTGCCCAGGCATCCACATGGGGCCGGTCATCGACCACATCCCGCCGCCTGTCCCGGGTATGTCACCCATGACTGGCCTCGTGCCGGCGGGAGCGGGTCCGCGTCTCGAGGCGATGCGCACGCAGCTGCAGGGCGGGGTCACCCGTGGCCGACCCCAGGGCGCGCAGGGCCGTGACAGTGGTGCGTCGGCCGCAACGCCGGGCGGCATGGTCGTCGGCAGCGAGTTCGACGAGCAGATGGACCGATTGCTCCAGCGAACGGGCGCAGGGCAGGAGCGGTGCACAGCGGTACTGGAGGTGCGCGAGTTGCAGCAGCAAGTGGTGGCGTTGGATCAGATGACCGCGCTCGTGCTCGACGACGGCATCCAGCTGCTCGCGGGAGAGTGTGTCGCGCAGGCTCGATGAGACCACGATGACCGGGTGCCGGCCAGGGACGCTGACCGCGCTGTTCTCCTCACTGCGGACCACGATCATGGGCGCCGAGCGAGAGCCTGAGGCAGGGGCGACGGCCGCGGCGACCCCTGCCCGGAGCCGCCGTCGCAGCGTGACGCCGACGGTGAGCCGGTAGGCGATGACACAGATCAGGCCGCCGCCGATGGCGGTCATCGTGCAGGCAGCCATCGTCAGGCCGATCCCGTTGAGCGCTGCCGCGACCGAAAGGGTCGTCGCCCGTTGCGGCCGCGACGCCAGCTCGGTAGCGGCGCCGATCGCGCACCCCAGGCTGGCCAGCATCGCCACGCCGCCGCTGCCCAGGGCTCCGATCCACACCGACATCGCCGTCCGCGGCATCCGACTCGTCCACCGGCGATGGGTGACGACGTACGGCGTCACGGCCATCACGACGGCGGCGTAGAGGAGCAGCAGGCTGCCCGCGGAGACGAGCTCGGCGATCACGGAGAGGTCCCCGGTCGTCCGGTGCCGTCCCTGCCGTCGGTGTTTTCCTTAGGGTCCTTGCCCACCATCTGACGAAGCACTTCCAGGTCGTCGCTGCTCAGGCTGCCGGCGAAGCTGAGCAGGGCGCCGCTGCGGTCCTGGCTCCTGAGCAGCGCCTCGAGCATGTCGTCGGCGACCGCCTCGGCGTCGTGTCGGGCGATGGTGAAGCGCAGCTCGCCTCCGACCTTCTCCTTCTGCACCTCGCCCGAGCGGTGCAGCCGGTCGAGGACGGTCAGCACAGTGGTCAGCGCCGGCGTACTCCCGTCGGCTCTGGTCAGCTGGTCCAGGACGTTGCGCGCGGTCAACGCGTCGTCGGCATGGATGAGTACGTCGAGCACCTGGTCACGTAGGGCTCCGTGCGCACGACGCCCACCGGCGTGGTCGGTCGGTTTCATGATGCCTCCAGGAGTCGCTGTCCGACGTAGTCGTCATTGTTCCGTGCCGGTACGGCGAAGACCGCGCTCCCGACGTGGGTGGTGAAGGCGTTCAATGCGTCGTGGTGCCGGATCAGCGAACGCTGGATGGGGAGGAAGCCGCGCTCGATATCGGCCTGCCAGGCGAGGAACAGCAGACCGGCGCGGCGGGCACCGTCGACGTAGCCGTCGTCGAAGTTCCAACTGCGCCGGTAGATCCGGGCGCCGAGGACGTTCTGTGCACTGGAGAGCCGGATGTGGGCGTTGGCCGGGATGACAAGGGCCCCGTCGTGGTCGCGGGCGCCGAGGTCGACGAGCTGACTCTCCCGGTGATCGCCGAGCGCGGCGCCGGTGGCGGTCTTTCTTCCGATGACGCGGTCGCGGTCGGCCTCGGCGTGACCGAACCAGGTGTCGAGATCGATCAGGATCTGGCGTGCGACCAGGTAACTCCCGCCGTCCATCCAATCGGGAGTGCGGGCCTGGACGGTGGTCTGCCACAGTGGCGTGCCGAGCTTCGGGTTGTCGGTGCCATCGCGGTGGCCCATCAGGTTGCGGCTGGTGGTGGAGAGGTCGGTCGCGGCGGCGGCCGTGGTGCGGAAGCCCGGCCGCGACCAGCGCAGCGTGACCTTGCCGCCGAGCGGGCCGCGGGCATGCGAGACGACCGCCTGGACGGCGCCGGCCAGCTTGAGCGGGTCCTCCGCCGCGAGCTGGACCATCAGGTCACCGCCGCAAAGCGCCTTCTCGAGCCGGTCGGTGGTGAAGCTCGGCAGATCGACCAGAGCCTTCGGGCGCTGTGCGGTGAGGCCACA
>Ga0164242_10000826_pt1 | contig 36917 bp, 24 predicted proteins | sample OricomgcompostMG_FD_108783 | JGI IMG/M metagenome (GOLD analysis project Ga0164242, IMG submission 108783) | Miracle-Growth compost microbial communities from Emeryville, California, USA - Original compost - Miracle growth compost (MG) ... | reverse complement strand
CGTAAGACAATATGCATTTTTATTTCTGAAATGGAAAAAGCAATATACCTTAAAAAAGCACTGGTGCGTTCACAATAAATCTACATGTCCCAGATGTCTAATACCTTTGAAGCGTGCCTATCTTGGCAAATTTAAGCGCAGGACTTTTTATTGTGAAAATTGTCAGGTTCTCTTTGGTCATGAGAAAAAATAATATTTAAATTTAACTGGCTGGCACACTAAGCTTTCTTTTATGAAAACCTTTGAGCAAAGGACCGCATATTTAGCTAATTTCATGTAAGTAAGTTGCATTAAAGCGTATAATCATTCAGTATGCCTGATTTGGCGGTGGACTATTTTTCCTTGGCCAACAGTTTTTTAAGGTCAATGCCTTTGCCAAGAACAGGCTTGAATAAATCACCGGTATGCTCAACTCTTTCCAATGCATTATGGATATTAAAATCTTCTTTTTTTAGGCCTGGTTTTACTTCGGACCAATCTAGCGGCATGGACACAGTCGCACCGGGTTTGGGCCGTACTGAATAAGGTGCCGCAATGGTTGCCTGAGGTCGATTCTGCAAAAAATCCAAATACATTTTACCTTGACGATCCGCTACGGATCTTTCTAAGGTAGTAAATGTTGGAAGTTCACGCTGTACCATGGATACAATTAGCTTGGCAAATAATTTGGATTGTTCGTAACTATACTTGTTTCCGAGTGGAATATAAATATGCATTCCACTTGAGCCACTTGTTTTAGGAAAACCTTCAATTCCCATACTATCAAGTACATCGTGTGTTATTTGGGCAGCTTTAATAACTTCTTCAAAGGCCTTTTGCCCTTTTTTATTTTTATCGGGATCCAGGTCAATGATGCACCAAGTAGGATTATCGGGCTTTTTAACGGTGCTGCTCCATGGATTTATTTCTATACAACCAAGCGATGCCATATATAACAATGAAGCAAGACCATCCGCCACCAAAAAATGTTTATCCATTTTATCACCCTCACTGTGGTATAAATAAAGACTTGCCCAGTCAGGTACTTTGCCGGTAACATCTTTTTGATAAAAACTCTGTCCGTTAATACCATCCGGAAAACGGTTCAGGGATTGTGGGCGGCCTTTTAGATAAGGTAATATAAAAGGTGCCATCTGATAGTAATAATTAATCAGGGCCCTTTTTTCAATCTTTTCCTTTTTCCAATAAAGCTTATTCAGATTTGTAAATTCTAATCTTTTTCCACCCACGGATTTAACTTGCGTTTTCTCTTTCGGATTCAAAAGAGTATCATGATTTGAATTTGCTTTACCTGGATCCAACACCTTTTTCAGGTTGACCTTTGTTTTTGAAACCTTCCCTTCCTTTTTTACTTTAGGAAGCGCCTCAACCTTGGATTTAGTTTGTTTAACGGCTGATTTTTTAATTGCCTTTTTAGTTGTTTTCTTTCCGGCCTCTTTTGAATCGTCCATATTACTTTCTGTTTCATTTAGTACTTTTCGGGTACTGCTTTTTTCCTCCAAAATAACATCCTTCGGATCTTTGTCGGGGCGAAGTCCCTTAAAAGAAGGATGACGAAATAATCCATCTGTTGTCCTTTCCCGGTAACTAACCTCTCCTACAAGCTTTGGATTTAACCATGTCACTTCACTTCCTGGTGGATTGGGTCTGAACCGGGACGGTTTATCAACATCCACCTCCTTATCTAAAGGACTGGTTTTGCGCACGTTGGATTTAAATTCCTTCAGCAGGTTAACCTGATCCTTGTCACTGAATCCCGTACCAACTTTGCCGGCATATTGAAGCTTGCCATTTTTATATACACCCAAAAGTAGGGAGCTGAATTTTTTGGATGAACCATTATTTAAAGTGTACCCAATGATGATTACTTCCTGCCTTAACTCAACCTTGATTTTAAGCCAGTTTTTAGAACGGTGCCCGGTTTCGTAAGCACTCGTAGCTTTTTTAGCAACAATGCCCTCGAGGCCTAACTCCGCCACACTGTCCAAAAAGCCTATTCCTGATCCCTGAACACAATAACCGAGACGGATATTTGTCTGCTCCTGCTTTTGTAAAACGATTTCCAGAACAGCCTGACGGATTGTTATTGGCAAATCCCTTAGGTCCTTTCCCCTGTACCATAACAGATCAAACACATAATAAATCAATGTCCCATCTGATTCGCTGCGCCAATTCTGTAAAGCACCAAACTGCGGCATGCCGGCCTGATCCACTACAACCAATTCACCATCAAGGACCATAGGCTCGCTCATCTTTTCCAGGGAAGCTTTTATCGGATAATATTTTTCCTCAAAATCCTTTTGGTTCCGACTTTTAATTTGCACCGTTGGTTTTCCTTTATTTTTTCCAGCCAATTTCACATAGGCAATCGCCCTATATCCATCCCATTTAATTTCAAAATTCCAGTCAGGATCATCAAAAGGCGCGTCTACCAAGGTAGCCAGCATGGGTTGTATTTTTTCCGGCATGGCAGTGTCAGGCATTTGTTGAAGGATTTCTTGCCAATCAGGACTTTCCTTTGATGGCTCCTTCATTGTTTTTGCCGATCTTTGTTTTTTTTTAGTTGTGGGCACCTTGGTCTCCCTTTCAGCTTTCGTTGCCTTGTCGGAAGTATTTTCTGAACTTTTACCTGTTTTTTGCTTTGACTTTAAAGATGTTTTTTTGGCTCCCTTTTTTATTGTTTTCTTCTCGGTATCATCAGTACTTGACGCTTCTTGCGTGGTCTTTTTCCCATACGTTTCTGATGGCGATTTTTCCATTTGTTGAATCGTCTTCCCACTGATAACCGACTTATCAAGTTTGCTAATATCTTTTTTACTGACCGCCTCATCCTTATGCTTAATTAAAAGCCACGCATTTTCTGCCATATTGCCTCCATGAGTCTTGACAAGTGCAAACTCTCCATGTAGCTTCTCCCCATTTAATCTGAATTTGAGGTCGCCGGATTTCAGGCCGGCAAGCAACGTTTTTTCAATCGTTTTTTTGCTTTTACCTTCGGTACCGTCGATGGGTTCATAAGTACCTTTGTCCCACACAATGACTGTCCCGGCACCATAATTCCCCTTTGGAATAATACCTTCAAAATCCTTGTAATCATACGGATGGTCTTCAACCTGCATCGCCAGTCTTTTAACCGCCGGATCCAGTGAAGGGCCTTTGGGAACCGCCCAGCTTTTAAGCACCCCTTCCATTTCCAGCCTGAAATCATAATGCAATCTGGAAGCGTCATGTTTTTGAATCACAAAATGAAGCTTGGCTGTTTTACCCCGGCCACCTTTGGGTTCTGGTGTTTGGTCAAAATGCCGTTTTTCATTGTATTTTTTTAGGTTCTTGTCCGGCATAGTCTAAAGTTTTAAATTAATGATTAGCAAATTAAAAAGCAAAGCTTTACGAATAAACAATTTATAAAATACACAATCCATGCCGATTATGTTTAATTAAAACACCCTTTGCACACTTTGACGCGGTGGCGCAATAAAACATCGGCCACTTGTGATCTCAATCAGCTTGTTTGATCATTTGTTACTTGTTATTACCAATTTTATTCTATAATCCACCTCCACCTACCCAGACCAGGGTGCACATCCAAGAAAAAAAAGCAGAAACTGCCGCATACCCTTCACTCCCCAAACGAAAATTGGTTATCCTTCTCTGATCAACACGAACAGCTTATACCAAATTCAAACAAAAAGGGAAATTAGTTCCACAATATCCAACAATGAAATTCAATTAAAGCACCGGGTTACTTTTTGACATTTAGTATTTTTGCTTTATTTTCTTCGGGCTCATTTGCTTCAATCACTTCTTCAATCAGAGAAGTCTCCATTTCTTCAATAGAATGTGACCGTTGCAATTCTTTTTCCTTCTTGGAAATAGAGGATAATTTAATATAATAATCTTTGATTATAACCAGCTCTTCCTCAGTAAGGTCTTCTACATCAATTAACCGGTTGCTTGCCCGCTCGTTTGAAGCAATCAGCTCATTGAGTTTCATTTGGAGCGCCATGGTATCTTTATTTTGAGACTGTTGGATGACAAAAACCATAAGAAAAGTAACAATGGTAGTACCAGTATTGATAACCAGCTGCCAAGTATCAGAATATTGAAAGACTGGGCCACTAAGCGCCCAAATAATAACAATTAATAGCGCAACGATAAAAGCCCAGGGGGAACCGGTGACCACAGTCACTTTACCGGAAAAACGGTCAAAAACGCGGCCCAACCGGCTCGGTTTTCGCCTTTTATTTTCAGGTGCAGCCAGCGTTTCTGTATTTGGAACCTTATTGCTTTCGGTCCCTTCAGCACCTGCAATATGCGGCACTTTTGCTTTTAGACCCGTATTTTTCTTCATGTCAGTAAAAATTAAATTTTAAATTGTACTAAAAAATTAAGAGGTAGAAATATTATAATTCAGAAGTATCTATATACGTTTCTTAAGCGGATTAATTTGGATTCTGAAAATACCCTAAAATCCCAAAATCGGTTTTCCGAGGCACAGGTCAGAAACAATTTTCGACCGCAAAACATAATTTAACTTTTAAAATAATAAAAGGGATAATATTACTTTGATATCTAATTTCATACCAATTTGCCAGCCAACCTTCCCGTTAGACGGTAACATCCGTTATAATTGCAGCAGGCAAAAACATCATGGAACGATTTATGTATTAAAAATTCTTTAGAATTATAGCCACGTTTTTTGTCAATTAAATATTTAATTTATGCGTTCAATCTGGACAGGCTCTATTGCTTTTGGCCTGGTAAACATACCCATCAAACTATTCTCCGCTATTGATGAAAAAGGACTGGATTTAGATATGCTGGATAAAAAAGATCTTGGGCATATTAAATTCAAAAGAGTAAATGAGAATACAGGCAAAGAGGTCCAATGGGACAATATTGTAAAAGGCTTTGAAATAGAAGGAAAATATGTTGTCCTGACAGATCAGGATTTTGAGAAGGCCAGTCCGGAAAAGACCAAATTAATTAACCTGGAATTATTTACAGAAACTGAACAAATCGATGTCGTATTATTTGACAAAGCTTATTATGTTGCTCCGGCCAAAGGCGGGGAAAGAGCCTTTGACCTTTTGGAGGAAGCGCTCAAGAAAACCGGTATGGTAGGCGTGGGTTCATTCGTATTGAGAAATAAGGAGAAACCGGTGGTTTTACGTTCTGCCAAGAATGTCCTTATGCTGCATACCCTGAGGTTCATACACGAAATCAGAGACCCTTCCGAATTTGAAACTAAAAAAATCACGACAAATAAAAAAGAGCTGGATATGGCAACAGGACTGATTAAAACCTTGGAAGGGACATTTAATATCAATCAGTTCAAGGATACTTATACAGAACAGCTTTTAAAATTAATTAAGGCAAAAGCTTCTGGAAAAAAATTACCCGCTGCCCCCAAAGTACTTGAAAAACCTTCCACCGACCTTGTCCAACAATTGCAACAAAGCCTGGCATTACATGACAGTAATAAAAAAACGCAGCAAGCCGAAAAGCCAACAGCAAAAGCCGCAAAAAAAGCGAAAACGAAAACCCCAGAAAAAAAATCCCCAAAAAAAGTAAAAAAAGCTAGTAAAACAAAATAATAAGCCTTACTAATTCCAATTTGTCATCCTTTACGTCATCACCCAAAAGTTACAATGAACGAATCAGTTAAAAAAATAATGAAAAACGTTGAGAACCTTGCCAACCTTCTGGCCAAGCGAAACAAACGAATCGCATTTGTAGAAAGTGCTACCGCCGGATATCTTATGGCTGCTTTTGCGTGTTGTGAACATTCAGAAGTCCTCAGTGGAGGAATTGTATGTTATGACGCCTCAATTAAAACAGACCTGTTAGGTGTTGATCCCAAACTAATCAAGGAATTCACAGCAGAATCCACACCGGTAACTGAAGCGATCACGCAAGGATTAACCAATTTAATTCCGGCAGATTATTATATTGGAATCACGGGTTTGCTTAAACCAGGCGGCAGCGAAAGCCCGGAAAAACCAGTGGGTACTATATATACCTGTATTATTGAAAATACCGATAAATTATCCGTAAAATCTTTATGCAATGGAACCCCGGAAGAAATTCGTGACCAATGCCTTGAAATGACCTGTATGTTGCTCATAGAAAAAATATCCCTGTCCACAATATAAAAACAACTTCAGCCTTGTTTTTAATCCACAAACGGGCCCCTTTTTAAAGGGACCCGTTCGCACTACTGAACATGTCGATGGAAAAAAATATTTAAACACAAAAACAAATTCATTATTGAATGGGGGCAGACTGACGCAACGAAATTTCAATTTCTGAAGATTGTGGCAGTTCAGAACCGTAGCGAATCAATAGTGATTCAAGTTCTTCTTTCGTCCTTTTTATACTAAAAAATTGCTTTAAAAAGGTAAATTTTAATAAAGGGTAATAATAAGGAAGATACTTATTCGCGCAGAGCAATTCATAACTAAGATTAATCATTCTTTCACCAGTAAGAGAGGCGCAAATTGCCGCTTTATCTTTTTTGGAACAAAGGTGGACCTTAATGGTCATCCAGGTTCTGTAGACTGCACCAGTCCACGAGGGATTGCTTTTTACGGTTATTCCCTGCAATTCCATAGCAGCCTGTAATTTATCAGCAAAATAAAAACTTTGTTGCATATAATGTTCAAATAAGGACTTTAAAGCATCATCACATGCTAGGGACCGGGCTTTTTGGTAACCAAGTGCGCGGTCCAATTGCATCTGTATTATTTTTTTTATTTGATAAACTAATTTTGTTCTGTGATTCATTATACTAAATATTAAATTTTTCCAAAGCAAAACAAAAGACAAAGTTTACGCGCTGTCTCTTAATGTCTTAATTTGATCATGTGCCTTTTCTATATCACGATATTGCATGGTAATGACACCTACTAAATTATTATCCAGCTGTTGACTTTCATCCAACGCATCCTTGTATGTCTTTACTGCTGCATCTTCTCCCCTTTCACAACTTGCAAGTACCGTTTTTCGCTGATTGGTGGTTAACGCATCTTTTATATCCATCCAGGCCCGGTAAGCATCACCACTAATACTTGTCCTTTCCGCAGGCACGCCACCATAGCTTTCAACGGCCGTACCTAATTCAACAACATACCGGGCACTTTGTTTGGAATACTGATCGAAAAGTGTTTTTAAATTAAGGTCATCGCTATGTTCCCATGCCTTTTGGTAACCTTCCTTTCTATCCTCATTAATCTGGATTAGTGAATTCAATAAATCCACTACTTTATCATTGGTTGTCATAATTATTTAATTTTTAAAAATTTTCGGGTTAAAAAAAAGAATCTTCTATTTCATATAATATATTATTGCGATACCGAGATTCTTTAGTTTGTTACTTAAGGGATTCCTGAATTTGTTTTGCCATTTGCTGATGTGACTGCAAAATAGGTAAGGCATTCGTTATAAAAGAATTAACCTCAGGATTGGCAACATTGGTCGCTGCTTTTTGAAACAGATCAACATCCTTGTTATGATCATCGACCATCATATCCATATAGGTCTTGTTAAAATCCTTTGATTTTGCGTTATTAAGTTTATCGATTTTAGATTGACTGTCCCCATCTATGGCAGCGGGAATAGTGATATTCAGCTTGCCGGCTAAATCCTTCAATTGATCATTCAATTTGCTATGGTCAGTAACCATTTTGTCGGCAAATTTCTTAACGTCGTCATTAGTTGCTTTTTGTTGGGCAATTTTTGCGGCTTGTACTTCGGTCATTCCCCCATTTGCGGCCTTAACCATGAATTCTGCCTCATTGTTATCCACCGCAGTTGTACTGTCATCGATCTTTTGATTATTAATATCCATAGCACTGTCAACTCCATTTCTATCAGCATTCGAATTTCCTTTACATCCCGCAAAGAGCGCAGCTGCAATAAACAGAGCAACCATAGCGGTCACAACGCTGTTTAAATTATAAGGCGGCAACCAACTTTTACTCATTTTATTATTTTTCATAACGTTAAAAATTATAAATTTAAAAATAGGGGAAGCCCAGCATGAACCCTAAACCAAATTGGCTGGACTTCCATTAATTACAAAGAAAGAATTAAATTAGGAAGCTTCTCTCCGCTCCATTTAATGACTATTCTTCTGCACCTTCCTGATTAATATCATTTTCGGCAACATCTGTTAATTTCTGATCGGCTGCCTTTTCCTCTTCCAAAGTTTCATATAATAGCTTAGCAGCATCTTTATGCCCCATTTGTTTGGCCCATTCTGTCAGACAACCGTAAGTGGCAATTTCATAGTGCTCAACTTTTTGTGCAGCCAGGATAATGCCACAGTCACGCACCATGGTGTCGCTTTTTGTTTCTTCCATTATTTCTTCTGCCTCTTTGGTAAGGCCTGCCATTGCCTCGCATTTTTTTGCCTGAGCTTTAAGACCTAACAGTTCAAATACTGACTCCAGACGTTCGACATGTCCTTTAGTTTCTTCCAGGTGAGATTCAATTGTTGATTTGAGTTCTTCGGAAGTAGCGCCTTTGCTCATTTTGGGCAGTTCTTTAACCAAGTGTTTTTCTGCCCAATAAATATCCTTAAGTCCGTCCACAAATAATTTATGAAAGGGAGATTTCGCCATCGAAGCAGAAACACCTTGAGAAGTCTTTTTTCCATCTTTTGATGATACGGGAGTGTCTTTTGTGTTTTTCATTTTTTTAGGTTTAATAGTTTAGATCAGTTAAAATAAAAATTAAGCCTACTCTGAATAATCGGTAAATATTTTTACCCATTTTAATCTGGATTCATTGTGGTGCGTTTGCATAAAATAAACCAAGATAAAAAGAGTAGGCTCGTAATTGTTCACTTCAGTATTGTGTAAGCTAAAGCCATTCCGAAATTTGGTTTAATAGAAATTCTTTTCACTATCAATGACTTAATGATCATTTGATTGTAAATACCATTGCATTTTCTTAAACTTATGCGACCATTCCCCAACAATTCGTGCAATCAACACCACACTTCGTTCATTTAAAAATCCAATATCAAAAATACCCCCTCCTGCCTATCCACTGTTCTGTTATGCCTTTAATTATGGCATAATATTTTAAGCTATATAAATTATAAGGAATAGAGTTTATCATTAAATCACCAAGAACATGGCAGAAAATATCGTAAAACAATTAGAGCAAAGACTTAGAGATCGTCCTATGAAAACCATGGATCCTAATACTCAGGCAGCCGGCGACGAACAGGTAACCTCACCGAAAGCCCTTTATCATCGTGCAGTGATGGCGGCAGCCCTAGCTGGACTCCTTGAATTCAGCCGAAAAGATCAACATATAGAAGCCTTACTTTCAGCAAATCCCGGAACCGACTTTTCTGAACAAATTTTTCATCAGCATTTTGATGAACTTGAGGAGAAAATCAGAACTTACAGTGGTTATACACATGGTAACCCAAAAACGGACTTCAACTTTGTTTTTGAACAACTAGTTGATATAGTAGACGCAAAAGCTAATGGTGATCCTCAGACAGCTAAGGATTACCTTTCCAGTCAGAGGGCCAATATATTGTCCTATCTTCCTGGAGCATTACATGCAGGGCAATTATTGGACAACGGGACAATCGACGACCGGACAAATAAAATGCATGGTCCTTTTTCAGACTTTACACATTGGATTGAACAGATCTTTTCAACATCCGATCAGTAAAAATGGAATATTATATACAATAGCACCGTCAACCTTTGATAAAGCCAATTTATTTGTGTGTAGCCGGGCTATATTTAAGCAATAATTTTTAAAAGAGACAACAGGTGATTTAAGCTTTGTTGTCTCTTTGCTTACCAGTCCTTTTGGGAGTTAGAGGGTTTTGGTCAACATTTTGGGCCGCCATCTGCCTTTCCAATTCTGGATCTACTCCAAACACTGCATGGGCAGGCATGGCACCCTGAAATTTTTTCTCGGGATCACTGTCACCTTTTATTAATCCATTTTGAAAGTCAGGGCTCACTGCAGGAAGTGCGCCTTTTTTAACCTTCGCTTCTGACTTTTGCTGCCTTTTTATACGGGAGGTATTTTTATCCTGAGTATTATCCGATGGTTTAAGAATCTTTTCCATGACATTTTTTTAAATGCATTACATATTAATTTAATAAATTGAACAACCTATTCTAAAACCCAGGTGGGTCAACCTATGCTGAAAATTGCCAATGCTCTTTTATACAGTTCAACAAAAACTTACTCATCCAGTGCGTCCTGATAAATACCAGATAAAGCGATTTCCGAAAAAATTGAATCATTGATTTTTTTATCATTAATTATAGCATCAAAAGATTCTGCCCAAGCCAAATTACAGAGCTTTTTCGCAGCCGTGCACAAGCTCCTATAAACGGCCATTTGATAAAAAATAATTCGTTGAATGCCTGTGAGCATAGCGATATCTATTAAAGGTTCGCTGTCGCTATTCTTATTTATTTGTTCAACTAATGGTATCATTAGAAGTTCGGAGGCCTTTTTATTTTCCTTCGAAACAAGGGAAGATTTAAGCCCAAGCTTTCTTAAGCGATTCAGATGTTCCTTGGTTACATTCTGGTAATTTACCATCGCACTTCTAAGAGGCTGATAAACAACATTGCGTAATAGTTTAGCGATTAACTGGTTTGTCTTCATCTCCAGCATATATATTTGCTGGAGTTCCCTTCCCAAAAAGTGCATAAATGGGGAATCGTTATTATTTGCAATTATTTCAAATTTACGCTCTTGCCCCTGAGATGATAAAGTTTTCATGAATTTATATTTGTAGGTTTGAATGGACAAAAATTAATGCAAGTACCTTGCCTTGATTTGAAACTCACTTTAAGAACAGATTAAATAATTGGCAACAGAATCGAATCATGATTTTTATAACAAAAAAGGTTTCATTAAAAAGTGAAATCGCTTTTTAATGAAACTTTTTTTGTTGTAAAATGAAAAGAGAAAACTGGGAATTATCTTGCATAATAAGAAAAGCTGTGGTGGATTTTCAATGCAAAATATTAAAATCATTCCGATTTACATCTCTCCCATCTGTCGCCTCGGAAAGTGAAAAACTAATGCCAAGTGAAAAACCTTATATATTAATTCGTTTTAATTTATTATAAAGAGTCTTCCTATCAATATTCAAAATTTCTGCGGCTTTACTCTTATTGAATTTCACACTACGTAATGTCACCATGATTGTATTTAATTCGGCATTAGCGGCAATTTTCTTCAGACTTTTCTCTGATTGAGATTTCCCACCTGAGGAATTAGAACCCACAGATGGAGACAATTCAATGTTGTTTTTAACCTCTAAATTTTCATCCAAATGAATTCGCTGTAACAAGTCCTGGTCAATCTTTACTTCCATGGGCAGATACTGATCCGTAATCGCTTTTCCATTTGGCGTAAAAAGACAGGCTTTTTTAATGGTATTTAATAATTCTCTAATATTACCGGGCCAATGATAATCCTCAAGAATCTGCATGGCTGAAGCTGTTGGCATTTTCAGATCCTTATTCAAACGTCCACTGGCATGAGATACAAATGCTTCAATAAATAAACTGAGATCTTCTTTCCGTTCTCTTAATGGAGGAACAGTAACGGAAAATTCATTGAGCCGATGATATAAGTCCTCTCTAAATTTCCTTTTAGCCACACTTTCATACAGGTCTTCATTAGAAGCAACAATAAGTCGGACATTAACAGGCTTTTCCGCGGTGCTGCCAACTTTACGTACCACTCTTTCCTGTATAGCCCGAAGCAGTAATAATTGTACGTCATAGGATAAATTTCCTATTTCATCCAAGAAAAGCGTGCCTCCATGTGCTAACATAAACGCACCCTCCCTTGTTTGCAGGGCACCTGTAAAAGCACCTTTTTCATGGCCAAACAATTCGCTTGCTGCCAATTCTTTAGATAGGCTTCCGCAATCCACTGCTAAAAAAGGTCCACTATTTCGCCGGCTCTTTTCGTGAATCATTCTGGCGACGGATTCTTTGCCAGTACCCGTTTCTCCATGAATAATCACAGTATAATCCGTTGGGGCAACCAGATCAATGGATTTGTATAATTTTTTACTATTAGGACTAATTCCAGTAATATAAGGGTACCCTTGTTTCATATTGGTTTCAGTTCCGACCTTCTCACCACCAACCTTTTTTTCTTGTCCATCTTGGTTTTCAATTGGAGTTATCGTGGTCTCGCCTTTTTCATTAGCCTCCTTCAGGGCTGAATGTACAATGTCGAGAAGCCGCTCAGGGTTAATTGGTTTCAACATAAAATAGAAAGCTCCGCTTTTCATGAGTTCAACAGCTGTCTGAATATTTTCTGAATCACTCATGCTAATAATAGGAATTGAAGGCTTTACGGACTTGATTTTCAATAAAAATTCCACAGGATAGGTGTTTTTAAGCTCGCTGTCACATAGAATTAAATCAAAATCAGAAGCTTTGATCAATTGCAGAGCCTCCTTATTACAGCTCGTACATGCGGTAATAAACCCGCTGTTTCTTAAAAAATTACTGAACTTTTGGCACATGGCCAACTCTTTGTCTAAAATCAGGATTTTCCGCAACATAGGTTACTTTGTTTAAGATGATAAAAAATAATGAAAAACCTGGTAGCAATAAAATAAAGTCTTCCAGCGCACCCTTAAAATTAGGAAATTTTTTCACTGAAGAAAGGTTTTCCTAAGCTGGAAAGTAGTGAACTAAAGATACAACAATTATTCCACAAGTAAATAATATAAATGTAAATACATATATTAATTTGTTAAATTATATTTGGGGAAATTCGGCTCGGTTTGGGGAAATAAAGTAATAGATTAAAGTAATAGATTTAAAACTTCCGACAGCTGACATAACCCGGGCTTAAGCATATTAGAGAAACACTTTAATTATGTAAAATCCTTCACATATTTCAATTAATACTGAATAGCTCTATTCGCATTTCCGGTTTTGGAACGGCTAAAAAGCCAGACAGGAATACAACAATTACTTAGATCGCTAAAATTTTTTATGTTATTCCATTACGTACTAATGAATCATTCACCGAAGCAAAATTTCCCGGAAATAATTTCCACAAATTGATTCATTCTTTAGCCATTTAAAACCATATCCAAATGCCTTGATCCAATTATAATCAATATAAAACAAATTCAAATCAGCAAACGTTGCTTTAAAAATTGAGCCAAAGAACGCTTGTATAGCCTATTACAAGATAATGCCATGAAGTGACTTTTAATCCATAAAAAGGCCTTGTAATTTTATGTTTGCATGGCATAACAATTGAACCTAACATATTTAGATTAGCGTAAAGTAGCCCTTTGATCGGGAACTGTTGCCTTTATGGTTTTTATTAACCATACAAATCACCCGGACGATTGGAACAAGTGTCATAAATGGCAACTTAATTCTTTCATAAAATAATTTTAGTATGGACCTAATGAAACTATGGATAAAAATTGAGCATCTTTTTATTGCCAGAATGCCTACCATTCTTTTGGGTCTTACTATTTTTATTTTGGGTTGGTGGTTCATAAAATTCATTCACGGTTATTTTTCTAAAAGAATTAATGGGCCACATGTAGATGCTTCTGTTAAACCATTTTTCCTAAATCTAATCACAATCATCCTTCGGTTGATCCTGGTCATAACAGCGCTTCAAATAGCGGGATTCAAACTGACCGTTTTTACAGTATTATTAGGTTCATTAGGCGTAGCCGCCGGCCTGGCGCTATCGGGAACTTTACAGAATTTTGCAAGCGGAGCGTTAATCCTTTTGCTTAAGCCCTTTCATGCGGGCGATAAAATTGGTGCTCAGGGCAAGGAGGGCATAATATCTTCAATCCAAATGTTTTACACCGTTATGATTGGAGAAGACAATAGTATGACTATTATTCCCAACAGTAAGTTATCCAACGAGATTATTGTAAATACCACTGGATGTAATCTAAGAAAAATAGAGATTAAACTTAAGTATAAATTTACCACCGATTGGCCGGCGCTAAAGACATCTATTAACGCTATAATTGACCTTTTACCCCAAAAAACTGATTCAGGTTTTAATGCAGATGGAAATTTCCACGCAGATGGTAAAAACAAAAAGCCTGTATTTGAAAGAAAAATTGGCATACTAACAATAGAACCTGACGGTTACACGGTCGTCATCCACGTCTGGGTCCCCAGCCATAAATACAATTATTTTGAATACAAGTTAAACGAAAACCTGTTGAGCCAACTTAAGGATCAGACAAAGTTGCCCGGAACTTAATTTTTATTATCAATCATTTTTAATTTATAAATTATGCCCAAAGACACTAAAAAAAATACGAACAAAGCGATTCCGCAGGCTAAAAAAGATCGTTTTCAAACGGAGGCGCAGCAAACTAAATCGCCAAAGGTTTCACATAAGGTAGAGAAGGAAGGCGAAAAAAAAGCCGATCAAATGAAAAAAGAAAAATCGCCTGGTTTTCCGGCTCAACATCAGCAAAAGCAACCTGGTAGTGAGCAGGAAATGGATCCTGAGCCAAGCAGTTCACCTAAAGCAGCGCCGGCTAAATTACTGGAAGGCAAAACAGCCATTATCACCGGCGGGGATAGTGGCATAGGCAAGGCAGTTGCGCTGCTTTTTGCTACTCATGGAGCAAATATATGCGTTGTCTACCTGGACGAGAACCAGGATGCAAAGCAGACTGAACAGGAAATCCAGGCTTTGGGCGCAAAAACGCTTTTCATAGCAGGCGATATTACAGACCAGGGATTTTGCAAATCTGTGGTAGAACAGACTCTTAGTCAATTCAGTCGAATAGATATTCTTATTAATAATGCCGGTGTGCAGTTTCCGCAGGAAAACCCGGAAGACATTAGCAGTGAACAATTGATTAAGACATTTAGTACAAATGTATTTGCCGCTTTCTATTTTGTAACCGCCGCGTTACCTTATTTAAAAAAAGGAAGTTGTATTATCAATACCACATCCGTTACTGCTTATAGAGGCAGTAAATCTTTGGTTGATTACTCCGCCACAAAGGGTGCACTATTGTCCTTTACAAGATCACTGTCCTCTGCTTTAATCAAGCGACAGATCAGAGTCAATGGAGTGGCACCTGGTCCGATCTGGACCCCACTGATACCGGCTTCCTTTTCTAAGGAGAAAGTAAGTAAATTCGGTACAGATGTACCAATGGGTAGAGCTGGCCAGCCGCAGGAAGTCGCGCCCTGTTATTTGTTTTTGGCTACTGATCAGTCAAGCTATATGACAGGACAAATCCTTCATCCGAATGGCGGCGAAATTGTCGGAGGATAATAGGGGTAATTTTTAAACCGATTAAATAAAAGGGCTGATTAGCTCCTTTCCCAATATAGGACAGTGATAACCAGCCCTATTACTACAAAATAGAACAATGATTGGAAGAACTACAGGCGTAAATTTTATTTGGATATTTTCACTTCATAAATATCCGTATGACCTTCAAAATTAGCCCTGAATATAATCCATTCGTCATTTGGAGAAAAATGAACATTCGGTTCCAACTTATAATCATGGTGGTTTAAATCCACTAATTTTTGAGCAGCAAAATGATCTCTTTCAGGCGTAAAATAATAGATCCATTTCCCGTCCGGGGCATTCGCTACAGAATGCCGGGCACCTCCATCACCAGCAAAATGCTTTTGGTCCCAACTACTGGTGAAATGTACAGACCACTGATTTCTCGTTAGGTGGTATTTAACTTCCCTTCCAGTTGCAAGTTCAGTTCCGCCCACATAAAACTCCTTTCCTCTAGGCAACTGCAAATCATACCAGATATATTTGCCATCTGAACTAAACCATTCATGTCCCGCGATTTCCATATCCATCGTACGTTTATGGATTAACCTTGGCGCATTCTTTTTAGCAACATTAATTGTCCAGATCCTATCCACCTTATGCCATGGGCCTTCATGACAAAACATAAGTAAATCAGGATCTGTAGGGGAAAATTGTACGTGATTCAACCATGCGCTATCCGTGAATATCTTATTGAGCTTCCCGGTCTTTATATTAATCGTAAATAAGGTTCTTGGCAACCTAGCCTCATAAATCCTATTAAAATACTCACTTTTTTGAGGATATTGCCTGGAAATCACCTGCTCCTCAGGTGTAGCATAAGCACCAGCCAACAATTTGCCATTGGCATTCACTGTAGTGATATTTGCCTTAAAATCATTGGGAAAAATAAATATCAGTTTCTGCTTGCCAGTGTTTACATTCACGCCAAAAACACTATCTTTTATCTGGAAATAAACTTCGTGATTATGACTGCTTACGATTTCTCCTGACATACTATTCGCTTTATGCGTTAGTTGGCGTGATTCTCCTGTTTTAAGATCGTAGGTATAGATTTGATTATTGAAGGGATTAAACTTGGGATGGTACACATATCCATCAGCACCGAAACTGGTATCTCTGGATATAATATTACTTCCGTAATAAACCATTTTACCATCCACAAAAGGGTTATTATGAAAGTAGAAACTGCGATGATTTCCTGGCGTATTTATTAATCGTCTCACAAGATGGCCCGTAGCCTTATCAATCCATTCGTTTGGCATCTTACCCTTTCCGGTTTCAAGAATAGGTTGGCCTTTCACCAGCACAAAACCCTGAAACAGGGATAGGAATCCGAGGAGCAAGATCTGTTTTGTTCTCATAATATAAATTTGTTATCCTTAACTTGAAAAATTATGATATAAAAAGTTTTCCTTTTCAAACCTACTGTTATTTATTTGCTTAACCATCCTGCACTGTGCTGCTCAAATAATCTTAACCGCGTTTTCCGATTGTTGGTCTTGCATGATTTCTTTGGTAAAAAGACTGGTCACGATGCCCTCAATACCGTTAAGGACCCGTCGTCTTAAAAGCGGGAAGCTAAAAATACCGTCTGAAGGAGTAATTAAAACGATATAACAGCCTGATTATACTCTTTTTTATTTAATTTCATCCAGGTTTTTACTGTGCAGCCTTCCATGTAGGCATTCACCCAAGTGTTGGCATTTAAACGAAAACCCAAATCGCATGAAAATTAATGCAGGATGCATAAATGTATTTTAAAAGACAAAAGTAAAATGGATCAATCAGCAAAAAAAACGGCAACTAACATGAAAAATCAGTCGGAAAAGGATCTGGCTACGACTACAACAAGGAGGGAATTCTTAAAGAATGCAGCCATATTATCCGGAGCTGCCGGACTTTCGAGTGTACTGCCTTTTTCCATACAAAAAGCCATGGCCATCAATGCGAATAAAAACACGACATTTTATGACGCTGAACATATTGTATTGCTCATGCAGGAAAACCGTTCCTTCGACCATATATTTGGCACAATGAAAGGTGTTAGGGGTTTTAATGACCCAAGAGCAAAGCGCCTGCCTTCCGGGGATAAAGTCTGGATACAACGGGACAAAGAAGGAAGGGCAACCTGCCCGTTCCATATCGATATCCAAAAAACCAAAGTCACCTGGCAGGGTGGATTGGCGCATAGCTGGAAAGATCAATCACTGGCCAGAAACGATGGAAAATATGATCAGTGGATTGCCCAGAAATCAGCTATGACAATGGGACATTACCAAAGGCAGGATGTGCCATTTTATTACGCCATGGCCGATGCGTTTACGGTGTGCGATCACAACTTTTGTTCTTCCCTTACCGGGACGACCCCCAATCGACTGTTTTTTTGGACAGGTAATGTCCGGCCAGATCTTTCCGAAAATTCAGTTGCAGCTGTAGAAAACTATTTCGCTGAGTCAAGGGACAATGCCTTTGTTGATTGGAGTACTTTCCCGGAATTGCTGGAGGACAACCAGATTAGCTGGAAAATCTATCAAAATGAACTTTGGACAGCCAATCTGCAACCAGACAAACGGGACTACTGGCTTGGAAATTATGGGGATAATGCTATTGAATATGTAAAACGGCACCACGTCAAACTATCGGCTTATTTTCGAAAAAACGGCGACAGTACAGTGAACCCGGCATTAGCAGCAAAGCAGGTGCAATCCGAATTTAATAAGTTGTCAGAAAAGGAAAAAAATCTGGTGAATAAAGCTTTCACCACCAATATTGACCAGAATGGCGATTATCTGAAACTGACAGAATTTACTTACAGGGATGATAATGGTAAGAATTGGACAATAGAAATACCCAAAAATGATATTTTTAAACAATTCAGACATGACGTTCAAACAGGCCAATTGCCTACTGTCTCCTGGCTGGTGGCGCCCCAGAGTTTTTCGGATCACACCAGCACACCACTGTATGGCACATGGTATGTCTCCCAGGTTCTGGACATCCTTACACAAAACCCGGAAATTTGGAAAAAAACCATCTTCATTTTAAATTATGATGAAAATGATGGCTATTTTGATCATCTTCCTCCTTTTGTTGTCCCTAGACCAGGCGATCCGTCATCAGGCAAGGTTAGCCCGGGAATTGACGCAACTACAGATTATCATAAAAAAGATGATCTGCCCATAGGTCTCGGGTACAGGGTACCCATGATAATTGCTTCCCCATGGAGTAAGGGTGGGTTTGTCAATTCCCAGATTACAGATCATACCTCCATTTTGATGTTCTTAGAGGACTTTCTGCATAATAAAACAAAAAAACAAATAAAAAGTCCTCACATCAGTAGTTGGCGCAGGGCAATTTGCAGTGATCTGAGCTCCGCTTTCCGACCTTACCGTGGAGAAAAGATTCCGCTACCAGACTTCCTGGACAAAGACGCCTCTATTATTCGGATCCAAAACGCCCGCAATAAACCAAAGCAGTTGATTCCGGATCCGCTTACTGAAAAACAGATCGAGCTTATTAATAACCTGCCTAGTTTTGATCCAGAGTGTGCAGATTTTATGCCTTCACAGGAAAAAGGTATCCGTCCAGCATGCGCTTTACCCCATCAATTTTATGCTGACGGACAACTCAGTAAAAAAGAACAGGTCATTTTGCTCGGTTTCAATTCATTAAATTTACCATCGGCAAAGCAACACGCCAAAGGTGTGGCCTTTAAAATGTATACAAACTTAGCCTTTAACAAGAAAAAAGGGAAAACCTGGCATTATGCCACCGAGCCGGACAAGCTTTTGGAAGACAAGATAAATATAAACGGTTTTGAAAACCAACTATATGATCTGCATATAGATGGGCCAAATGGATTCTATAGGGGCCTTTGCGGAAGTATAAATGACCCGAAGTTGGAAGTAGAATGTCTATACGAAAAAAAATCAAGCACCTTTACAGGGGATATAATCCTCATAATACGAAACAATGATAGTAAGGTACTCGAAATGCGCTTAATTGACAATGCTTATAAAGCCAAAGATTATGACGTGAAAATTGCCGCTGGAACGGAGAAAAAAATCAATATCTCTCTTAAAAAACAATATGGCTGGTATGACTTTTCGGTATTATTAAAAGAAACTGATAATTACATGAGGAGATATGCTGGACATGTGGAAACAGGTAAGCCGTCCATGACAGATCCATTTATGGGAGCAATAGTATAATCGTTGTTTTAAAATCACCTAAATGGGCACATAGTTAAGAATTCGATAGTATCAAGTTTCTCACACCAGCGTTTAAAATAACATATCCAAAGCAGAAAGATATCTTTAACACCAAAATAAGCAATCTAATAAATTGAAAAAAACACCATAATGTATGTCTGATAATTTTCTTGATTTACAATCAACAGCTCTTTAGTAAAAATGGACAGAAAACAATTTTGACGTAAATTAGACAAAGAACCTTTATGGTGTTTGCAAGCAATAAGACGGCCTTGTTGAAAACAATTATAAAATTGACTAACATGTTACCAGCTAGCGAAGAGTATCTCATTGCCCTTAAAAACAGCTGTTTCATCCTGATTATAGCAGCAGCAAACAAACAGCAAAACAAGCATAACAAAATTGCCTTTAAACAGTTTTATGCTTTTGGTCGCAAATTGCAGGTAATTCTCTCATCTGAAAACACCATGACGGACTGTAATCGATGAGTAATTCATTGAACTTCATTGGTTCCAATTAATTTGTATCAACAGTAACTATTTGACTTATTAGCGATTTGGCCCCTGCCTTGCCGCTTAAAGCGGCCTTTTTTTCCTGCGGCTTTTCGTGAAATTCAATAGCGTATTGATAACGCCGGCCCCCGCCCACACCTGTGTCTTCAAAGCTGTTCTTAACACTTTTCTTAAGCGGATTGTCCTCTGAAATGTCCAGGGAACGCCAGGGTGCTAAAACGCCATTGCCTACTGAACGGTGTATTATTATATAATAGGGCTGATCAATAGTGGGCACCGCCCAATGCAAAATGACAGTTTGCCGATCTTTTTCGTATACTGCTTTCAACTCTTTAGGTTCAGGTAATACAAAAGCTTTATGTAAATAACCGGAGACACGCGCAGATAATTTACTTCTGGGACCTGTACTGTCAACCGTAGCAGCAGCATAAATATAGTTTTCATTCGCTTTTACGGAACTATCCGTAAATTGAAATGTTTCACCTTGCACCTGTACCGGTAACACTACCAAAGTGTCCCATATTTGATCACCTGACAATTTCCGGTAAATTTCATAACCTAAAACGCCTTCACTGCTACTACCAATCCAATCAGTTATGATAGCATTTTTCGTGGAATAAATTCTTTTGGCAACTGGAGCGGATGGTGGTGTCACCACCGGCTTTTGAATATCTACTGGAACAGAATAATCTGAATGATTCCCTTGTCTGTCAAGCGCGACGATTTTATAGTAAATATGTCTATCCAGCGTTGTAGGACTGATACTATCTACAAACAGCGTCCCGTTAATTGGAAAATTAGTTACCTGAATAAAGTCTGAATTAGGACTATAAGAATAATAAACTTTATAGCCGCTCAAGTCTTTTTCTTTATTTGCCTCCCATTGCAATACAACCATACCTGCTGCGTCCATCATTCCTTTCAGGCCGGTAGGTGGTTCCGGGGGAATACTATCGGTAAGCAGGCCCATGCGGGAAAGAGAATACGCATAATTTCCGGCAGTATCCACGCTGGCTACCACATAATAAATCTTTTCTCCTGCACTAGCCGTAGTATCAATAAAAGAAGTTTGTTGTTTGGGTAGCATTTTCTCATGCACTGGGTAAAACGGACCATTGTGATCACTGCCTCTCGCGACAAAATAACCGACCAAATCAGGCGCCTTTTCCAGATCCTTCCAACTGATGAAAATATGATTTTTAAAGATATTTTCAATACTGTCAATAATAACCCGGCTAGGAGGGGTCAAATCTACTCCATGGATTTTGATGGGTGTACTATAGGCACTCGTGTCACCAAAAGGATCTATGCCGGCAACGCGGTAATAATAATCCACATAGTTTTTTGGGATGCTGTCAAAATAAACCTGCCTGTGGCGGAGTACGGACTGGACTTTGGCCTGAATACTGTCCCCTCCCCTGTCCAGGGCAGGATTATACGAACTGTAATAAGGTTCTTTCGTTAATAATTGAAAAGTTTTACCTCCATCGCTACTGCGCTCAATCAGATAGTATTCAAAGCCGCCAAGTTGTTGCCGGTTCCATTGTAATTCAATTTTCAGGTCATTGCTGATACCTTCCACCCCCTGTGGCGTCATTTCAACAGGCGCAGCTGCATTGACAAGTTTAGTAATGCCTGGTTTTAAGCGCTCACCTTCACTTGCCGTGTCACTTTTTACAATATATCCATAATACATCCCTTTAATAACATCTCTATCTACAAATCTGAGCCCCATCACCTCAGCTGCTTTTTTGGAAAGATCGGCAGCCTGCATGGCTACAAAAAAACGTAAGTTATAAGCGTCACTTTGCTGTTGAATTTCTTCCACCAGACTGCGCGGAGCCTTGTCTGTCATGGTAAAGTCTTTTCCATAAAGTGCCTGGGCAGCCATGGCTACATAAGGATCTTTAGCTGCTGCCAAACTATTGAGTTGCTCCAAAGTCCAGGGCAAAACAGGTGAGGGAGTGAGAAGGGTCGTATCGACTTTACCCTTAAACCCATATGTTATCCGAAAAACCTGGTACCCTTTGCGTCGGCTGACACCCCAGGCAATTCCATCTGTGGGTGCCCACCTAATAACTATAGAATCTCCGAATGCTTTTGCCTGGACGGCAATTCCAAAAGGCGCACTACTGTCTTTTAAAGCCGGATCCTGCGCGCGTAAAGACCGAGGGTGGATCAGGCACATTATAATCAGAACCAGGATGGCAAGCCTGATAGTCATATGAGTGTTGCCACCTGGATAGTAAACTATCCCCTTCTTTGATCTTTTGGACAATTTTTTCATGACATTTAATTAATTAGATGATAGGAGGAGATGTACGCGGATTACAGAATTACTTAATTTAATTTGAATTTACTGCGGAAAAATGACAAAAGGAATGTCAACCCCGGACCCAATAGTTTTAGTACGGGACGCCTGTATTTCTTCTGCCAGTGTCGTGATGCGCATGTATTTTGTTGTCTGAACGCCCCTGGAAATATCACCTACGGCATTCATCCACAATGTTTTGTTTTGATCAGGTTGATACCTTAAGGTTCTGACACCGTTTAGACCGTAGGTAAAAATCAATGGATGCTGTTTACCACTGGGCAAAGGTTTAAAGCTAAGTGACTGAATTCGGTTTTTCAGATCCGTATCCTTGGCACCGTACAACCAGAAATAGTCATCTTGCCCGTCTTTTATCTGAACACTGCCATATTTTGTTTTGGCAAGCAGATGCCGATTGGTGATAAACTTATCATATTGATGTTTCTCAGTGGAGTTACCAACGATTGCGTCAACCATGGAATTGATAAAAGTCTGGGAAAAGCCAATGTCACTTAAAATACTATGATTTGATTTTGTATCCTTAATAAGTTTTTGGAGTTCCTCGTAATTGCTGCTGAACTGACTTTGATAGTAGACGTATGCATCAGCAGCACTTTTGAGCAGAACCAGATCATATGCGTAATATTTATCGCGTTCATATACAATGGACAGATTTTCTTTGTCTGATGCCGTGCTATTGAAGGAACCGACCCTTGGTCGGCCGGTAGGCTTTCCGGTTGTCCAGTCTATATGCCCCTGAGCAAAAGTACCATCGATATTAATCGCGCCTTCCGGTCTTGGACCCACACCACCGATCTGGATCAAGGCACGGATCTGCGGCGCACCATAATCAACATTCAGCCTGGCATTATTTAACTTAGAATCTAAGGAATATAAAGCATTCATGCTCTTGTCATTTTCAACGGACAAATCAAAACCCATTTTAACAAATAACAACGGTGGCACTGTATAAGTATATGGCGTAACTTCCCCAACGGTTCGCACCTGTCCTTTGATTTCCCACTCATCAAAACCTTCAGGGCCTTGTTTGGTATACAGCGTTTGGGTATTATACCGGACCTGTTGGGTCTGTACAAGGCTTTCATTGGCAACCCCACTTTCTTTAATCAGACCGCCACTGGTCAACTCACTGCCGAAAGACGCCATCTTATCGGCAAAAGTGTTAAACTGGCTCGTCCTGAAAATCATCTGGTATATAATTCTGCCAGACGAAGGCTGGTAAACGGACACTTCCTTTCCCTGAGCCGTGAAACCTTCTGAAATCTTTGACGGATCAACTGTACCATTTTCAATTCCTTCATTAATAACGTTCATGATGGCGGTATTATCCTGCTGGTGATTAAACCTTGAATTTTCAATACGCTGTGATGCTCCTTGTATTTTTGATTGTGCGCTAGAGGATTGAAAGCCTTTTCGGTTACTACTGCCCCCTAAGATATTTGATGAAGTATTGACGGATATTTTACTTAAGTCTACATTCTGTAAAGAGACAGTGCCCGTCTCTCCTGGTTTTTGAAGATCTATCAGGTCCGTTGTTTTTTTAACTTCCCGGACCTTACTGGATTCTATACTAAAATACATCCGGTAAGTCGTACTGTTTTTTAAATTTCCCGGTAAATTAAAAGTGAGATCATTGCCCCTTACTGAAAAATCAGTACTTATAGGCTGGCCTCCTGCTGCGTCAATAATGGTTAATTTTTTGAGCGGATTTGGATCATCCGGTAATGTAAAATATTTTTCAACGAACTGATCGATCACAACCATGGCTTTTTTATTATTAAATTCATTTTTCAGAAAATAATTCTGACCATTCATCGGGTAACTGATCACAACATGACGTTCACTGATGGTATCAGGGGCTATGCCGGTAGTAAAACTGATGGACTCCTCCTCTTCGCTTTTTCCAGTAGGCTTTTGCCATTTGTTATTGACAAATTCCTCCGCCTTGCAATGTACGGTGATCTTATACGTCATTTTTTCCTTAAAAGCCTGCTCTGACCAAATTGTCATGGTGTACCCATCTGTACTGAACTGCTTAGTACCCTGATTGACATAACCGTTATCCGCACTGGTGACCTTATACTGATCTACTTTAAAACGGAATGTTCTTGTGGTTTCATTGCCGTCCTTATCCATGACATTGAATTTAAATGGCTTGTTATCCATGGGGAGATTGAAAATAACATAAGGCTTGGCAAAAACACTGGCGTTATCCGCACTGGGCCCAACTTCAGCAATCAGTTTGATGGAGGCCAGCGGATCCATCTCAGGGATACAGACGTCGCCTATTTCCAGTTTCATGCTTTGGTTAACATGGACCATACCGCCCAGCGCTTCACCCACAATTCTAATACGCCCGTTCATCCATGTTGGATTAGGCATACCCGCCTTAATGGCCGCCCCTACCTGTAATTTAGCCAACGTCACGTTTCCACTGAACAGACCCACATCAATATGAAGGTCCACGCCCATGGCAAAATAGGCGTAAACCTGTCCGATGGCGTACCAGTTATTCATGCCAAAGGAGGAGCCTACCTGGCAGCTTCCCGGATTGGTAATATGTAGTAAGGCGACATCAAAACCTACTAAAGCCTCTGCATAGGCGTGTATAACCGCAAGGTCTAAATTGATATTCCCGGCCACCTGGGCGCCAAACATAAATCCGCTGGCATTGCCACCCTGATTAATCAGGTTAATGACGCTGTTTTCATTACTGCTTTTGTCGTTATAACCTAGGAATTTATTGATTTTGTCCGGCAACGGCGGGAACTTGGGTAAAATTGAGCCAATGCAGAAATATGCCTCACCCTTCAGGTAACCGGAAATGAGCGATGTGTTCATTTCCCATAGCGTTACGGTAACTTTGGAGAAGGCCTTGCCAAAATGATCCAGTCCATTGCCATCGGGACAGCCAATATAGAGATAGTAATCAAAATTGCTTTTCTGGCTATGTCGCGTTTTTTGCTCTGCCGCTGTTTCGATCGCCGGAACAGGTTTATTGGCCCCAAAATACAGCCAGATGGGCACACAAGCTTCAGCTACGATTACTTTGACCTTCGCATTCAAAAAAGCATCAAACTCATCGGTATCAAACTTATATCGCATTTTAAGGTCCGCATGGACAAGACCTGCGCTGCCTTCTTTACCGTCAGAAACAACATCCGCTTCGCCATTAATTTCCAATTTAACAGGTGCTCCGTTATTGATATCGACCGTCAAAGTAGCCTTACCCTTTAAGACATTTGCCTGAATGTAAGACAGGGCCAGACTGGCCTGAATACCTTCACTATTTTCGGACGGTGTCATTTCCGGCACGCCTCCGTCCATGGACTGGCTGATTTGCAGATTATGATAATAACCGCCCCCAAAACCGTTAATCACTAAGGGGCCGATTTGAGCCAGGCCTTTGGTGCCGTCGTAAACGGAGGCGCCAAAACCGAAATATTTAAACCCCTGCACCGCCGTACCAAATACCACATTTGCCGTAATATTAATACCGGGCGGAAAAGACACGGACCCTGCCCCCCTGATGCCTTCGCCCCAGACATCATCATGCATAAAACCAAGTGCTGCACTGACTTCTACCGGCCCGAACTTTCCTTCTAGTGCTATAGAGTCAACGCTGCAATGCACCTCCGGTTTAGGGGTAAAGCTCGTTTGATCAATATATCCGAAAAGATTTATTTTTGACTGTCCTGCCAGACCAATGGACCCAAAACCCAGATTCATGTCCAATTCGAACGACATACCGACCTTGATGCCGTTCTCATCCATACCGACGAGTGGTTTGGGTGACTTCAGACTCACTCCAAATCCGCCCACACTTCGGTCTTCCCCAGCCGAGGAACCAGTTGTGTGGTCAGCTAGTGCATGTGGTATAAAAAATGGTTGCTCATGACTGGGCCCTGACAGTGCATATCGGGGTATCAGCCCTGGATCCTGGCCCGGGACCAGATCTGCGGGGTGCTGCATATACGCGGTGCTATTGCCGGGCTGACTGCCAGTATGAATATTGCCCGGCATGAAATAAAATTCATTTTTTCCCTCTTTTCGGTTGCCCATTTGCATACCCTGTATGGTCAGGGCGGTAAAGGCGATTGGTACGGGTTTTTCGATAGCTACATTTAGCTTGCCGTTGAGTTCCATCTGAATAGCAGCACCCAGCTGATCTTTTTGTATGGTAAAGACAGAGTTGGGATCCAGATTAAAATCTGCTGCCCAAAAAGGAACATGTACACCGTCTTTAGGCGGATGGATAAAAAATGCGTAATTCAGACCTTCTTCTTCGTCTGAATTGAGCAGGCATTCATACTCCAGCTGGTCGCTGCTGATAGGCAGCCCGACCGTTCCCGTCATTTTAGCTTTTTGCGGCATCCATTCCTTAATGGGTATGGATAGGGTGTCAATCGTAAAGGCCCACTCACCAATAGTACCTTTTTTCAACAGATCCGTTGCCTGGATATCCACCCAAAGGCCGTTATCCGGGCTTAGGAATAAATCGCTAAAGTCAATGGCAGGCCTGGTGATTCCTGAACTGATAAAGTCCGCAGGCAATTGCATGCTTAGCTTTTGCATATAAAGTCCCTGATAAGACATCTGATTTCTGTGCAGGAATGTATGGCCGTTTTCATCTGACGGCCAGCGTGACACAGTTGGATTTTGCACCAATGAATGATCATAATATAATCCTTCTTTGGCAGACACAGTAAATCCTTTCAGTCCTTCTATTTCAAAGTCGTCGGAAGGTTCCAGTGTAGCCATCCAGTCGTTCCACTCCCTAAAGGCAAAGCTTGTTTTCATTTTCACCCGCTCCCCCGTAGGGACACCCACCTTATTGACAGCTTTAAATTTTGCCGGTAGTAATACCTCTGCCTTTACAAATAGTTTTTCAAATCCATCCTTGCCGTTCCATTTTAGGTAAGTGGTCTGGGTAGTATCTAATTCGGAAAGCTCCCCTGCGGGAACAGCCCCTTTTAAGGTAAAGGCAACATCTCCCAAATCAATACTGCGGTCTGATGGAAGGTACAACAGTCCGTTTTCCATGGATAAGCCGGTTGGGTTGATACAAAATCCGGCGCCACATAATGAAAGCCATTCATTGCCCATTCCGGCGCCGGGGATATTCATGCTAAACAGCATTCGCATATCGGTGCCTCGGGATGTAAATATGATGCCTGTAATGGCCAGCGTGGCCTGGACGCCTGCAAAATCCTGATTGTTTAATCCTAAAGGAAAATCAACAGGTTCTTTGCCTTCAAATTGCTGATCCAGGTGCGCTACATTATTTACACGTTTCAAAATAGGATCTATAATGGGGCCTGTCAGATTCTTAACCTTGTTCTGATAATCTGGCAAGGAGAGTTGCAGCCAGTCTGTTCCGGCAGTCATATTCCAACTGGTCGTGACCTGACCGGCAAGCAGCTGCCTGCGTTCATTGATACGAATATTTTCAAAAACTACATTAAGTTTGATAGGATGACCGAAAGGTTGCCACATAATCATACCTGACCCTTTAAAAAGGGTTTCCCCCGGCGTTGTTCTTGTGGCCTGGCTGACCACCATTACAAAGTCACCCACAGAAACACTATCCCCGGGTAATAGGTCTGCCGTGCGAACAGGGCTGTCGGGATCCAAAGGACTTTTTAAGGTGCAGCCGTTTTCTGCTGTTAAGGCCAAAGACATGGCTTTGGGCGGCGATGGCAGATCGGTTAGCCCTGCAATAATAGTTACCGGTATTACTTTGGTTACAACAGCTGTTTTGGAAAGGTCAATATGCGTACTTTTGGGGGCATAAGTGATTGCGGCTATTTCACTATATCCCTGATTGGTAATTTCAATAGGATTTCCGGGAATATTTTGTGTATTGGCCTTCACACGTATAATGTAATTTCTGCCGGGCTGTAATACATGCGGATACCTGAGCGTATCAAGCAAGAACATATTGGTGGTCAATCCACGCTTTTGAAAAACAACGGGATTGCGCATACCGTCACTGATTACCTGACCGGGGAACATCTGGCGGATCTCGAAGTCGTAAGTGAGCATGCCAAGTGGCAGCCCACAGGTGCTGCTGGGCTGTGTCCAGGCAAACTGTATCTGTGCGGAGTGGGGTGTAAAACTGGTAAAATTGCGCCCACTTCCTTTGCCGCCTGCCATCAGGGTAGAAACAGGCATTGTAAATTGTGGTGCTGCCGCACTATAGCAAATTCTGAATACCGCACAACTCGTGCCCGGGGCAGAGAGCGAAACGGTCTGTCCGGGTTTATCAAAGTCATATGCGGTGACGCATACCCGGTAAATCCCTTCCGGCAATTTATAGTTGACGGCGTTTTGACGAAGTTCAGAAAGACTTAAATTATTGAACTGCAATTGTCTTCGGGAGAAATTCCCAAAAGCATCTTCAATATTTTGGCGGTCCAGTTGCAGCACCTGATTCGGCGCAAGGATAATGGGGCCGGAAGGCTGATAATCCGGACGCAGCGTTACACTGGCCGGTGTGGGCGACAACCGTTCAATTTTTGCACTTAATTTTATGCGACGCACTGACTGACCTGTATTGATAACCTGGATCAATAGCTTTTTTGTAAGGCTTTCCTCCAGCTGACCGTAATGGCCACCGGTTATATCTGCCGCTAATTGGGGTAAATAGGGTGAGACGGGTTGCATCACGCTTACCTGCACCTGAACGGGCATTTGAGCACGAATGGCTGAAGTCGTCAATAAAAGGACAAGTAATGAAAAAAATGATATTAAAAGAGAGCCAACCGTGAATCGCACCATCATGCCACATATCTTTTGAATTAATCTCATCAGTAAGCCGATCAGAAGCCTGTACAGCATGCGAAGCAACAGATTCAACTGCACAGCAGCATGGTGACGGCCCGGGTTATATGGAAGTGACTTTTGAATGTTCATTTCTTCTAATATTTAAAATTGATAACCATAGGTAATTCCTCCGGACAGATTACGGGTATTAACCGCATAAGGAATCCGGTTAACTTTATCCAGCGGATTAAGGGAAACCGGTGGTGTAATTGTATAGCTGCTATAGAGACTCAGGCTGTGTTTATGGAGGCTGTAACTGCTGCTTAGGGAAAACGTGGTGTTATTACCGACAGTTGCGCCATTTGTCCTGTTAAAAAAATAACCTACATCACCCTGCAGGTTCCAGTTATGCTCCTTCAAAAACTGGGCGTTCCCCCCTAAATGTATACCGGTAGAAAAGTAACGGTAGTCCTTCTGGCCATACACACTGTAGTTGAGGCCTGCCGTAATGCCTTTATAGCGCTTCAAAAACTGAAGGCCATAATTTGCGCTGACATTTATATTATTGCCAGCCGCGGCGGCCGCACTTACGGGATTATGGTCTTTTAAGTCTGTATAACAGATATTGGCCCCCAAAGTATGTTGCTCAGCTTCAGTTGTACTTATGTATGACGGCGAAAAACTGTAATTCAACATAAGTTGATTCATCCGCAGGCTGTCATTTAGCTGAATCAGGCCGTCTTTTTGTAAAACCTTGGCGCCATTGATATTAATATTTAAGTTCAGGTGTTTATTCAGATTCGCATTCAGGGAGATATTACCGGACTGGGCTTGTAATTCAGTGGCAAGGGCGTGTTCCAGATTATTATGCTGTGTACTGTAAGCGCCGGACAGGTTCAAGTGCCCTTTGAACAGATTACCTCCTGCTGTAAGGCTGATGGCTTCCAGATCATTGACCGTGTAGGGAGTACCTAAAGAAATATAGTCAGGTTGAATACGCTGGTAGGTGGTACTGGCATTAAAATCAGTCAGCTGCAAAGAGAGTTCTGTACGTCCCGAATAACTGAACACGGAAGTCTCATTAATCGCGGTAAAAGACCGGACAAACCTCGGTACTTCATAATGTCCAATACTGTCCAAGGCTCCGTAGGTCTTATCCCGATTCAGCAGACTTAAGGCAAGATCTCCATTAAAAGTCAGTTTTTTAAATAACGTATAAGCCCAGGACATACCTATGACAGTGTTTTCCTGCGGCTTCAATGTGCTTAATGTGTCCATAATGGCCGCAATGGATTTTTCCTTATCGCTGGCATGGAAAAAGCTAAAATTAATGGATGCGTCACTTTTACCAAATTCGAATTTGACACCATAACCTATCCTTGAGTACTGCGGCTCAATGCGATGGTCAAAAGTAGTGTCTTCGCTAATGGCTTTATTAAGCCGACCATAGAATCCGGAGAAGTTAAATTTGCCCGGGTGTAATTCTATGCCAGCACCCAAAAAACTCTGACCATCAAAAATCAGTGGAGAGAATTCCATACTTCTGTATCCTAAATGCAGGGTCGCCCATTTATAATTGGGACTTAGCCCAAATTGACTAAACGGCGTACTATAACTTCTGCTATATTGATTGACAACAAAGGAAAAAGGCAGTGAAACGCTATATATATTGGCGATGACATTACCATTGAGATTCCAGATAAAAGGGTCCCGGCTTTTATAGGGTTCATTTGAGCTGTAGAATTGCGCTCCTGCTCCGATTCCGCCTGAAAGTTTTAAAGGTTTTTGCGTGGACAAATTGTCGAGATCCTGGGCAAAAATCACCGTACTGGATTGCAGGATCAACACAATCATATAAACAATACCTTTTTTCATTTTTTTACGTTAGTTTACTGTGAAGCGCATGTGGTCTGTACGGTTGTTACCTTAAAGGGAGGCCCCTAAGTCATATAATTTAAGTCCGTTACTTCCCTTGATTTGCGGCGGGTTGGCCGCTAAACCAAGGGACATTAATTCTCTCAAGCCAGCTAATCTACCAGCCTATACAAATTCCTGATCTTTGCAAAGTCTACCGGGTGTCGTTTTAAATTTAAAATCAGTTCATTAGCCCCATCTTTTCCCTCTATGACAATAACCCGAAAGCTCAAAGGAGGTAGAAAGGACCACATCTGCGGATCGGTCACAAAATATAGCCCGCCTGACATAAAATATTGTAACCGGATAGTTGCCGTATAACTATAGGCGTCAATATAATATTGAATGTCTGCCGGGAAGAAATTCCAGATATGACTTCGTGCATCAACCGCGGTTCGTACATAGGCCAGCACCGCACCTGTATTAATGATTTGTTCAGTGATGGCGGGAATTTCCAGGTTGAAAGTGGGACCGTCAATCATAAAATTCTCAATAATAAAACTCTTGACATTTGCATTACCATCCTTTCCTTGTAATTGTAGCCCTACCCCCCAATTATTGTCCGTGAGTTTTGGGCCATATAAAACGAAATTTTGCCTGTCCAGATAAAAGTCACCCACCGCGCCAAGGCTTGCAGTTGGTACTCCATTGCCGCCCAGTATTTTCGTACCATCAGCGCCTTTATCACCTTTTTCGCCCTTATCGCCTTTATCACCCTTAATTCCATCAGTACCGTCTTTACCGTCAGCACCTTTATCCCCTTTATCCCCTTTATCGCCTTTGACTCCATCCTTACCGTCAGTACCGTCAGTACCGTCATTTCCTTTATCACCCTTATCGCCCTTGTCCCCTTTTTCGCCTTTATCTCCATCAGCACCATCTTTACCATCATTCCCCTTAAGTCTAAAGGCTTTTCCCCATGAAGTCTCTGTCCTTGGCCCATAGAATTCTCCCGTGCTTATATTAATATAATAATCTCCTGCTACGCCAAGCGTAAGGTCAGGGGTGGTCCGTCCACTGTAGATAACGCTTCCATCGGCGCCCGCAGGTCCCGCGGGACCGGTTGCGCCTATTTCTCCGGCAGGTCCTTCGGGTCCCAATGCGCCAATTGGCCCCTCTTTTCCGCAGGAAAAAAGCAGGTTACATACGCAACAGATAATTAGAAAAACAGCAACCTTTTTCATAATATTCGGGTTTGAGATTGTTTAATTCAATGATTAAAATTAATGCCTCGCATTATCCTATAATTTTAGTTTTAGTTAACGTATCCAATGAATGAGGGAACGTATAGATTAAGCAGGAAAAAAGGACTGTCACGGTGGCTGCTTCATCAAATTATTACGTAAACTCTTTAAAGGGTTTATACCTAAGGGTGGCAAACGTCCTTTCAAAAAGACCAATTAAGAAATTAGCCAGATCCATTACTCGGTTATATGCAGTTTATTTATTAATTCACATCGAGCAAAATCCATCCGCGTTACATAGGCGTTCAAAATATACCGTCTGATGAGTGAACGCTGGGCGTTATTTAGGGAACGTACAAACAATTAAATGAATTATTAGTATCTTTGGTATACCATAATCCAACAAATCCCATTTTATATATTCCAGGCATAAGAATAATAAAAACAAAAAAGAAGATTTTCTGGTTCATGCTGACATTAAATACCGACGTTAAAAACTGTTTATGCAAATTTCTCCTTATTTCCTCCCATCAAGGATTTTAAAACTTGCCGGACATTTAAACGTACTTCTATTTTGTTTAATTTGCCTCATCGGTTGTCGCCAGCGTCAGCTGAGTGAAAAAATGACAGTAGAAGATACCAAAAGTTACCTAAGCCGGGATGAATATCAGAAATTCCTACATCTTTTGCAGGCCGCGGAGGACTCAGTGGATTATAATAAACCCTTGTCCTATCAGTATTTAATGGAGGCCCGCCAAATGATAAAGGAACGGCAGTCAAGCTATGAATACGCCCGTTTATTGAATGTGGAAGCAGTATATTACTATTACCAGGCTGATTACACAAAGGCGATCCTTAATTTAAAACAATCTGTCCGTATTTTTAAAAAAGCCGGTAAAATACCAGAAGCAGCCAATACTTTAAGCAAACTGGGTCTGACCTATTTATATGAGGGGATGTATAAATTGGCTTTAAATTCCCTTTTTGACGGGCTTCAGTTAGTGAATAATGGTAAGGATACAACAAACCTTTACATTTATTCACGGCTCATCAATAATACCGGGCTGGTGTATGAAGAAATTGGCGATTATGACAACGCCTTAAAATATCAGACAAAATACCTGGGGCTCAGCTCACAGCGCAAAGATTCAGCCGCTATCTCCAAGGCCCTTAATAATATTGGCAACACATATTATGAACAAAAAAAACTGGACAGTGCCATGTATTATTTTAAGGCTTCCGCTGAACTGGCTGCTATAATACACGAGGATTATAGCAAAATGCAAACACTGGGCAATATCGGCAATGTATTCTATGAGATGCATTTGCCAGACAGCGCTCTTTGTTACTTTGAGAAAACCCTGGCCTATTATGACCGTATCGGTGAAATCTATGGCCGTTGCCTGATTTATGCCGGACTGGCGGCCACCTGGATGGATTTGAAAAATTACGAAAAAGCGGCCGGTTATCTCAAAGCCTGCGAAAGTTGTCACGATATCGTCAGTATTGCCAGTTATTGGGCAGAATTATATAGAATTGGCGGTAAACTTTATAATCATTCAGGTAAATATGCGCAAGCGTTACAATCTTATGAACGAAGTCTACAATTCAGGGACAGCATGGATAAGGAAGCCAAGGATCTGGACCTGATGAAGTTTGCCGTTAGTTACGATTTCAAACAGAAGTCAGAAGCCGACAGCCTGAAAATGCAGCTCCGCATCGAATCCTCTGAGCAAAGGTCCCTAAGGGCAAGCAACCGGCTGTTAATTGCCGCATTACTGCTACTGCTGACAGGTATTCTGGCGATCCTATGGTTTTTCAGAAGCAGGATCCTGGCTAAAAGAAGCATTATCAGTGAACAAAAAAGACAGCTTTCACAAAAATTGCAACAGGAAATGGAGCAAAAGCTTTTACGGAGTCAGATGAATCCACACTTCATTTTTAATTGCCTGAATACAATTGATTCTTTTGTACTGCAAAATAAGAAGACGGAAGCCTCCAGGCTGATTCAGCGGTTTTCAAAACTCTCCCGTCAGGTTTTAGAGTTTACTGCCCTGACAGATATCGCGGTTAAAGAAGAGATGGACCTGATCCGGGTCTACCTGCAAATTGAACAAACAAGGTACAATGGACATTTTGAATTTAAAATAGATATTGATCCGTCCATTATTACCTGCAGAATGCCACCTATGCTCATTCAGCCTTTCGTGGAAAACGCCGTGATTCATGGCATTAAAAACCGCGTGGGCGGTGGCGGCCTGATTGAAATCACCGCGGTAGCCGTAGGAGGCCAGGTTAAGTTTACAGTTTTTGATAACGGTATCGGAAGAAAAATGGCGCAGCTGATTAAAAATGAGCAACAAAAGCCGCATAACTCAAGGGCTATGAAAATCACAGCCAGCCGTCTGGCAGATTTAAATCCGGGTCTGAATCCGGATCAGTACCTCCGTTATACGGATCTGGCTGGCGACCAGTCAGGTACCATCGTAGAAATTTGGATTCCCAAAACCTTACCTCATTAAATTCTTACCGTAATTAATAATTAAATCCTAGATTATGCTTAAAGCCATTATTATCGACGATGAACAGGAAAGCATTAACGCCTTGCAACTAAAACTGGCCGATTGCCAGACAAAGGTGGAAGTATTGACCTCCATAACGGATTCCAGAAGGGTGCTTCCTATTTTGGAACAATATGATATTGACGTGCTGTTTCTGGATATTGAAATGCCGGGCATAAACGGGATCACTCTGCTGGAAAGCCTGCAAAAGCGGCAATTTGAGGTGATCCTTGTGACCGCCTACAGTGAATACGCTTTAAAAGCACTGAAAGCCAGTGCACTGGACTACCTTATGAAACCGGTAGACATGGAGGAACTGGAAGCAGCGCTTGAAAAATTAGGAAATAAGATGGCCAAAAAGGAAGACGCAAACATCGGACCCCTCCAGAATTTAGAAATGTTATTACAGCAGATAAATCCCCGTCCTAAAAAAATTGCCTTGAGCTGCGTTTCGGAAACTTATTATGTTTCCCAGGAAGAAATTCTTTATATCGGCGGTTCCAATAACTACAGCACTTTTTATTTAATTGACGGCAAAGAAATTGTGGTTTCCAAAACCTTAAAAGAATATGAATGCTTATTACCCCCAGAACGCTTTTTCCGGGCGCATAAATCCTATCTGATCAACCTGGATCACATTAAAAAATTAAATAAAGGCCCTGAACTTACCGTCAGTATGATCAATAATGTGGAAATAGAAATCTCTTACCGAAAGAAGGCTGATTTTTTAAAAATCATGAAAGGCTGACATTGACGACCCTATGCGGCAGTTCACCCACCACTTACGGTGGCTCAATGGTAACCAGCGCAGCATAGATTGTCCCGTTTTAGCCAGAATAGTAGCGCTAATTTTGTCATTATATTCTTAATGGCAGGCAGATGAAAGCGAAATTGTGGTTTCAATTAATTAAAAGACCGGCAATATGGGTGACATGGATAGAATATGGTTTGTTCAGCCTGACACTGCAAACTATTTGTTATTCGGGGACACAGCCCCTGTCTCCTGCCGGCTGGAAAATACAGGTAGTTCAGGTATTGTACTTTATTTATCTGGTTTGGACGGTAATATTGCTAATATATTGGGTGAAAAGTTTCAGCAGCGATAAAAAGAAAGCTACCAATTTAATAGCTGGCCTTAATATTAACAGTCATAAAATTAACGGCAAGTCTAACGGGCCGGATAGAATTCCCTCCTCTGAATCATCGTCTACGGAAATTAGTGCTTCGACCGCTGCGGGGCAGCAAGATGCGGAACAAGACGCGACCGCGCTGGCATCCGACTATTTACAAAAACTGCTGGAACTTTTTGAATCGGGCAAAACAGGACAAGCCCTGATTCAACGTGTGGATTACACAGGCGACTTTATCGGCCCGCACCCTTTTTTAAAACTCCATGTACTTATCAGGCAAAACAAAAGAACACCCTTGAGACTTATGGCCTGCGCGCTGGTTAACAAAAATTCAATTCCAAGAATTGGCGATCATTGCACGATCCGCTACTTACCCCAGGTCCCTTCCACTTTGGCAATTTTGGATATATTGCAACCAGATATGACCGCTCCAACATGACAACTATAAACATAAGTTTAATCTTTATCTACAAAATAGCAATATCCAATTATCACCTACCATACCGCATCCATCCTCACTTTTAAGGAAGGATCAAAAAAATCGGTACTCAGTTTTATAAAAAAAAGACTTTAAATCTAAGGGCGCCCCTTATGCGCCAATAAATACTAAGTATGGGTATAAAAAGAGAAGTGGCCAGCAGTTCTGCTGAATTTGCCCAGGTTTTATGAACGGGCAACCATCTTACCGTAAAAATATAACCGAATATTGCCCACCAAAATAAAATCAGACCCATTTGTACGGGCAAGGGAACCACCCCCATTAAACTTATTATTACAGAAATTGAGGCAAGGAGATAGCTATAATAAATAAAAGGCGGCGCCGACTGTATTTCCCTTTTATATTGCTTTGGAAACTTTTTAAATAAGAGCGCATTAAACATGGATTTTTTTTGCTCATGAAGACTGCTACCCCATTTGGCTTTTCTTAAGGGATGGTAAACTACGGCTGAGTGTGCCTTTTTAATATCAGTT
>Ga0164242_10000825_pt1 | contig 36924 bp, 40 predicted proteins | sample OricomgcompostMG_FD_108783 | JGI IMG/M metagenome (GOLD analysis project Ga0164242, IMG submission 108783) | Miracle-Growth compost microbial communities from Emeryville, California, USA - Original compost - Miracle growth compost (MG) ... | reverse complement strand
CGTACGGGCCGTCGCACGGAAACCATGGCCGGTGATCTGCTCTTTGGTGTCGTAGCCCAGCGTGCGCAGGGCGCTGTTGACCGTGTTCTCGCTCATGTAACGCGTCGCCTCGGAACGCTTGGCTACGCTGCGAAAAATCGGTCCCTTCGGCCCGGTTAGCGGATGGAGATCCCTCAGGATTTCCATGGCCTGTGACGGAAGCGGCACTGCATGCGCTGGCGTGCGGCTATCCTGCTTCTTCCATTCCCGCATCTTCATTTTTTCCGGCGGACAGATCCAGACTGCACCGTCTAGATCGATATCCTCCCAATGAGCGAAACGTAGCTGACCGGGTCGCTGAAACAGCAACGGAGCAAGCTGCAATGCCGCACGGGTAATTACATGGCCGTTGTAGGCTCGGATATCGCGCAGCAGCTGTCCAAGCTGCTGCGGATCAGTGATAGCTGGGTAATGACGGCTGCGGACCGCTGGGAGTCCACCTGTACGGCCGTTCACAAAATTCTTGGCAGGTTCCAGAACCCCGGTATCGACCGCGTACTGATACACATGTTGAATCGTCTCGCGCACCCGCATCGCGGTTTCAAGATTGCCGCGCTCTTTGATGCGGTGTAGGCAACGCACAACCTCGGTCGGTTTGATCTCCTCCACCGAAAGTCGCCCTACCCAGGGAAACACGTGCAGCTCCAGGTACCGAATGATTTTCTCGGAATAACCGGCAGACCATTGGCGATCCTTTTCCGACGCCTTATGCCACTCTCGTGCCACCAATTCAAACGTGTTGAGCCGAGCTGCCTTCTCTTGCTCCCGCTTCTCGCGTCGAGCTTTTTGGGGGTCGATCCCGTCTTCTCGCCGCTTCATTTCCTCACGGGCCTTTCTACGAGCCTCCGCAAGCGAAATAATCGGGTATCGGCCTAGCCCTAACTTGATCTCCCTTCCGTCGCGCTTGTAGCGGTAGATCCAGACCTTACGTGTCTGCCGAATCCGAAGGTACAGCCCATCGCCATCTGGCAGGAAATATTCCTTCTCGCGAGGCTCCGCATGCTTGATCTGCAACTCGGTGAGCTGGCCCATGGTGTACCCCAGAATCGAAATCGAGGAAAAACCATTTTGGGGTACACCGACGGGCATATGCAAACGCCGGCTTTAGGCGGATTTCGTCGGCTTTCCCCGGACGCAAAAATCCCGCAACGCCTTATCCAGCGTGCCTTTTCAGGATTTCAGGGGATGACTACGGAAATACGGATGGCGCGCCCGGCTGGGATCGAACCAGCAACCCCTGCCTTCGGAGGGCTGGAAACGGCGTCCATCCGTGTCCGTTACAATCCACGAAAATCATATAAGCCTTTGATTTTTAATCAATCAATATCCATTGCCATCCAACCCCATTCAGCCTAGAATTTCCGTACAGTTTCCGTACGAAAAACATGGCCATCTCCATCACCAGCAAAACGGCTCGCGACAAGCTGCCCCCGCGTCGCGAACCCTACTTCTCCCGGATTCAGTCCGGCCTGTATGTCGGCTTTCGCAAACTCGCTGAGGGCGACGGCACATGGATCGCTCGCAGGCGCAATGAAGCCGGCAAGCAGGAATACAAGGCAATTGGAACGCTGGGGAGTTATGACGATGCCGTGAAGGCTGCGTTGGAATGGGCCACGGCGATAGATGCGGGCGTGTCCACCAAGGCCATGACGGTCAAAGACGTGGGTGAACATTACGTCAAACACTTGGGGCTTCATAAGGGGGCCAAGAGCAAATCGGACGCAGAAGGCCGCTTCAAGCGGCTCGTCTACAACGACAAGATCGGAAAAATTGATCTCTCCAAGCTCCGCACTTCGCATCTAAAAGATTGGCTTGCAGGCCAACTCAACGAAATCGAAGAAGCAGCAGAGGATGAGGACGACCTGCGACGCGCCAAGGACACGGCCAACCGGAACCTCGCGTCCCTGAAAGCCGCACTAAACCTTGCGCTACGAGATCGCCTCGTCGCAACGGACGCTGGCTGGAAAACAGTCGCGAAATTCAGGGACGTGGGCCGCCGCAGGCAATCATTTCTTCCTGCCGATGAACGTGCTGCGCTGATCGCCGCCTGTCCGGCTGACCTTCAGCAACTGATCAGAGCGATGCTGTTTACTGCCGCTCGTCCGGGAGAGCTTGCGCGCGCCGCTGTCAAGCATTTCGACCGCCGCCAAGGTACGCTGGCCCTCGACGGAAAAACGGGATACCGCGTCGTTTCACTATCGTCTTCCGCTGTTGTCTTCTTCGAGGCCCAGACGAAAGGCAAAATCGCCAATGCCCCCATCTTCACCACCGAATACGGACAGCAATGGAACAAGGACGCGTGGAAAAAGCCGTTCAAGGAAGCCGTCACCGCGGCAAAGCTCCCCGCCGATGTTGTCATGTACACGCTTCGCCATACCGCAATCAGTGAAATGATCGCCCACGGACTCGATAGCTTTGAAGTCGCAAAAATGGCCGGAACATCAACCGAAATGATCGACAAACATTACGGCCATCTACGGCACGACCGTATGCGCGCGAAGCTCGATGCGATCGCCATCATCTAGGAGGAACGATGCGAAACAGGCGGCAGAACGCCGCATCTGGAGTGACATCGCCACCGGACGCTGGCATGCGGGTCGGGGACGCGAGCGTCCCTCGGGAACTTCCGCGTAATCTATGCCACTAAGTGGCATAATGAGAAATGAGACGAGTATTCAAAACACGCCACTTCGGCCGGTGGATGCGCAAGTCCGGGCTGACTGATCAGGCCCTGTGCCGCGCAGTGGCCGAAATGGCTGCGGGGCTCATCGATGCCGACCTCGGCAGCGGTATCGTTAAAAAGAGGATCGCGTTACCCGGCCGCGGTAAAAGTGGTGGTGCCCGAACCATCGTGGCAACCAATAAAGGTAGTCGGTGGTTTTTCGTGTTCGGATTCGAGAAAAACGAACGCGCGAATATCGGTGACGGCGAACTTGAGGCGTTGCAAGCTATCGCAGCGGACTTGTTGAGCCGACCGCCCCAGCAACTGGACGCCGCTGTGGCTGACGGGACTTTATCGGAGATTTGCAATGGCAACTAAAGCCAAGCCCAAGAGTCGTATCCTGGAAGCCGTGCATGAAACGGCGGGTGATCTGCATCGCCTGGGGTTCATCGATAAACGCAAGATGCTTCGATACGAAGCGCTGTGCCTCGAACCGGTGCCAGAGTACGACGCGGAGAAGATCCGGGCGCTGCGTGAAAAACTGCATCTGAGCCAGACGGTACTGGCCGCAGCGTTAAATACGAGCCCATCCACCGTGCGGAAGTGGGAAATCGGCGATAAGCGGCCGAGCGGACCGTCTCAGAAATTATTGAACCTGATCGACAGGAAAGGGCTTGAGGCCGTGCTCTGACGCGTGCGGAGTTCGTATCCACCAGCGCTTCAACCGAGAGACGGACATAGCGGCCAGTCCCCGGCAACCTGATAGCATCATGGCTGGAATGTTATTCCTACACATCAAGCCAAGGAGCGTATCGAAATTATGGCAACCAAATCCGTCGCGGAACTGCGGGCACAACTGGAAAAGACCCAGGCCGATCTGGATGCCGCCATAGCGGCAGAATCAGAAGCGATACTGGCTGATATCCGCGAAAAAGTTGCACTGTACGGCTTCAGCGAAAAAGACGTGTTTGGCCGTCGCCGTGCGAGCGGTCCCGTGGAAGCCAAATACCAGAACCCCGAGTCCGGCGAGACCTGGAGCGGCCGGGGGCGCGCTCCGGCATGGATCAAGGACGCAAAGAATCGCGATAAATTCCTGATCAAGTGAAGCCCGGTCGGTAAATACGTGCCGCGATCCATTCTTGTCCGCGGCATTCCCAAATCTGCGCAGCAAGCGGCGTATGTCGACCCACAGCCGACGTTCAATTGCGTGCATGCGCGAGTCAGCTTTATGAGTACAGCGGCTATTCGACCACGGCCCCGGTGGGTGACCGATCTGCCAAATGACCGATGAAGCACAACAAACTTCCGATGAGATCGGCGATCGAAGATCGCGCAGGTCAACGTCCGGCCGACGGAAAACGAGGGAGCTTCACCGTGAAGCTCGTCCTGCCTTCTGTCGATTCGGCCTGAATGGTGCCGTTATGCGCACCAGCGATGCACCGGCAGATGTAAAGCCCCAGGCCCATGCTCGAAGACGGTCCGCTTCGCCTGCGCGTACCGCTTGCCCGCGTCAATGGATCAAAGAGCGTCGGCATAGCCGCAGCCGGTATCGGGGAGCCTTCGTTCGACACAACGAGAGTCAACTGCTCACCGTGACCGATCGCATCCACGCTGATATTCCCTGAGCCGTGCTGGACTGCGTTCACCAGCAGGTTAACCAGCAGCTGGCCGATACGGGCGCCGTCCCACTTGCCGGCAAGCTCGCCTGTGAGGTGTACGTCGATGCATGCGTCCGGATACGAAGCGCGTACCTCGTCCGCCGCGTCGTTGCAGATCCGCCCGATATTCTGCGGTGTGAAATCGACTGGAAGCGTGTCGCCCAGGCGGGTACGCGTGAAGACGAGAAGATCGTCGATCATCTGCTTCATGCGCACGGCACCGCGTTGTGCGATCGCGACCGCTCTTACGCTGGATGACGACAGGCCGTCATCATGCAGAACGACCTCCGCCGAATTCAGTATCGCGCCAAGGGGGGAGCGTAGGTCATGCGCCAGCACGCCGGCAAACAGATCCCGGATGCGCTCCGTGCGTTGTGCGTACTGCCGGACCGATTCTGCGAGCATATGGTCGATGGCCTCATTGAACCGGATCATCTCCTGGGCAGCCGGAGCGACTTCCGGCAGCGTCTGATGCCATTGCCGCAGCACGCTGGCGCGCAGGGCACGATATTCCGCCACTACATCGTTGATCCCGTAGCCCTGTGCGAGACGATCGTCTGCGTGCTCGTGGGCGACCCTGTCGAAACCTGATGACAGATCGTGTTCGTCGCCGCGCGACCTGGCATGCTGCTGCTCGGCGGTCTGCGGTTCGCGCATATCCACTGCGATCCTGATCAGGATGTCACGAGCCGAGTTACGCAACTGGGTCTCGGTGAGATGGCTGCCCTTCATGCTGATCGCCCGAGCGTACTCCGCCCATTCGTCTACCAGCCCGGAAAGGTTTGCTTCGATAAAGTCCGACAGGCTCATGATCCCTCCGGTCGCTTACGGTGCCATGTGATGAGCGAACTTGACGCCGCCGTGGTACTGCCTAAGTGTCGGGAACAGCTGTTGCGCCCACTCTCGTACGAGGTTCAGCGCGCTGAAAGCTGTATCACACATGAGACCATTCCAAACTGCACGCTGGACGCCACGTATGCTATCCCCGCGGCAGGCAGACCATCGGCGCCGGCTGCTCGTCGTCGACGACTACCGGCCCGGGGCGGAAGCCATTACTGCGTCACTTTCCCTATCAGGATATGAAGCTCATTTCGTCCTCAGCGGGGGGGGCGGTTATTCACGCCATCAACGGCTGGACGCCGGACATTGCGGTGCTGGACATCAACATGCCCGACATGGATGGATTTGCGGTCGCACGGCAACTGCGGCAGCACGGCCAGACCTGGCATATCGCTATTGTAGCTTTTACCGCGCAGGACGAATTCGCCATCCGGGCGAACGGGATTGCGGCCGGCTTTGACGGGTACTGCCAGAAAGGTGCCGGGCCAGATTCGTTGCTGTATTTGCTCAGACAAATCGGTGGCTAACGCGGAAACCCAGGCGCATTGTTGCAGACGGCACACTATGCTTGCTAGCGCTGCGGCGCGAATAAATCCCCGCGTTGCTCGCGCAATCGACCGAAACGGTTGCAAGGGAGACCGCCAACTGATGGAACGGACGCTCGAACGTCGAACGCTACGCGTGGTCCAGCGGCGGAAACTGGCCGCCTACTGCCCGACGTGATCAGCTCAAGTCGACCTGCGCAGACCGTCAGTTTGTCCAAGGGCAGTTAGCCACTACTCCGCACGCCGGGTTCGACGCCACGCAGGCTGGTGCTCGGCTTTCACGCTATCCAAACGCAATCCAAAATTTTTCGCGCACATATCACCTTCTTGAAGCGGACATGGCATGTCCGCTCGTTCGTCGAAACACAACCAGGAGTGCTGATGCCTATTCCCTGCCCCGTCTGTCGGTCCACGCGGACTGAAATCCTCAATCGTGCAACCCGTGTTGGCGGTACCGCTGGTGCAGTGGCCGGCGCCGCTGGCGGCGTCGCGATGACGCTCGCCGGCGCAGAAACCGGCGCCGCCGTCGGGATGCTCGCCGGTCCCATCGGTGCCGCCTTTGGCGGTCTCGCCGGCGCGATCATCGGCGGCCTCGTCGGAGGTGCGTCGGGCTGTGCTGCCGGTTCCGCACTCGGTGAGGTCGTCGATACGCACGTACTCGACAACCAGCGCTGCCTCGACTGCGGCCACACGTTCAGCGACCGCTGATCCACCTTCCCTTTCCCCTCCCACTTTTCAATCCAGCATCGAGCCCGGCTACGGCCGGGCTCGATGCATTTCCATTCAGGAGTTCACCATGCATCTCGTTCAATCCATGGCCTATGTCGGCGATACCCCGTGGCACGGCCTCGGCAATTCGCTCGCCCCCCACCAGCCGCTCGAAGTCTGGGCGCGACAGGCCGGCATGGACTGGCGCATCGACGAAGCCGAAGTGCGCTTCGTCTCCGGCAACGCCGGTTCCAGCCTCGGTTCGATCCACGCCTTTCCCGAACAGAAGGTGCTCTATCGCTCGGACACGAAGGCGCCGCTGTCCGTCGTATCGTCACGCTATCAGGTCGTCCAGCCGGAGCAGATTCTGGAGTTCTATCGCGATCTCACTGAAGCCGGCGGCTTCGAACTGGAGACGGCCGGCGTACTCAAGGAGGGCCGCAAGCTGTGGGCGCTCGCGAAGACCGGCCAGAGCGCCACGCTCAAGGGCCGGGACCGCGTGAACGGCTACCTGCTGCTTGCCACCGCCTGCGACGGCACACTGGCGACCACTGCGCAGTTCACGTCCGTGCGCGTCGTCTGCAACAACACGCTGGCGATTGCGCTGGGCGACAGCACCAGTGCCGTCAAGGTGCCGCACCGCAGCCAGTTCGACGCGCAGGCCGTCAAGCGCCAGCTCGGCATCGCCATCTCGTCGTGGGACGGGTTCATGGCCCGCATGAAAGCCCTGTCCGAGCGCCGGGTCAGCAACGAGACCGCCGAAGCCTATTTCCGCCGTGTGCTCACGTACCACCCGGGCAGCGCACCGGCCCGCCCTGTCGCAGCCACCACCAACGACAGCGCCGTCAAGGCGGTGCAGGAACTGTTCGCCGGTCGCGGCAAGGGCGCGGACATGGCGTCGGCGGCCGGCACCGCGTGGGGTCTGCTGAATTCGGTCACCGAGTTCGTCGACCACCAGCGCCGCGCCCGCAGCGACGATCACCGGCGCGACGCCGCGTGGTTCGGCTCGGGCGCCACCCTCAAGCAGAAGGCATGGGACGAAGCAATGAAGCTCATCGCATGACCATCCTGAAGACCACCACACGCCCGGCGGGGAAATCCCGACCGGGCGTTTCCGTTTCTGGAGATTGCCATGTCACACCCCGACAGGGCCGACCCTGGCCGGAAACGTCCTGCGCTGCGGCTCGTTGCCACAAAGGACATGCCGCGCGAGGACTGGCTTGAGGCGAGAAAAAATGGGATCGGCGGCTCGGATGCGGCCGCTGCCGTGGGCCTGAATCCATACATGAGTCCGCTCGAACTGTGGCTCGTCAAGACCGGTCGCGATGCCAGGCTGCCGAAGCCCGATCCCGACGACACGACCGAACCCGTGTACTGGGGCACGCTGCTCGAACCGATCGTCGCCGCGTCCTATACGAAGCAGACCGGCAACCGTGTGCGGCGGGTCAATGCCGTGCTCCAGCATCCGACGATTCCGTTCATGCTCGCCAACATCGACCGCGAGGTCGTAGGCGTGCCAAGCGTACAGATCCTCGAATGCAAGACGGCCGGCGAGTTCGGTGCGCGGCTATGGCGCGAGGGCGTGCCGGAATACGTGCAGGTGCAGGTCCAGCACCAGCTGGCCGTCACGGGTAAATCGGCAGCCGACGTCGCCGTGCTGCTGTGCGGCCAGAAGCTCGACGTGCATCGCGTCGGGCGCGACGACGCGCTGATCGCCCGTCTGGTCGAACTGGAAGCCGCGTTCTGGCGGTATGTCGAAACCGATACGCCACCACCGGCGGATGGATCGGAATCGGCCGACCTCGCGCTGCGGTGCCTGTATCCGGGCACCGGCGGTACGGTCGATTTCTCGGACGACCGGCAGCTTTCAGCGGTGTTTGCCGATCTGGTCGCCGTGCGCGCCGACATCGAGAACCGGCAGCAGGTCGAGGCGAAGCTCAAGCAGACGATCCAGCAGGCGATGGGCGAAGCCGACCGGGCCGAGTTCGAGACGGGTTCCGTGTCGTACAAACGCAGTCGCGATGCCTCCGGTGTCGATCTCAAACGTCTGCTTGCCGATCACCCTGATTTCGCCACGCGGTACGCAGTCACGAAAGCGGGAACACGTCGCTTTCTGGTGTCCACCTGATTCCTGCTTTCCCTTCCCTCTGTTTACCTACAGGAGAATTGCCATGCTCAAGGGTCTGGCGATCACGCCACCCGTGATCGGTCGCATTTCCATCGGCCGCGTTGTCGAGAAGAACGGCAAGCGTCTGCCCGAGAAGGACGACCAGTTCACGCTCACCACGCAGGTCCAGAACCGGGACGGCTGGATGCTGCATCCACTGAACGAATCGCTGCGCAAGGCGACCACTGGCAAGCTGCGTGCGATCCCGGTCCGGTTCCTCTTCAACGATCCCGACCTGAACCTGCGCGCCGAGTATTCGCTGTTCGACCGCGAGTCGGGCCGTCCGGTCTGTGTCGGTAACGGGGAAACCTGCCGCCGTGCAGGAGAGACCGGTATCGAGGAACTGCCCTGCCCGTCGCCGGACGGCTGTGCGTTTGGCCGGGCGGGCAACTGCAAGCCCTACGGGCGGCTGAACGTCACGATCGGCGACGAGGACGAACTCGGCTCGTTCATCTTCCGCACCACGTCGTACAACTCGATCCGCACGCTCGCTGCACGCCTTCATTACTTCAGCGCGGTCTCGGGCAACCTGCTCGCGTGCCTGCCGCTGGAACTGCGGCTGCGCGGCAAGTCCACCACGCAGAGCTACCGCTCGGCGATCTACTACGTGGATATCGGTGTGCGGAGCGGCAGTACGCTGGAGGACGCCATCAGCACTGCACGCGAACTGGATGCGCGGCGAAAGGCGGCTGGATTTGACCAGGCTGCGCTCGATGCCGCTGCGCGGACCGGGTTCAGTAACGGCGCGTTCGAGGACAGTATCGAGGACGGGGCGGCAGTCGTCGACGAATTCTATCCGGCGGAGTCTGGTCACGGCGGTCAGGAAGGCGGTCATGCCGATGCCGGCGAACCGCCCCCATCCGAGCTGCGAGGCAAGCTGGAGCAACGGGCCGCGTTACTGGGCGGGAAGGCAGCATGACCGCCGGTAACGCCAGCAGTCCTGCCGTGGCTGTCTGCGAACCGTTCGTCTGCCGCGACGGGCGGCTCCTGCCCCGCTGTCACGATCCGGTGACTGATCTTGCACCCGGGCTGTACCTCGGTCTCTTTCACGGCCGGGACGATCCCGATGCCGACATGGACGACTGGGGATTCGACGGGCCGGTCATCGGTCCGCTCGACTACGTGCATACGACCTATGCGGCGGATATGAAGCTGCATTTCGTCGACGCACAGCGCGCCGCGCAGTATTTCTCCGACACCGGGTTCGTCACGAACCTCGCAACCGGGGAGCGCACGCGCTGCACCGAAGCGGCATTGGCCGTCATGCAGGACCTGATCGTCTTCGACGGCCGGTACTTCGGAGACTGGACGGTCTTTTACCGGCTGCGCCCGTAACCGTTCCGTCTGGCCTGTTCCGTTCAATGTCCTCCGGCCTGCCGGAGGCAACCTTGCGCCTTCGCCTATGGAAAACACAATCAATAAAGCCCACCCACGCCCGCTGCATCCACCCGACGGCTGTGCGTTCGGGCTCGCCATCGCGGCAACGCTCACCGCGCTCGCGCTCTCGTCACTCGCGAACTGGCAGCGCGGCGGTTCGCTGCCCGAGCGTGCCGTCTGGGTCGCAATGGGCGTCGTGCTGATCGCCAGCGCACATCTGCTACCCGCGCTTTGCCGATCCGCTCCGCTCCCGGTCCGGGGTATCGGCGTCGTGCTGTGGCTCGGTTGCATGGCAGCGGCGTCGTACACGCACGCAACGTTCTTCCTGCTGTCGCAGTCGCACGCCGGAATGCTCCGGGCAGCGTCGCTACCGGCGGACAGTCTGCCGGCACACCGCAGTCTCACGGCAGTCATGGCACAACGGGCATCGGTCACGGCGGAACTCGCCGCGGCCGATGCCTGGCACTGTGTACGTGACTGCCCGTCGCTCAGGGTACGTCGCGCGTCCCTCGCAGCGCGACTCGATGCGCTCGATGCCGAAGCGGCCGATGTCCGGCGGTATCAGATCATGGAAGACGAGAACGCCCGGCGTCGCGACGCTGCCCGTCACGATCCCGTCACGGCACAACTCGCGATGCTCAGCGGCGTCGCGGTCGCACGGCTGGACCTGTTTGCCGGTCTCGCCTTCGCTGCCGTACTCGAAGGCGTTGCCTGTCTGCTCTGGTGGCTCGCACTATCCCGGTCCGGCGCCTTACCTGCCCCGCGCAGTGACGACACGGCCGAGCCCGGGACTCCCAGTCCGGCCACATCCGCTGCTCCGGCCACGGAGCCGGAAACCGAGATCGCGAAGCTGCGGCGCGATATCGACGCCGGCATCGTGAAGCCGACCGTCACTGGTATCCGTCAACACCTGCGCTGTTCACAGGCCCGAGCCGCCGCGCTGCGACGACAGCTGGCCGACCTCACGGCATAGGTCGGACGCTTCCTGCGCCCTGCTTTTTCGTTTTCCCCGACTTTTCCTGAACACGCATCCGGTTATGCCGGAGGCCCGTGCTCGTCCGCTTTCTGGAGCAATATCCATGAATCAGCCCACACGGCTCAAACCGCTTTTCCATCCGGGACGTCTGCTTGTCTCGCCGGCTGCACTCGCTACATTGCGAGCGAACGGCGTGCCGGTCATCAGCGTCCTCCTGCGACACATCGCCGGCGACTGGGGCAACGTTTCCGACGACGACAGGCAGCAGAACGACCTGTCGATCGCCGCCGGCCTGCGCCTCATCTCCGTCTACCGTCTGCCCGACCGGGCAGAGGTCTGTGTCACCACCGAATGGAACCGCTCGCACACCACGATCCGGCTCGCTGGCGATATGTCCGCTGCCCCGGGGCCGGACGATTCGATGGCAGGTTGGGGTCGGCAACCACCATACATTCCCACCGTGATCAGTAGACGGACCAGTTCCAGGCTACAAGCCGCCCGACTGATGGAAGGACGGCATAGCCGGTCACTCAGTCTGACGGCAACAGGCGATCCATGAAGTCGTGCGGATTGACGTCCAGCACGCGCAGAAAATCCAGCAGTTCGATCAGGTCGAGGCGACGCACGCCGCTTTCCACCTTGGAAACAAACGCCTGGGGACGACCTAGTTTGTCCGCCACGTCCTGCTGAAAGAGGCCCCGTTCCTTTCGTATTTCCGTGAGCAGCGAAGCAACACGCTGATATCGGGGGTCATGGATCGGATGGGTCATCCGCAGATTCTAGATGCATATACGTGATATTCGAGATGCGTATACGGTATATTCGGAGAGAAATGCTCATGGTGAAAGAAGCAATCTGGCTGGCTACGGCGTCCGGGGTGGCGCTGGGAATCGCGCTCGACATGCGCCGGTTGCGCGTCAACCGCGTTGGAGTGCGGCTGACCGCATGGGTCGTGGCGTGCGCCTGTACAGGCCCTGCCGCAGGACTGGCTTATCTCGTTCTGCGTCCCGCAGTGCGACGCACGCTGGTCGATGCGGTCTGGCAGATCGTGGGGGACGCCTCGACCCCTCCCGACATCCGCCGCGCCCGGCTGCTTGAGCTGCGTCGCAGCGGTCTTGTCGGAGAGCCGGTTTTCCGCTTCTGCCTGCACGTGCTGGAAGACGGCAATCACTTCACCAACGGGTAATCGCCTGGGCGTCCTGCGGCCTCTCACGCCTGCCGCAGGACGCAGCCTGACAACGACAAGATAGAACCCGACCTGAAATGGCAAAACCGCTTATCAAACTGCTCGGCCCCAGGGGCTATTACATCCCGTTCATCCGCACGATCCGCGCCGCTCCATTCGGTATGACGCTGCCCGTCTTCGGAACCGTCTCGACGGTCGATGAAGTGCTCAACATTCACGATAATTTCGGCAAGGGCGAACTGCGCTACGAAGAAATCGAGAGTCATCTGCGGCAGGCACCAGAACCAGTCATCGTCGACTGCGGCGTAAACATCGGGATCACGATCCGCTGGTGGCACCACCTCAATGCGCAAGCGAAGGTCTTCGGCTTCGACATGATGGAGGAAGCCCACACGTTCACACGCGACCGGATCGGCACGCCGTCGGACTGGTACGTGCCTGTCACCTGCGCACTGGCGGCCCGTGACGGCGACGCCATCGAGATCAGCTTCGACGATCCGCTCTTTGGCGAAAACAGTGTGACGGCAACCAACCGGAAGCAGAAGCGAACCATCAACACCGGCACGCTCGATTCCAGTCTGCGCCAGCACAACCTCACTGAAGTCAACCTGCTCAAGATGGACATCGAGGGACACGGCGCGGAAGCCCTCAAGGGCGGCAGCGAAACGCTCCGGAAGACCCGGTACGTGATGTTCGAAACGCACACGAAGCAGGAAACATCCGAGGCCACCGGCATTCTCCACGACGCCGGTTTCCAGATCATCGGGCTACGCGCCAGGACGCTGGTTTTTGAGCGCAAAAGCTGAACGGTGGCGCTCATCTGCGCACCACAGTACCGATCCGCAATGAAGATCCGCAACCTCCTCACGATCACGCTGCCGGCCGTGCTGCTGGTTGTCGCTATCTGGCTCATGCACGTGTCGGGGCTGGAGTGGTTGATCGAGCGGCTGCGCCGGGACGACTGACTGCGAGCTCTCCGCCGTATATCGACAGCCTCACGCGATACAAGTTTGCGGAACGGGAGCGCACGCATACGGACAGCCCATATCGCTCGTCGCTGCAAAGCGCACAGGAGCCCTCCAGAACCACAATCTCAAAGGACATTGACAATTGAACAACATCCCATACCGACTGGCTCTGAAACTCGCCACGGGTTTCATCCTGGCCGCCTCGATGGCGGCCTGCTCCGGGTCCGACAAGCCCAGCGGATCCGATGCCAAAGCTGCTGTTACTGCCATGCTGGGCAATTGCCAGTACCTCGAAGTGGATGACTTCAAGCGGGATAACGGCATCCCACAACAGGACGGCAGCTACGTCGTGCAAGCCAACTATTCAGTCAGGATTACACCGACCGGGGACGTCAAAGATTTCGTCGAAAACGAGTACCGGAGTCAAATCTCCGAGGCCGGCAGCAACCCAACAGCGATCAATATCGCCAACGAGCAGGGCATGAGCCGGATCGTCACGGCCACGGAACAGGCCTGCCCGAATGCCTCGCAGAGATTTGTCGCGCACGCGCTATACAGCATATTGTCTTCGCCCGGTGATTTCGATCATGACGTGGAAGTCCAGGTCACCAATGCGCAAATCCACATGATCAAGACCGACAATGGCTGGCAGCTCGCTCAATGATGCCAGGCTGGTACATCGCAACCGAGGAAACCGATATCATCGCGCGCTGTCATTGGGAGGCTTCACGATACGTTGAAGCCTTCTTTTTTTGTTCGCAGCGTGACGTTCTTCGGGAAACGCCAGGCAGCACTGCGGCTCGAACGTCCTGGAGACTGTCAACCCGTGCAGCGCGATACATTGACATCGACGGACGACAGCTGCACCTGAATGATCAGGCATTACGGAAACCGTACCCCGATCATGCCTCACGCGGGCGTCGTGTTGCAAACGGCCTTCGCGAGGTGCTTACGGGAATTGGTGGCGTGCAAGCCGTAATCGCAAAAGCCGACGCCAGTGTCAGGCTTCATCGGGACTTCGTGATAGCGCGGAGCTTTGTAGCATGTGGCCCGGAACGGAAGCCATTCACGCACTCTGGCAGCCTCGGTGCGGCATCCAGAAGAAGCACCGACAAGGCCGCCCGGTGCAGCGGACATTCGACCACCAAGGTAGTCATGACGGCGCGCACAACGGGTACCGCGTGAATCAGTCCCGCACCCATCCGAAGGCGTCAATGCGAGTCACCCGACCAGCGAGCGCCACGGCACCTGCCACACGGCCAGGCATCGGCAGGTCAATCACCTGGCACGACAGCCCCTTCAACTTGCCTATTATGAAGGTTGTACCATACTGCGTGGCGATCGTTGGATCAGGATCGAGAACTCCACTGGCAGCGAGTTGGGACACGCTCCGGCGACGTCCCCGTTGCTGGCTCCATTCCAGATTCCCCGGCATGTCGGGGAATAACGCCGCGGCGACTTCGGCGTCCACCCCTCTGCCCCGGCCCGCAGCATCCCGATCCGCTCCAGCAACAGGCACCGCAATTCCACCGGCTAACGGAACACCGCTGATCCCGATGACGACGCACGTTCCGGCATAGGCCAGGTAGATCGAAAGCGGGAATGCTGTTCCCTAACGGGGGACGGCTCCCCCCAACCGCCGCTCAAACCTTTGCATTCGGTCAGCATGGCACAACCATCACGCGCGGCCAACGTTTTTGATATTGCTTTCGTTCCATTCGCTTTCGGTAGGTACCGACGCTGACACGCGCCGGGTTGCGCCGGACCACCATCGTAAAAAGATCGTCAAGGCCGTACGGTGCGATGACGTCAATCGAGTCGTCCTCCCGCAGCGTCAGTCCCACCGATGTCGCAAACTCGGTCCACGATGCGACAGCGTCTTGCAGAGAAACCAGCGGCGAAACCGGATAGCCAAAGGCTGCTTCGAACCACGTATGCACCGCAGCCTGGTTGGTAACCTCCCACGGCACATACGGATGCAAATTGCTCAAACGATGTTGAATCTCGGCATCGCTTTTTGCGGAGAGATCGGAAGCATCGAAGTGTGCGACATCGACATCGGATAAGGCAGATGGGATCTCGAAATCGTGCAGCGAGTCCCATACGAGATTGCGGATAGCGCCCGCACCAATGCACCACGAGGACAATTTGAGGCTACGCACCGCAACGAGTGCTGTCCAGAACCAGGTCGATTCACGTGCAATCGTCACAAGACGGGTCTGCATATCGGTGATTGGCACGCAGCCCTCCGAGTGGCTTGCTGTCTTGCCACAGAAAAATTGGCGAGAGACGATCGCGGATGCTACATCTGTAGCGATTTCTTCATGTTCGGCCGTCCGGTTGTCAGGACGGCATTTTTCATTCCCGGCCTAGCTGAACAAATTCTCGATAATCCGTCGGCTTGCCTGATAGCCGCCATCGAACGCCGCCGCCGGCGTAGCAAAAGCGGCGCCGCCGGCATACCGAACCGCCGGGGCTCAAACAACGCGACCGGAACTCGCAACGGATAAACGCGGACCAGCGCCAGATACCCCGACTGCCCCAGCGCGCCCGGCCAGATCGTCGTGGAAGTCGCGGTCGCCATCTCACCGACCGCGGCTTGCGAACGACCCGACGTCACCCAGTACAGCAGTGTCACGACCGGCACGCCGACACCGGTCGCCACCATAGTCAACAGCGCTGCCGCAGCCGGCAACTGCCATACACCCAGCCGGATTTGGGGTGGCGCGCGGCGCGTACCGGATCCGACGCGTGCATAGCGACGCAGGCTGCCCTTCATGCGAGCCTCAAGCGCCAGCAGCAGCAGGCACAGTGCCAGAAGCACGGGCGCCAGAGATACGCCCGTCGCGCTGTTGAATTCCAGGTCGAATTCCTCGTAGATCGCCGTCGTAAACGTCTGGACGCGCAGGAACGCGAATGCGCCAAACTCCACCAGCATGTGAGAGGCTACCAGCAGCGCGCCGTTCGCAATCACCGGCCGCAACTGCGGGACGGTGCTGCGCCAGAAAATCGCCGGCGCGACAGGCCGAGCGACTGTGCTACTTCGTCGAGCGCCGGGTCCATGCCGCGCAGCGCGGCGGACGCCGGCAACTGGCCTTTTACTGCAATTCAGTCAATCGACCGCCCCATCAGCGACGAAATAGATAGCGACAATCACCGCCGATGCGCCCAGAATAGACAATATGGCAGTTACTTCCGCAACTAAAGAATCAGGAGAAGCATGATGGCAAAGGGTCAACTGCGCGGTAACCGCGAATCGAAAAAGCCCAAGCAACCCAAGAAATTGCTGTCCCCCGCTGTGGAGGGGACATGGCCGACAACGTCGAAAACCACCGTACCCAGCAAGCCGGCAAAGAAGAAATAGCGGGCGCCCGATCAAGCCGGAAGAACTTCGTTTGCATTCGCGGCAGGTCATGCAGGGTCGATGATCACCGCATCGGCGGTACGTGTCGGCCGTGAAATAACTTACCCGGGAATGACATCTCCCTCGCGCGACCAGATCTTGGGCTGGTTCGTCCCGATCGCGTCTTGCACCGGCATCATCCCTCTGGCGACGCCGGACGCCGACCATACCATTTCATCAATGGCCGTATCGATATGCCGTGCGCAAAGATGGACGCGGAAACCATCGCGAGCGTCAACGTGATCAACTGCTGTGCGAGGGGTTGGTCAATGCCATGGCGAATCGCGAACATCAAATAAAACACCGAGCCGATTCCCCGTATTCCGAACCACGAAACCATCGCTCGCGCGCGTCCCGTACCGGCCACGCCAAGCGTTCCAGCCGCTACCGCGATGGGGCGCACAAACACGAACATCGTCGGAATGAACCACCATAACGCGCTCCACGCGGTGGCATAAGGAAGTAGCGCACCGACCAGTGAAACAACCGTCAGTTCTGCGATATGTTCCAGCTTAGCGTTGAACCCCAATACCGCGTCGGTCATTACTGCGCTGGCATGATGCGAGTGCGTCGCGATCACCCCATACGCGTGCCCTTCCGCGCCCGTGGCCGCGCCGAGGGACACGGTTCCTTCCTGAGGCGTCTCTTGCACCCGCTGAAGAGCAAGACCGGCAGCGAAGACGGCCAGGAACCCCGAGGCATGACACAGTTGCGCCGCGCCGTAGGCGACGGCGATCAAGCCGAGCGACAGGAATTCATCGAGACCGACAGCCTGCGAATGCCGCGTACGCAGATAAACGACAAGCCGGCCAATCAGAGCGCCAAGTCCTGCCCCGACGAGCACGCCGCCCACGCTGGCCCATACCAGGTCCAGCGCAAGCCAGCGCCAGACGCTGAACGACGCGCCAGCGTGCTGGGACAAGAGCGCCAGGCCGAGCATCACGAACGGATACGCAGTGCCGTCGTTCAACGCCCCCTCGCCGGCCAGGCTGAAACGCAGCTGATCCGGGTCCTTTCCTCGTTCGGTCTGCACGCCCGAGGCGAGAACAGGATCCGTGGGAGCAAGAATGCCGCCGAGCAGCACCGCCGCCCCTAAAGGCAGCCCCAGCCCCCACATGCCGATCGCTGCGATCAATCCCACCGTGATCGCCATCGAGATAAACGCGAGACGCAACGGACCGATCCATCTCCGGTCAAGAATCGGTACACCCATGCGTAGCCCGACGGTAAACAGCGAAATCAGCAACGCGACTTCCGCTACCCGGCCAATGACATCGGCATGATGCAGCGGATCGGGCACGATCAGCCCCAGACCGCCAGGACCAACGAGGTAACCGGCGCATAGATAGATCGTCGCGCTGCTCAACAGAAGACGTGCCAGCATCGCCCCCGCCAGCACCATGGTGATGAGCAGCAGGCCGGACAACAAATACCAGATCGGATCGGACATGGATTGTGGACAGGAAAAGAGCGAAGGTCTTTTGTTTGAATGGCGTACAACATGAATCGCTACGCACCCGGTTGCCCGATACGGTGCCTCGAATAGCCGTTGGCTCCCCCATCAGTACGATAGCGTGCAGACACGCGCATCCGTGCTGGACACAATTGCATTAGTCCCGCTGGATCACCGCATCACGTTGGGAGGGTTGACAATGCTGCATTATCAATTCGAAAAGGAGCTGACGCATCTCGAACTGATCTTCCCGTTAATAGTTCGGGATGGCGCTTTCTCACTTTCCTATTGGCGGAGCCGGACGACCGAGCTACTAGCCTACCAATGCGTCATTCCTTCGGGAGCCCGGCGCATAGTCCGGTTGCTAGATCTGCTCGACAGGATCGAGCAACAGGCCTGCGTCGCATCGTCCCCATCACGCAGAAATTATTCCCGAACAAAAGCGGGCGTCGGATCGCAAGGCCACCACCCGCCCTGAATCAGCCTTCATACCGCAGGCCACTGTCGTATTGCCCGTCTACCCACGCCGGTGCGACTCCGCGCGAACACGGTCGCCGACGCGCAGGAAGATGTTTCGAACGCGGTGAATGCCACGTGGCCCGACGCAGTCCATATCCCTCCCCGTCAACCAATGAGCAACAGGCCCGAATAAGAAACATTGCATCGGGTCATGCGCACGCGGGCGGCCACCGCCAGAGAGGACAAATCCGTTCACCGACGTCTGAACGCAGCCCCGCCATCCAGAGCGGCTTCAGGTTTGAGATCGACGGGCTCGCCAAGCGTCACTTTCAACTGATGGCGCGCGCCATCGTCCACCAGTTGCACCGACGTCTTCCCTGATTCCAGCGCGACGCCATCCACGGCGATGCTGCGCACGCCTCGACTGACCCGTTCGGGATTGTCCACCGCGATGTCGTAGCGGGTCGCGCCATGGCGAAAGACCGCGGTAAAGCCCGGCCATCGCTTCGGCACGCACGGATCGATCGACAGTTCCGTGCCGTGCTTGCGCAGGCCGAGCAGCCCCTCGATGCCCGCGCGATACAACCATCCCGCCGAGCCCGTGTACCAGGTCCATCCGCCGCGGCCCACATGCGGCGAGACGGAATAGACATCGGCCGCGACAACGTACGGCTCTACCTTGTAGCGATTCGCCCCGCTACGCGTCCCGCTGCGATTGATCGGATTGAGCAGCGCGAACAGCGCCGCGGCACGGTCGCCGTCGCCCATCTGCGCGAAGGCCAGCACCGACCACACCGCAGCATGCGTGTACTGTCCGCCGTTCTCGCGAATGCCAGGCGGATATCCTTTGATGTAGCCAGGATCGAGCGCCGCGCGATCGAATGGCGGCGCGAACAGCAACGCGAGACCGTCCTCGCGGCGAATCAGCCGTGCGTCGAGCGCGGCCATCGCGCGTTCGGCCCGCGTCGCGTCCGCAACACTCGACAGCACGCTCCACGACTGCGCGATGGCGTCGATCGAGCATTCATCGTTGCTGGACGATCCGAGCGGCGTGCCATCGTCGAAGTAGCCGCGCAGATACCATTCACCGTCCCAGCCCGCGCTTTCCAACGCCTCGCGCAGAGTTTCCGCACGCGATATCCAGCGGTCCGCCCGCTGACCGTCGCCGCGCGCGCGCACGATCTGGGCGAACGCCGACAGCGTGGCGTGAAGAAACCAGCCGAGCCAGACACTCTCCCCGCGCCCCGCTTCACCGACCCGATTCATGCCGTCGTTCCAGTCGCCCGTGCCCATCAGCGGCAAGCCATGCGCGCCGAAGAGGCCGAGGCTTTGCTCGAGCGCGCGCACGCAGTGTTCGTACAACGAAGCGCCCGTATCCGAGACGCCCGGCACGAAGTAAGCGTCGTGCTCCTCCGCGGCCAGCGGCCGGCCTTCGAGAAACGGCACCTCCGCGTCGAGAATGGCCCTGTCACCCGACACCTCGATGTACTGAGCCGTGGTGTAGGCGAGCCATGCACGATCGTCCGAAATATGCGTGCGCACGCCAGCGCCGCTTTCGGGCAACCACCAGTGCTGGACGTCGCCCTCCGGGAACTGCCGCGCCGCCGCCCGCAGCAAATGCTCGCGGGTCAGCTCGGGTCGCGCAAGCGCGAGCGCCATGCCGTCCTGCAATTGATCGCGAAAGCCGTAAGCGCCGCTTGCCTGATAAAAGCCTGCCCGCGCCCAGATACGGCAGACGAGCGTCTGATACAGCAGCCAGCGGTTGAGCAGCAGATCCATTGCACGGTCCGGCGTCGCAACCTGAACGGCTTCGAGCGTGTCGTCCCAGAACGCGGTCACGGCGGCCAGCACCGCGTCGAGATCGGCGTCGCGATAGCGGACGATCAGTTGCCGGGCGGCCTGCGGCGACTCGGCCTCGCCGAGCAGAAACACCACGTCGGCCATGCCGCCGGGCGCCAGTTCGATCGTGGTTTGCAGCGCCGCGCACGGATCGAGCGCAGCACCGACCGTGCCGGACAGCGGCGCGGAGCCTAACCCGGCCGGATCGCCCAGGCGTCCATTGCGGCCGATGAATTCGCGCCGGTCGGCAGTCCACGCGTTCTGCCGGCCGCCGAGGTCGGCGAAGGCGACGCGGTCCCGATACGCGTCGGTCCGGCCGTTGGTGGCGAACATCGCTCCTGTCGGCCCATCGATTGAGGTGACGGTATGGGGCGCGGCAAAACTGCGTGACGCGCCGAGCGCCCATTCGACGTAAGCCGTCACGGAAAGACGGCGAGTCCGGCCCGACAGATTGCGCAACGTCAGACGGGAGATCTTGATGGGATCGTCGAGCGGCACGAATTGCAGCAGTTCGAGCGCGATGCCCTCGGCAATATGCATGAAGCGGCTGTAACCCTGGCCGTGACGCGCGATGTAAGGGGCCGCGCCTTGCGCGTCATCGCGTACAGGATTCGCCTGCGGCCCCCACAACACGCCGGTCTCGTCGTCGCGAACGAAAAACGCCTCCGCGGGCGGGTCGCTCACCGGATCGTTCGACCACGGCGTCAACTGATGCTCGCGGCTATTCGACGCCCACGTGTAGCCGCTGCCCTCGGCCGATACCAGAAACCCGCACAGTGGATTGGCGATGACGTTGACCCACGGCATCGGCGTGCACTGCCCGGCGGCGAGAATCGTCACGTATTCCCTGCCGCCGTTCGCAAAACCGCCAAAACCGTTGAAGCATTCCAGCCCGGCGCCTGGCGGCCTCGGCACCGCCGGCACCGGCGCAGCCGCCGGCACCGGCCGGTGTCCGGCGCGCGGCGCCACAGGCGTCGGCGCGCCCGCCATCCGACGCAACTGGTCCAGCAAACGACCGTTGCGCGCCGCCAGCACCGCGTTCGCCACCACGGGAAAAAGCGCGCGCGCGGCAGCCGACATCAGATCCGCGCGCAACACGAAGATGTTGCCGCGCGCGGCACCCGGCAGCGGCGGTCGCGCCTGCCCGGACCGTACCAGCGTTTCGAGCGCAACCTGCAAGTCCTGAACGTACGACGACGCGCGCTCATTGACGATAACGAGATCGACCGCGAGTCCTTTCATGCGCCAGTATTCGTGCGCATGCACCAGTTGCCTCACGAGCGCCATATGCTCGATGTCGTCGATGCGCGCCAGCAGGATCGGCAGATCGCCCGACACGCCATGCGCCCACAGCGGCGCGACGCCAACACCGCCCGCCGCCGTCGCTGCCGCCGCGCCGCGCAGCAGCGCATCGGAGCCCGGTCGCAGCGACGCATCGCTGTACAGCATGTATCCAGCCATCCGCTGGAACAGCGCCGCCTCGTCGGGACTCACTCCGTTATGACGCAGTTGCATCTGGGCCTGAGTCCACGCCAGCATCGCGGCCCGCGCGAACGATGCGCCGTCGCGATGCTTGTCCACCAGATCCAGCAACTGGTCACGCGAATCGGCGACGATGGTCCAGAACGCGACGCTGCCGGTCTCGCCCGGCTTGATGCGCAAACGCCGACGCAGCACGAACGCGGCATCGAGCACCACGCCCCCCGAATTGCCTAGCGCCCGCGCGCTCGCGAGCCCCTGTGGCGAGTGCACGCCGCGCCCCCGGCCGATAAAGCGGGCGCGGTCGGTTTCGACTTCGGCGGCCCCGACGGGATCGCCCACGATTGCCGCCAGATGCGCGGCCCAGACCTCGGGCTCGGCCGTTTCACGACGGCGGCGCGTCGCCAGCAGGGTCGCCGATTCGGGTAGATACCCGGTCTCGACAAACAGCTTCGCAAACGCGGGATGCGAGCGGTCGGTGGCGACCGGCGCAAGCACGATCTCCGCATAGGAAGTGAACTCGATCACACGCTCACGCAGGCCGCCATTGGTCACCGACACCCGCCGCACCTCCGCGTCGTCCTCGGGCGACACCACCACGTCGAGCGAGGTCGTCAGCGTGCCGTCGCGCCGCACGAACTCCGCTCGATCTTCCGTGAAGCTCACTTCGTAGCTGTCCGGCGCCACCCCGGCGGGCTGCCACGCGGCCGACCACCATTCGCCGCTCGCGACGTCGCGCAGATACAGATAGCTGCCCCGGTCGTCGCAGGTGGCGTCCTCGAGCCAGCGCGTGACGGCAAGATCGCCACGACGACTGTATCCGGAGCCGGCCGCCGTGATCATCACCGCGTAGCGCCCATTGGAGAGCAGATGAGTGGCGGGCGACGGATCATTCGCCGACAGCAGGCGCCGGGCGATACCCGCGCCGGCACCGCGTATCGGGCCACCGCTGCTGTGCTCACTGACGCGCAGGTGCGCAGCCGCCACCCGGCCCGGCATACGCTCCTGCAACAGCAGTTCGGTGGCCTGGATGGCCGGTTCCGCATGGAAGAATGCGCGAATGCGGCCGGCCAGCAGCGCGTTGGCGATCGAGACGATCGACATGCCCTGATGGTGCGCCATGAACGCGCGCACCACCGCGACCTGCTGGCCTTCGGGTACGCGCGCGGACGTATAGTCGAGCGCCTCGTAGAAGCCGAAGCGGCCACGCGCGCCCGCCGAACAGAGGTGCTCGAAATTGCGTGCAGCCGCGTCGGGCGCGATCATCGACGCGAGGGCTGTCGCATAAGGCGCGATCACGGCGTCGTGGCCGAGACCGCGCTTGAGCCCCAGGTCCGGAATGCCGAAGCTCGAATACTGATAGGTGAATTCGAGATCCCGCGCGTTATACGCGGATTCGGAGATACCCCACGGCAAGCTGAGCGCCGCGCCGTAGTCGATCTGCTTGCGCACCGCGAGGCCGCTGGTCCGCGCGATCAGGCTCTCGGCCGGCGCACGCATCACCAGCGACGGCATCAGATACTCGAACATCGAACCGGACCAGGAGACCAGCACGGCGCCGCCCGCCACCGGCGTCGCGACACGGCCCAGCCGGAACCAGTGGCGCGCGGGAACGTCGCCCTTGGCGATGGCCACGAAACTCGCCAGCCGCGCCTCGGACGCCAGCAGATCGTAGCTGCCGGGATCGAGCCGGCCTTCGGCAACCGTATAACCGATCGACAGCAGACCGCGCGCCGGATCCAGCAAAAAACCGAATTCCATCGCATTGGCCGTTTGCAGCGCGGTGTCGGCCAGCGCGTTCAGGCGCGCGTCGAGTGTCGCCCGTTCGCGCGCGCGCGCGCCATCGCGGCAATGGCCGTGAATCGTCCGTTCGAGCGCGTCGACCCAGAACAGCACGTCGTCCCCCGCGCCGCCCGGCTCGCCACGGGTTTCGTCAACCAGGGCACGCGCGATGTCGGCCACCGTCGCGGCCAATAGCCGGATCGCCGACCACCCCGGCTCCGGTCCGGCAGCGGCATAACCGGACGTGAGCTGGCCCTGCGCGGCCAGGGCCGCCTGCAACGCCGCAACCGCCTGATCGAACTCGCCATGCAGGACAGCCCGAGGAGGCGGTCCTGCGCTCTTGTGCACGGTTGCGAGGAGCAGCGCCAGGCTGTCGCCAATCCCCGCGAACGCACACGGCAGCGCCACGGCGGGGCCGGCGATCCAGGCACGGCACGCATTGCCCAGCGCAATCAGATGGCCGGCGAGATTGCCGCTGTCGACCGACGACACGTAGCTCGGCTCCAGCGGCCGCAAATCCTGCGTGTCGTACCAGTTGTAGAAATGGCCGCGATAGCGCGGCAGGCGCTGCATCGTGGCCACCGTGGCCTCCAGCCGCGCGACGGCGTCCAGCGTACCGAGCCAGCCGAACTCCCGCGCGCTGACCGTCGCGAGCAGATAGAGCCCGATGTTGGTCGGCGACGTGCGATGCGCGACGACGGGGTGCGGATCCTCCTGAAAATTGTCGGGCGGCAACATCTGGTCGGTGGCCGTGACGAAGGTTTCGAAATAGCGCCACGTGCGGCGTGCATAAAGACGCAGTTGCCGGGCATCGTCCGGGGTGGCGGCAAGATCCCCGGCCGATCGCGGCGCCACGCTCGTCCAGTAGGCAACCGCTGGCGACGCAAGCCAGCCGAGCACGAACGGCACGCTCGCCCACGCGCCATGATTACCCGATCGCCATCCCACCCACGCACTGGCCGCCGCGCCGAACAGCGTGAGCGCGAAGCCACCGCGCATCCGCACGAACATCACCCAGGGCGACGGACGTTCGCGCACCCCGGCTTCGGCTGCGGTCGTCCATTCGAGCAGATGCCGGTGACTGACCAGCACGCGAGATAGCGTGCGCGCAATGGCGTCGCTCATCGACCATGCTTGCTGCGCCAGAAACACGAGCGACAAACCGGCCCGCGCCAACGCGAGCCGCAGATCGGCAAGCCAGACGTGGAGCAGGCTGCGCGTCGTCATTTTCACCTGCGCGCGTCTCCAGTGCGGCATGAGCGCGCCCAATACGGGTAGCAGCACGGGCAATCCGATCGTCGCCACCACGAAGGCGGTCCAGCCCAACGCGGCCGGCAGCGGCAAGGTCCAGCCGGCCAGCAGCGCGACAAAACCCGCGGGCGCCGTGAGCGTACGGCGCAGGTTGTCCAGCATTTTCCAGCGGCCCGTGGCTCGCAGCATCAGATCCGGCTGCCGGTTCGTCGAGACCAGCCAGGGCAACAATTGCCAGTCGCCGCGCGCCCAGCGATGCTGACGGGCCGCGCCGACGTCGTAGCGGGACGGAAACGCTTCGACTACTTCGATATCGGACGCGAGTCCCGCCCGCGCGAAAATGCCTTCGAACAGATCGTGACTGAGCATCGTGTTGTCGGGCACCCGGCCGGCCAGGGCCAGCTCGAAGGCATCGACGTCGTAGATTCCCTTGCCCGCGTACGAGCCTTCGTCGAAGAGATCCTGATAAACGTCCGATACCGCGGCCGCATAGGGATCGATCCCGCTCGGGCTCGACGAAATACGCTGAAACAGCGAACCCTCCGCACCGATTGGCAGCGACGGCGTCACGCGCGGCTGCAATACGCCATACCCTTCGACGACACGTCGGGTCACTGGATCGAACACCGGCCGGTTGAGCGGATGAGCCATCTTTCCGATCAGCCGACGCACCGTATCGCGCGGCAAGCGCGTGTCCGCATCGAGCGTGATCACATAGCGGACCTGCGCGGGCACGTCAGGCGGGCGTCCGCCGATGGCGACGAACGAAGTGTCCTGCGCGCCGCGCAGCAGCCGGTTCAGCTCGTGCAACTTGCCGCGCTTGCGCTCCCACCCCATCCACAATCCTTCTTCGGCATTCCAGACGCGCCGGCGATGCAGCAGCAGGAAACTGGGGCTATCCGACGCGGAGGGATAACGCCGGTTCAACTTTTCGATGCCGGTGGCGGCGGCGTCGAGCAGTGCATCGTCGCCGTCGGCCTCCGCGGCGGTGCAATCGGTCCAGTCGGACAGCAACGCGTAGTAAAGTTCACCCCCCCCGCTGGCCAGATGATGAACCTCCAGCCGCTCGATCTGCGCGGCCAGTTCGGCCTCGGTGGTCAGCAGCGTCGGCACGGCCACCATCGTGCGCAACGCCTCGGGAACGCCGGTGCGCAGCGCGAGCCCCGGCAGCACCGTCGCGCCGACGTCGCGCATCACCCCCCGGTTGACTATCGCCACCGCCACATCCACGGCGGGCAGCCAGCCGGCCAGACCCAGCCAGATCCACCACCGGGACAGCGGAGCGTGACCGGCCAGCAACATCAGCATGCCGGTCAACAGCAGCGCGGCGAGCAGCACGATACGGCCGACATAGCCGCCAAGACCCGCACAGCGCGTGATCCGACGCAGCCACACCGCCACCGGCGGGCGATAGCCGATTGCCGACTCGAACGCGCGGCGGCCCGCCGCCAGCAGGTAATAACCCGGATCGGCGGCGCGCTTCGGCGGCGCACCGGCGACCGACGCCGAGTCCGCTGCCTGCGCGGCGGCGACGGTCCGACGCGCGATGTCGGTTTCGCTGATCGACGACCCACGCGCCAGCGCTTCGATTGCGCCGCGATACAGGTTGCGCGTCGAAAAGTCCATCTCGACGAAAGCGGGGTGGATGCGCAATATCGTGTCGACCGGGCTGATGCGCTCGAACAGATCGCTCCAGTCCACGTCGGAGATCAACCGCAGGCTAGTGATCACATTGCGCACCGTCAGGCTGGCCGCGCTCTGCTGCTGGTGCACCTCGGTCACGATCCGCTCCGCCGTGGTGTGCTGCGCGGCGAGTTGCGCGCGCAGCCACATCACGGCTGGCGTTGCGTCGGGATCGTGATCGTGCAGCCGCTGGATCAATTGCACCGCAAAGGTGTCGCGCAACGTCGAACGTCCATAGCGCGCCACGAGCACTTCGACGGGCTCGGGTGCGTGTCCGCCTATGCCGAGCAGGCGGTCGGCCATCGCGTCGGCATCGAGGCGTGCGACACGCCCATCGGTAATCTCGTCCGCGAGGCGCCGCAGATTTTCGATCAGCACGATGCGCAGCGTGATCGCCACGGCCCACAGTTCGCCGATCGTTAGCGGCTGCACGGTTTGATAGGCGAGCACGAACCGGCACAGCAGATCGGGATCGAAGCGGCTATCGGTATGCGCGACGAACGCCCACGCAAGACCGAATACGCGCGGATAACCGGCAAACGGACCCGCGCTCAGCTTGGGCAGTTGCCGATAGTAGCTGGGGGGCAGGTCGTCGCGGATCTGCAGAACCTGCTCTTCGACCAGGTGATAGTTGTCGAGCAGCCATTCCGCCGCCGGTGTGATCGCCTCGTCGTTGCCCGCAGCGATCACCGTCGCTTCGTAGACCAGCAACAGACGACGCGCGTTGTCCTTGAGTCTCGCGGCAAGCGAGGGGCCCGACGACGCGCGCCCTGCAATCGGCTGTGCGCCGGCGAGACTGCGTGCATGTTGCGCCAGCCGCTCTTCGCCGAACAATTCCTCACGTATCGGCGCGGTGCTGTTCCATGGGGAAGGAGTCGTGTGACGCCGTGCGCCGCGTGAAAACCAGATTATCGAAATAACTTTCTCCAGAGGAGCCTGCTTGACTTGTCCCGACGGCAAAAGAGAACAGCCCGTCGTGCCGGCGGCGTATCGCGCCGTGCGGGCGTGGCGCCGGCGGGTGCGGAACGCGCGTAGCCGTTCGCCGCGCAGCGCCCGCCGCCTTTCTAACGGGTCGCGCCGCGCGCGTGCGTCAACGCGTATTGGTAGCGGCGGTATAGCGAAAAGCTGAACATGATCGCCATGCCAATCACGATGCCCCATATTGCGGATGTCATACCTGGCCTTTGTCGAGTGATGAACTGGATCCACGCGAAGACGAAATGCGTGGGGAACCGGAGCGGGACGATTCGCCCGCCCGGGGCGGAGAAAGAAAGGCAGTGTCCGGCCGGCGGCACGCCGTGCCTGCCGGCCAGCGAGGCTCAGCGGAAGAGGCAGCGAGGGCTGCCGCCGTGTGAGCATCATCGGTCTCACCGGGCGGTGCGTCTGTACGGTGGAGTCTCTTAGTCAACGCGGGACGGGAGACGCCGATCGCCAGAATCGACGCGCCCGAACAAACCGAGCGACGACGACAAGCGCCCGTCGCAACACATGACATTGCATGGGTTGACGGCCAGCGCCGTCCCACCGGGACAATCTAGCGGAGGATGCCGGCGGCTATCGCAGCAGCGACTCGCACTCGATCGAAATCATCCGTCCGGTCCGTGCCGCGCCACCGTCGTGGCCGGCTCCACGCATACACCTATGCCGCGGTCTTGAACGGACTCGCCACAGTGCCAGTGGCGATATCCAGTTCGCGCCCCGCGACGGCGAGCGCGAGTGTCGGGTTCAGGCTGTCGACCATGGAGGTCGGCATCAGGATAGTCGCGCCGCGTTCCTTGGTCGTTTCGTAAATGATGTTCATCGCGCGCAGTTGAAGCGCACCGGGCTGATTCTCATAGATCCGCGCCGCCTCGACGAAATTCGCGGCGACCGCCGCTTCCGCCGAGCCCAAAATCACGCGCGCCTGCTTTTCGCGCTCAGCCTGTGCCTGACGGGACATCGCGTCCTGCAGCGCAACCGGAATCGCGACATCGCGAATCTCCACGGAGCCGACCGCAATCCCCCAGGCAGCCGTCTTCCCCGCGATCTCCTCGCGCAGATGCGCGTCCGCCAGGACCCGATCCGAAAGCAGCGTGGCGAGCATTGAAGATCCGATCAGTTCGCGCAAGGTGGTCTGGGCCACGCGATCGATCGCCTGGCGATAATCGGTGATCGCCAGCGCCGCTTTTTGCGCGTCCTCCACATGCCAGAAGATGATCGCATCGACGTTGACCGGCACCGTATCCTTCGTCAGCGCCTGCTCCGCATTAAACGCCGTAGTCTGAATGCGCTCGTCGATGATCGCCACCACATGGTCCAGAATCGGCACGATCATGAAAAATCCGGCGCCCTTCACACTCTGCAGTTTTCCGAGCCTGAGGATCACGAATTTTTCCCACACATTGGCCACCTTGACGGACAGTGCGACCAGAATGCCGACAATGATCAACGGAGACGCCAGATAGAGGCTGATCCATTGGCCGGCGGCAACCCCGGCCAGAATGAATACAACGGATAAAAACAAGGTAATAGGATTCATGGCAGCTAGCCCCTTCTTGTGCGCGATAGAGGCCGATGACCGCAACCCCGCAAGATCGCACCCAGTCGCCCCTCATCGCAAGCATCCCTAAATCGATGATTCAAGGTATTGGGTCAGCGTGCCTCTTCCTCGAATCGAAATCGGTACGGTGACGTACGGGTTCCCTAGCCGCCCGTTTTCCCTTATTTTCCCTTTAAGACGGTCGGCGCATCGGACCCGTTCTCGCCATCTGTCGAACCACGCAATCGATTACACCGGCTTGTTGCAGCCAGCGAAAATAGCGCGCAGCATGGGTTACGCTGCGCCGGTGGGGCGTGCATTCACACCTACGCAGCGGCCTGTCGAGGAGGGCTTGCCATGTATCGGGTGATCGAGTATCGAGGCCGCAAAATCGATGTTGAACTGGTTCCGGCAGCACCAGACACGTTCAATGTTTTCTTCCGCATCGACGGAAGTTCCAGCACGCCCGGCGTCCATGAATTCGCGCTAGTTCGCGATGGCCCGTTTTCCGGCAAGCTGGCCTATGCCGCGGCAGAAACAGAGGGGCGCGCCGCCATTGACCTCATCCTCGGGCCGCAGGGGTGAATAAAGGGTGGACGCATCGGAACCGATGGCCACATTGAATGCTAGAAATTACTGTCTATCGGGGCGGGAATGCGCTGTGACTTCGGCTGCCGCGCCCTCGCCAACCGGCGCACTTGCCACTGCCGCGCCATCAGATAAATCGCGACGAAAGCCATCGCTGCGACACCCGCCAGGTAACCCCATGATGATTGGTTCATTTCGCCCTCCCGTGAGGTCGGAACCGTTCGATACGTTCAACAGATGAAGATAAACAGCCTACGCGGATGAACCGCTGCTATGTCGGTTCCGCGATTTTCGCGCCTGGCCCGAGCATCGCTCCGTCACCCCCGCGCGCCCCAGTTCATGAACGCAGGCGCGCGCGACGAACGTCGATCGACTGACACCCGCCGTTCGCGCGGCCGCATCGATTGCCCGCAATACGCTCTTGCGCAAGTTGATCGGAACCCGTGCGGACGTCGACACGATGTCCGTCAGATCGATATCGACGAACAGCCATAAACCGGCCTCGTCGTCGATTTCGAGTGCCTGCAAGGCCACCGTGTCGCCGGTAGGTTCCGGAATGATGTGTTCGCTCTGGTCGTATACGCGCTGTACCGCACCCTGCGCGGCCCGTGCCAGGTCTTCGAGCGAATTTGCCGACAGTTCGATATCGGGAAAGTCCGCGAAGCTGCCGCGATACCCTCCACCATCGCACCGGTGAACATAGATCGGGTAGTGCAAGGTCCATCCCCGTTGGCGTAAGTGGCGTTTCTGCGCAAGTCGCAATGGTGCGGCCAATGAAGCCACCTGTCTGTACGGTGCAGGACTTTCGTCGGTACGCTTCGTACGCCGCTTCGACGCCATATCGCGCCACAGCAGCCTTCCTCGAAGAGCGCGTCCGGATAATGCATTTGTACGCTGTCGTACCGCATCGGCAGCCGGACAAGCGTAGCGTTGAACGTATCGGCTGCCTGGGCAAGCACCACACGATGCCGGTAGAGTCGACCCGACACTTTCAAGGCCGTACGACACGGCCACCGGTTCGCGCGAACTCGTAGCGAAAGCATGAGGCGTGCTGATATCTCCGTCGAGCATCGATGCGAGTGCCTGGTCTGCGTGCAGTATCTCCGTGCGCCCGCGGCCCTGCCACTTCAGCATGGCGACCAGTCCGGTCGCCTGATAGATCGGTTCACGATCGCGCGGGCGGCCCCCCTTTAACGTTGCGAGGAAATCATGTTGCGAAGCGTAACCGCTCTCCAGGAATGCGCCGTCCATGCATCGGACGGTGACATCGGCCGGGTCTATCAGGTTTATTTCGACGACGAGGCATGGGGCGTCCGCTACCTCGTCGTCGAGACCGGCAACTGGCTCCAGGATCGGCAGGTCCTGATATCACCGTATTCGGTCAAGCATGTGGACTGGTCGTCCAGCATCGTCCACGTCAACCTGACGCGACAACAGGTGCGCGACAGCCCGACGATCGACACGCATAAGCCGGTATCGCGCCAGCACGAAATCGAATATCTGCGGTACTACAACTATCCGACCTACTGGGGCGGACCGAACCTGTGGGGAATGGGTGCCTGGCCGGCTTTCGATCGCGCCGGGGCCGCGTCCCGTCTTGCGCGCCCGACCCTGCACACGAACCGCGTGCAGCAGGACGTTCATCTGCGCAGTACGGAAGAAGTCAAGGGCTATCATCTGGAAACGGTCGACGGCAGCCTCGGCCACGTGTCGGGATTCGTCTACGATGACCGGATGTGGGTCATTCGCTATCTGACCGTCGATACGCGCAGCTGGTGGCCTGGGGGCAAGACGATATTGATCGCGACGCCGTGGATCGAACTTGTCGACTGGTTCGCATCGTCGGTATCGACCTCGCTCACGCGCGATGCGGTACGGAGCGGTCCGGCGTACGACGACTCCGCGCCGATGAGTCGAAGTTACGAGACGGCGCTTCACGCGTTCTATGGCAAGGAAGGCTATTGGTCGCGCGGGGAGACGACGCTGCCAGTGCGTCCCGCGGATGAGGCCGACACGCCGGATCAGCGAATCAGGCTCGGCTAACGTTACGGGTACGCTTTATCCGGGCTGGCCGCGTCATTTCGCGATCGCCGCCGGTTATCCTCGATGCAGGGTCCCCCTATTCCCATCCGCCGCCGTCATAGAGGCTCGCGTCGCGGCGGACAGGCAACGTTCAGCATGCCTGCCCTTTTTGCGCTTCGTTTTCCGACGAAGAATCATCGCAATCGAAGCCGGGAAATACAACCTGGAGAATCCCTCGCAATTGAACCGCGCAACGACGCGCCTCTTCCGGCGCATTCACGTCCATCGCCTCGAAAAGATTGACGAATACGCCGAGAAATGCGTCACAGACGGGCGCTTCGCGGGCATGCTCCCGCAGGTAGGCGCAATGACCAAACGCGTGCCTGATGAATTCGATCTGCTGGGCGGCAAATTCATCATCGCCGAGCGGCGAAGGCGCGACAGCGAGAAGCCGATTGGACAGTCCAGCGGGAAGCCGAACGTACGAAGACGAGTCGTTCATGCTGCGACCTCACGAAATGCACGAGCGCGGCATGAATGCGGGAGGTCTAGCTCCCGCGTCACGACAAGATGTGCGTGTGCTATAAATGTCGAACAAATTTGACACGTCAGCATTCTGTTCAGAATTTCATGGCGATAGACGGACGTCAAATAAATTTGACACCATTTGACCATAACGCCATGCAGTTCGACTGGTACGGGTTGTTCGATGAGTTGAAACATCGAGGCCATTTCGACAGCGACGCCCAACTGGCTGACAGCCTGATGCTCACCCGCGCGCAGATCTCAGCGTGGCGAACCGGCAAGAGCGACCTCGGGACGCTGACCAAAATCAAGATACTCGATGCGCTCGGCCACGACGCGCTACGCCCGGCGGTGCTGAGCCTGTTGCCCGAGAAAAACCGGGTGAAGCAGATAGCGCACCACAAGCGCCTCATTGCGAGGGTCGAACGCAACGATCGGGCACCCGAACTCGACGACGCCGGCACGAATGCGATACCGCCCGATACGCCGACCAGCACGAACTATCTGCTGGCGGCATTGCCTCCAGACGAACGCGAGCGCATCGCGCCACACCTCTCGGCAGTCACCATGCCGCTGGGCCAGGTCGTGTACGAGTCGGGCGATCATCTCAGCCATATCTACCTTCCCACCACGGCCATCATATCGATGCTGTACGTGATGGAAAACGGTGCCTCCGCGGAAATTGCCGTTGTCGGCAAGGACGGGCTTCTGGGCGTTGCGCTATTCATGGGCGGCGAAACCATGCCAAACCGCGCGATCGTGCAAAGCGCCGGCCATGCACTTCGCCTGAGCGGCGCCGTCGTGAAAGACGAGTTCGCCCGGGGCGGCGCGTTGCAGCGTCTCTTCCTTCGTTATACGCAGGCGCTCATCACGCAGATGGCGCAAACCGCGGTCTGCAACCGGCATCATTCCATCTCCCAGCAATTCTGCCGCTGGCTGCTCCTTAGCCTCGATCGACTGGAATCCAACGAGGTACGGATGACCCAGGAACTGATCGCCAACATGCTCGGCGTGCGCCGTGCCGGCGTGACTGAAACAGCCAAAAGGCTGCAGGAGGACGGCATCATTCGCTACACGCGCGGCTTGATCGAGGTTCTGAACCGCGGTGCTCTGGAAGCGCAGGTATGCGAGTGCTATAAGGTCGTCAAGCGTGAAAGCGACCGGCTCCTCGGCGAACGATGAACGATTCTGCCGGATTGGCTCCCAGACCATCGCGAGGGCCGTCCCGCGGCCCGCGGTGACGGCATGGCCCCACCAGCGCCGCCCGTCATGCCGCGGCGGCCGGAACGCATCGGCGCCATATCCCGGAAACGCGGCGGGCCATTGAAAGCGACGATCCCTGTCCGCGCACATTGGCCGGCACCATTCCGCCTCCGTCGATGCCGCTCCCCTGCTGCCAGGCCCGCTTGCCCTGCGCCGACAACACGCCGCAACTATGCTCCGCGTCGGCCTCGGTCCCTTCCAGCGCCATGTCGCCGCCGGCCTGCTCCTGTGCCCGTTGTCTTTGCGCGGTGCGTGCAGCCACCCGTTCATCGTGCGATCTTCCGACATAGCTCTGAGTCACTTTCGAACTCCTCGACGAGGGTGCCCTTTTCCCCCCGCCAGTTTCCTTGCGGGGCTTCAGGGCGCCGGATGAGTCATGCGTCCATCACGTTCGTCGCAACCCTGGCTTGGCCCGGCTTTCCGATCGTCGCCGGCCCGCTCCCCGGGGTTGCTGACGCTCTATCGCAATCTCCGACGTGCTTTCTTCAAGAACGGTCGGCATACCGTCATCGGTGGCGTTGGCGGCATCGAACGCCACCCGTGCCCTCTCCGCGACGCCGCCTGGGTTCCCACGGCGAGCAATCATGTCATGCTCCTTTTGGCGTAATACCGCTCAATCATTGAACCAGCAACGCCGCAGGTCTGTACGGTGCGGGACAATTCCAGTGACTGCCTGCGGGAAAGGTCCGTGGATCGGTATCTCTGAACGAAAACCGCAACGTCGGTGCGCAAGCGTGCCCTATCGTTCACGCGAGAGAGGTCATGCGCATACATCGCGGAGGGATGGCTAACGCTGCCGTACAGACGAATTCCCGCGTACATGAGATACTCATTTTGCTGCATCGACATAGACCGACTTCCTCCCGCCGCTCGCCAGGCACCGTATCCGACTCACGTCGCGATAAGAAACAGGGTGATGAATCACTCTGCCGACGCGTGTCCTGACCGCACCTCCCTTTGCCGGACAGTTGCCCCAACCGCCGACGGCTCACGAGCCAGACCACCGAGCGTGAACGGCTTCGACCCGCTCCTCCGCATTGGATCGCCGGTGCTGGAGACGACGCCGCTGGCGACAGTCCAATTACCAACTACGACATTGACGGGTGGAACATGGCATACGAGCAGCATCTCAGTGGAAACCACCTTCTCTCGGTACTGCCCGAGGCCGAGTGGATTCGTATCGCCCCGCATCTGGTGCTCGTCGATATGCCTCTGGCACAGGTCGTCTACGAATCCGGGGACCGCCTCAATCACGTCTATTTTCCGACGACATCGATCATTTCACTGCTGTATGTGATGGAAGACGGCGCGTCGGGAGAAATTGCGATCGTGGGCAACGAAGGCATCGTGGGCATAGCGATCTTTATGGGAGGGGAAACCACGCCCAGCCGTGCAGTCGTGCAGAGCGCGGGCAAGGCGTACCGACTCGATGCCCGTCTGCTGAAGGAGGAATTTCATCGCGGAGGGCCAATGCAGCGGCTGCTGCTGCGCTACACCCAGGCGCTGCTCACGCAAATGGCCCAGACCGCCGTGTGTAACCGGCACCACTCGATCGATCAGCAACTATGCCGCTGGTTGCTGCTGAGTGTTGACCGACTGCCGTCGAACGAGCTAAAAATGACGCAGGAGCTAATCGCGAACATGTTGGGAGTGCGCAGACCGGGCGTCACCGAAGCCGCAATGAAATTGCAGGAGGCGGGCTTGATCCGCTATAGCTACGGACACATCGAAGTCCTGGATCGCCCCGGGCTCGAAAAGCGGGTATGCGAATGTTATGCCGTGGTGAAGCGCGAATTCGACCGCTTGCTGCCTGATCTACGGGCGCTCTGACGGAGAGAAAACAGGAAGGAATACGATCGAATCTGTTGATTCTCATACGTCTCTTCAACTGAAACGAGGCGCTGGGCCGTGAAATCGCGCCGCCATTCCGTAGAGCAGCCACGCGAAAAGATGCCAGCGATTCCTCTTCGACTGGACAGCCCGGCGCCCGCGGAGTTACTCAAAAAGGAAAAGACAGTGCGACTGCGGCTACCCAGATTGCCACCTGGAACAGCACCATGAAAAGCCTGGTGCATCTCGGCATAGTCTCGCAACGACGCTTGTCGAGCGGAACCTGCGCTGCAATGTGTCGCCGTCTCGCCGCCGTCGTCTCCTGCGCACGGTACTCGGTGACGAGCGACCGGTAGCGGTCGAATGCTCTGACGAACTTCTAACCAAGCAGTTGAAGAAAAATCCACGAAGCGAAGATGAGACTGGCGGTCGGTCCGGCGGTCTCCAATACGTCCCTATGTTCGAAGCATCATGGATGCCTCCATCGTGATTAATGACGTGAGCACTCCCCGTGCGAGGAGTCCGCGGTGCAGCCTTGGTCATCCTTATGAACAAGGCGGACATCGACAAGCGCCACCTTGCGGAAGGCCAGAAAGTCACGTTGCAGATGATCGCCGACGACGGCCTCGATCGCCGCCTCGAAGGGCTCGATCAGGACCTATGCGATACCGGAAGGCTGCATCGGCGGTTACTACCCCGAATGCAACGTGCTGCTGCCGCTTTGGCACTATGCGCAGAAGAGCAAGGTGCGGCTGCCAAGTCGATCCCGGTGAGGATCATCGTCGTGTAACTGCTGGACGGGCGGTGATCGGGCGCGCGTCGCTGCGCGTGTGCGATGCAGGGAGCGGAGCCAATGATGGCGGCAATTGAACTGGCGTGCGCGCAGTTCGCATTCACGATAGGGCCGCATATCGTGATGACCGCGTTTTCGATCGGCCTCGCCAACTACCTGATGGTGCTCGAAGCGCTGCGACTGTGGAGCGGCCGGCAGGTCTACATCGACGTCTACAACTACTAGCTCAGGCCGTTCGCGCTCACTTTTGCGGTCGGCGCAGTATCCGGCATCGTGAAAGCATCATGCGGAAAGCAAAATATATCGCCAAGTCGCTCTCAATGCGCCCAAACTGTAAGTGGCAGCCCAGATTTGCCACAAATGCGGATTGGAGGAATTGTAATGCTACGACTGGTTGATGTTTTGAATGGCGGAGGCGTTGTGCTGCACACGTACCCCATCACCCTGGGCGAACTGGGAGATGCCGCAGACGATAGTCTGTACGAAGCGAAGGCGCTTGAGGCGGCAGCGCACGGCCGTCTGGTTCCCGACAATGAAGTCGAAAGTTTAACGGCTCGACTGCATGTCAGTCGGAGCGGGCAAATGTCCCCCTATGGCGACGACCTCGAACGAAGCTCCGAAACGAAGGATGGACTGGAACAGGCGGTTCGTGAACGCGCTTACACCCTCTGGGAGCAAGACGGACGCCTGGACGGGCGAACTGAAGTGTACTGGTATCGAGCACTAAATCAACACCTGAGTGAGCGCGCATATGCATTGTGGCAGCGGGAAGGTTGTCCGGACGGCCACGCGGACGAATTCTGGCACCGGGTAGTCGGTTTCGAGGCGCAGTAATGACCCATTTGACCTGCTGTTGCCCTGATGAGATCCGAACATGTCAACGAAGCGGTTCCGCTGCGCGATCCGCCGG
>Ga0164242_10000824_pt1 | contig 36986 bp, 28 predicted proteins | sample OricomgcompostMG_FD_108783 | JGI IMG/M metagenome (GOLD analysis project Ga0164242, IMG submission 108783) | Miracle-Growth compost microbial communities from Emeryville, California, USA - Original compost - Miracle growth compost (MG) ... | reverse complement strand
CGTACATTCGCTGGTACAACGAGAAACGGATCAAGATCTCACTTGGCGCACTCAGTCCGATTGAATACCGGGAGAGCCTCGGGCTCACGACATAACCCAGTCCAAGAATTCCGCCGCACCCCCGAACCAGACATTTCAAAAAAGCCGTAACAAGCAAAATTTCGCTAATTTATCTTATGTAAAATTACTGATCTCAGTTATTTCAAAGCACGTCTCGCAATCTTTCGTGATGGTGCTGCTGGCGCGCATCGGCTATTAGCCGTCTCGGCGTCTGCTTTGAACATCTCGGCAATGCATAGGCTATTCGTCTGACAGCAACGCAGCGACTCTCGGAATTGCGCGAGCCAAACTCGGAGCTCTTTCCAGCGCCCTGTCAATGCTCCAACGGTTCCTTACAAATGCGGTCATATGAACGTTGTAGCCCAAACCTACGGGCGACGTGGCGCCTCTCGCTGGCAGCATTTCGTCTCGTAATTCGCGTCGCTTACATTTCTTGATGATGCTCAGTAGTGCGCGCTTTGGATCATCCAAGGTTTCTGGCTGTGCCGGAAAAAGCGCCCTGCTGACATTCGCAAAATCAGAAAAGCCCTCATGGTCGGCAAGAACCCAAGCTTCAGCTTCCCTCACGGCAAGACGCATGCAGAGCCTCCGATCAGCGTTCGCTGGTAGCCATGTATTGCGCTGCGTTACAGCGCATGTAGCCTGGTCCGCATCGGCAATCATCAGGACAGGCATCACATTCATGGCAACCTCGTTCATCGGTCTGATCCTCGCGCGAAACGGTCCTGCTCCTCCTGCAACAATTCTGTTTTGAACTCCAGTTTCCACACCACTGTGCGCAATCATGGCGTCGGCGATAGCACAGCACAATTCGTCCTCGCCGACGACAATAACCGCCGTCATTCGAACAATCCCAACTGATCAATACCTTGTGGGCGCGTCTTTGGTAGCAAGACGTCGGCGGGCGAAAGTCCGTGGGACATCAACTGAAGTTCTTTATCATCCGCAAGCCGTGCCTGAGTACCATCGCTCGCAGGCTGAAGTAAAACGATCGCCCGCCCATCGATCGGGTTGCGCAGCAAGGCTTCGCTGTGCGTTGTAATTATCACTTGCCGCCCAAAAGCCTTCTGCTTTCTGAGGACGCGATCGATCATCAATGGGATATGTGTCACGATTGCGTCGTTCAGAGATAACTCCGGCTCCTCCAAAAGCAACAAAGAGTTGCTTTCTTGCAGCATCCACAGGAGCCCCAACAATCGAAGTGTCCCATCTGAAAATTGATCTTCACGTTGCCACGCTCCGTGAGTCCGCCAATGTTGATAGGAGGCCATCAAATGAGGAAGGCCCGTGATCTTGTCCTGCTCGAATCTAAGTTGACTGAATTGCGGCACGGCCTTTTCCAGCGATTGCTGGATCCGGCGCAACCGCGCGTCGCGAGTCTTTTGCGGAGTCTTGGCAATTCGCTGCAAGAGACCTTGTCCAAATGGGTCGCCTTCGACAACCCGTGCTCCAATCTCAGTATGCTTGAGCAACTGCGGAACCAAATGAAGGTAAGTTGTCTCGCGAAAGAACTCGGCAATTGCACGAAAACCCGAATTCGCGTTGATTTGCTCGATAGCAGTCTGCGTTAGCCGCAACGAATCGGCATCATCGTCCTTGTCAGGGCGCGCAATGACCACGCGCCCCTCGTTTTTTACGACTTCTCGCGTAATGAGTACGCGCCTCAGTCCGCGAACTTCCGCCTTGAATGCAAGTGTATATTCCCACACCGGATCAGAGTCCGCATCGTCTGCGATAGCAACGTGAATCTCGATTTCGTTGTCGGTTCGAGCTTGCAAACACCGCAGCTTAGTCAATCCACCCCGCTCCTCTACTGCCTGTTGGAGCCCGCCTCCGGCCGGTTTGCATAGATCACGAAGGAAGCGAAACACATCAAGCAAGTTTGACTTGCCCGTCGCATTGGCGCCGATCACATAGGTCCGGCTCCTCAGCGGGATGTTCACCTGCTTGAAATTGCGCCAGTTCTTCAGCCTTAGTTGGGTAATCAGCATATGCGGATCGTTTAGTGATTGTCTTAAGGCCAAGCGGTAGACGAACTTGCGCGCTCCGCGCGACCATAAACGCTAAGTATAGCGCGCCCCTCGGCTGCCCAGAGAATTGGAAGACTCGCGCTGCCTGCCCCTACCCAGCCTTGCTGAAGCGCTAACCGCGCCTTTGATTACACACCGCGAGTGTTCTGGAACCCACGCTTGCCCACTTATGCGGGCTCTCCAGAAGTTGAGTTGTTTTGCTGTGGTCCCTATAGCGGTCACAGTCGCGGTCGCAGTCTTTTCGCACGGAGCTCTACGTAGCCGCTGGCTCGACTCCTCTTGTGCCAATTTGCCTGAAAAGCCGCTTCATGTCCTTGACATCCATTCGACGCGTACAAAAAAATGTTATCCAAATATTGGGGATCTGCATGCCCGCGTCCATCTGGCGCAAGCTTGGGCAGCTATCGGTGGCCTTAGGTGGCTAAGTATGTTCGCGTCAACCGCGCCCATGTATCAGCCCCCTGCTCGCGCATCGAGCGAGCATCCGCCATCGAATCCAACTACATGCTTCTGGCACCTACCGCTTCCCCCGCATCTCCCCAACAGCCTTGGCGATCCCGCGCGAAAGCCGCGCGATCTGCCTGTATTCCTCGACCATGTCGACGGCCAATTGATAATCCAGCACCTCCGATTTCCGCGCCAGTTGCAGATCGCCGAGAATGCCTTGCCGCGCTTGCGTCGCAAGCGCCTTGATTTCAGCCTTGGTCGCAGCGCTTTCGGACGCAACATCCGCATCGGCTTCGCCAATCGTCTCGACGACTGCCGCCAGACTCCGCATCACGGCCTCGGCAAAGCGGGAGTTCGCGATGTCGTTCAGCCGCGTGAGCTCGATTGACTCGGTCAACCGCTGCTGGCTCACCGCCATCAGATTGGTCCCGATCATGTCGCTGATGTTCTCGAGACTCGTGACGATCTGGGTAAAACCCACCATCTGCAGCCCTTCTTCTTCCGAATGCTCCGATTTGGAAAGCAGTCCGATGTAATGCAGAATCTCGGTCGAGAGGCGGTCTGCTTCCTTGTCCCGTTCCAGCAGTGCATTGATCTCTTCGATCGTTCCGCTCACCACGACACGTGTGCCTTCACGCACGATGCCGACGACTTCATGGCCCAGTCTGCTCACTTCCAGCCGAACGCGCTGAAGTCCAAGCGAAGGCACCGCCAGGGACGTCTCATCGAGGTAAGCCGGATCGCCAGGCGGTTTCGTTGGCTCCGTTCGCGTACGGACGATCATTCGCGCAAACCGCGCGATCCATTCCGAGAACCCGATCAGCACCAGCGTATTCGCCACGCTGAATATCGTGTGGGTGTTGGCGACCTGGCGCGGCGTTTCGGCGGCTAGTCGGGCCACGCCATGCAACTCAGGGTATGACGGGGAGATGAAGCGGGCCAGTTCGGCCATCTGCGGAATGAAAAAGGCCCAGAAAAGGACCCCCGCCACGTTGAATATGAGGTGTACCACGCCCACCTGGATCGCTTCGGCAGACTTGCCTATGGAGGCAAGCAATGCCGTTCCGCAGGTGCCCACGTTCGCGCCCAGAATCAGGGCGATGCCGGCTTCGAGCGGCATCAGCCCCTGTGCGCCCAGCGCGATGACGATGGCAAGCGTGGCAGCCGAACTCTGTACGATCGCGGTAAATACGGCGCCCGCCAGAATGCCCAGCAATGGATGCTCCATGTTCTGCATCGCATCGATGAACGGCGGGTAGGTGCGCAGCGGGCGCGTGGCGTCGCCCATGAATTCGATACCCAGAAACAGAAGCCCGAGGCCCATCACGATTTCGCCGATTCTGCGAATCAGTTCGCGCTTGCCGAACGCATACAGGGCAAAGCCTATTGCCAGCATGAACGGCGTCAGTCTGGAAACGTCGAACGCAATGATCTGAGCCGTGATGGTCGAGCCGATGTTCGCGCCCATGATCATCGGAACCGACTGGGCCAGCGTCATCAATCCGGCAGAAACGAACCCGACTATCAACACGGTGGTGATCGTAGACGAGTTCAGCAGCGCCGTTACCAGCGCGCCGGCCAGCACGCCCCGGAACCGGTTTGCCGTGAGCATGCCGAGCAGCATCTGGAGTCTCGAGCCAGCGATGGCCTTGAAGCCGCCGGTCATGAATTGCAGCCCGAGCAGGAAGAGCGCAAGCCCGCCAATGAGGATGCCGAACATCTGTACGAGGTTCAGGCTGACCGGGCCGATTACCGGTGAATTGGGCGTCATCGTCGTGCGCTTCGTCCTGGCTGTCGAGTTCCCTGTTACGGCCGCTCCAGCGCCGCCATCGCCCTCACGATCACCAGCAGCACCGAAAGGCTCACGCCGCTCGTCGCTCGCAACTCGGCGAGCAGGCGTCCGTAGCGTTCGAGCGCGGCCTCGTGCTGTTCGCACCACGCGTCCACGAGCGCTTGCGCATCGTCCGTGTCGGGGGCCTGGGCGAGCGCGTTGGTCGTGAGCGCGCGCTTGAGACGCGCAACTTCCGCAAGCGCCGCCGCGCGCGCCATCGTGTCCCAATGCGTGGGCGTCGGCAGCGCCGCTGCGCGCTCGCCAATCCAGCCGTAGTTCAGGCGTGTGTCCAGCGCGAAATATGCCGCCGCCACGGGTTCGAGCGGACGATCGCATGCGGCTGCCACATCGGCGATATCAAGCAGTGCGATGGAAATCTCTCCGCTCGCCACGCGCACCGCCAACGCGCTTTCCACGCCTGCGTTCACGAGCTCGGCCTGACGCGCCGATAACGCTTCGAGATCGGCGGCCGGCAACAACGTCGGCAGTTGCGGCGCGAGCCGCTGCGCTGCGTCGCGGCAACGCGCGAGCAGCGTGCCGCCCACGTCCGCGGCGCCCGCCTGCAGGTGCCGCAGGAACCAGAGCGCCGCGCGTTCGAGCAGTCGCGCGACGTCCACGAACATGCGCGCCTGTACGTCGTCGGGCACGCGATTGTCGAGCGCGTCGATGTCGCGCCACACGTCGTTCAGGTCGAACACGTCGCGCGCCATGATGCATGCGCGCACGATATCGCCGGGTTGCGCATCCGTTTCCTCCATTAGCCGATGCACGAACGCGCAGCCTACCCGGTTCACGAGCGCGTTCGTCAGGTGCGTCGCGAGAATCTCGCGGCGCAGCGGATGGCGCTGCATCGGTTCGCTGAAGCGCTGCTGCAGCGGCTTCGGGAAATAGTCGATCAGAAAGTGGGCGACGAGCGGGTCTTCCGGCACGTCCGATTCGAGCAGCGCATCGTAGAGCCACATTTTGCTGTAGGCAAGCAGCACGGCGCGCTCGGGCGATGTGAGGCCGAGCTTCGCGCTCTGGCGCTCCGCGATCTGCTCGTCGGTCGGCAGGAATTCGATGGCGCGGTTCAGGCGGCCCGCGCGTTCGAGCCAGCGCATGAGCCGCGTTTCGGCGTCGAGCAGCGCCGCGCTGTAGCGGCCCGCGATCGAGAGCGCCTGGGTCTGGTAGTAGTTGTCGCTCAGCACGAGCAGCCCGACTTCGTCCGTCATGTCGGCGAGCAGCGTGTTGCGCTGCTTCATCGTCATTTCGCCATCGACCACCACGAGGCCGAGCAGAATCTTGATGTTGACTTCGTGGTCCGAACAATCGACGCCCGCCGAGTTGTCGATGGCGTCGGTATTGATGCGTCCGCCGCGCTGCGCGAACTCGATGCGCCCGAATTGCGTGACGCCCAGGTTGCCGCCCTCGCCCACCACCTTGCAGCGCAGATCGGCGCCGTTGACGCGCACGGCGTCGTTGGCCTTGTCGCCCACTTGCGCGTTGGTTTCGTGCGCGGCCTTCACATAGGTGCCAATGCCGCCGTTGTAGAGCAGATCGACCGGCGCCAGCAAGATCGCGCGGATCAGTTCGCTCGGCGTGAGCGCGGCTGCCTCGATGCCGAGCGCGCTTTGCGCGGCCGGCGAAAGCGGGATCGTCTTCATGGTGCGCGGAAATACGCCGCCGCCCGCCGAGATAGCCGCGGGGTCGTAGTCGGCCCAGCTAGAGCGCTCGAGCGCGAAAAGCCGGCTGCGTTCCGCGAAGCTCGTCACCGGATCGGGGTTGGGATCGAGAAAAATATGCCGATGATCGAACGCCGCCACCAGCTTGATATGCGGCGAGAGCAGCATGCCGTTGCCGAACACGTCGCCCGACATGTCGCCGACGCCGGCCACGGTGAAGTCGGTCGCCTGCGTGTCGACGCCCATTTCGCGGAAGTGCCGCTTGACCGACTCCCAGGCGCCGCGCGCGGTGATCGCCATCTTCTTGTGGTCGTAGCCCACCGAGCCGCCCGAAGCAAACGCGTCGTCGAGCCAGAAGCCGTATTCGCGGGAAATGGCGTTCGCGTAGTCGGAGAAAGTTGCCGTGCCTTTGTCCGCCGCCACCACGAGATACGGGTCGTCGGGGTCGTGGCGCACCACGTCGGGCGGCGGCACGACCACGTTGTTCGCGAGGTTGTCGGTGAGGTCGAGCAGGCCGCGCAAGAAGGTCTGATAGCACGCCACGCCTTCGCGCATCCACGCCTCGCGATCGGTGGGCGGCGGTGGATTCTTCACCACGAAGCCGCCCTTCGAGCCCACCGGCACGATCACCACGTTCTTCACCATCTGCGCTTTCATGAGGCCCAGCACCTCGGTGCGGAAATCCTCGCGCCGATCGGACCAGCGCAGGCCGCCGCGCGCGACGCGTCCGCCGCGCAGGTGCACGCCCTCCACGCGCGGCGAGTAGACCCAGATCTCGAACATCGGCTTGGGCTCGGGCAGTCCGGGCACTTTTGCGGGGTCGAACTTGAACGACAGCGCCGGGAGCGGCGCGCCATCCGCATCGCGCCGGAAATAATTGGTGCGCTGCGTGGCGTTGATGACGCCGAGGAACTGCCGCAGAATGCGGTCTTCGTCCAGATTGGGCACCTGGTCGAGCGCGCTGTCTATCGCCTTGAGCGCCCGCTCCGTGCGCGCCTCGCGCCCTTCTCCCAGCTCGCCCACGGCGGGGTCGAAGCGCATGATGAACAGCTCGACGAACTGGCGCGCGATGGCGGGGTTGCCGGTAAGCGCGCGCTCGATATAGGCGTCGCTGAACGTCGAGCCCACCTGGCGCAGATACTTCGCGTACGCGCGCAGGATGGTGACTTCGCGCGCGCTCAGATACGCGCGCAGCACGAGGCGGTTGAAGTCGTCGTTTTCGACCTGCGCGGTCCACACGCCCTCGAACGCGTCTTCGAACAGATCCTTCACGCGTTCGATATCGAACTCCGCGTCGTCGGCGAGTTCGAGACCGAAGTCGTGCACCCATGCGGGTTCGCAGCCCGGCGCCTCGATGATGTAGGGCCGCTCTTCGTCGACGCGCACGCCCAGATGCTCGAGCATCGGCAAACTGCGCGACAAGGCAATCGCCTCTCCCGTGCAATACACCTTGAAGCGGAACGCGCGCGGTCCCGATTCGATGGGCCGGTAGAGATTCATCGCGATGCGCCGCGTGCCCTGCACGCGCTCGATGAGTTCGATATCGCGCACTGCCGTGCGCGCCGGATAATCGTCGCGATAGCCAGCGGGAAACGAGTCGGCGTAGCGATGCAGGAGCCGCGTGCCCTGCTCTTCGCCGAACGCGTCGAGCAAGGCGTCGGCGAGATCGTCCTGCCAGCGCCGTGTCACTTGCACGAGCCGCGCCTCCAGTTCGCGCGTATCGACATCGGGCATCGTGCCGGTTTTGGCATGGACAACGAAATGAATGCGCGCGAGCGCCGATTCGGACAGCAGCGGTGTGAATTCCACCGACTCGCCGTTGAACGCCTCCTTGAGCAGATTTGCGATGCGCTGGCGCAGGTCCGTGTTGTACTTGTCGCGCGAAACGTACACGAGGCAGGATACGAAGCGGCCGAAGCGGTCGCGCCGCACGAACAGGCGCGTGCGCTGATGCTCCTGCAAGCGCAATACGCCCATTGCGATCTCGAAGAGATCGTCTTCGTCGGTCTGGAAAAGCTCGTCGCGCGGCCAGGTTTCGAGCACCGTCACCAGCGATTTGCCGAGATGCCCTTTGGGCAGGAAGCCGGCGCGCCGCACGATGTTGGCGCACTTGCGGCGCACGATGGGGATCTCGGCGCTCGAGACCATGTAGGCGGTGGACGTATAGAGTCCGACGAAGCGCCGCTCGCCGCAGACCTTGCCGTCCGGCCCCACGAGCTTGACGCCCACGTAGTCGAGGTAGCCGGGACGATGCACGGTCGCGCGCGAATTCGCCTTGGTCAGGAAGATGGGCCACGCGCCCGCGATGATCTCCGTTGCCGCGCTGGGCAGCGGCGTGAGGTCGGGCGTGCCGGGCGCGCGCAGCGACTCGCGCAGGATGCCGAGGCCCGAGCCCTCCACGCCGCGCAAGGCAAAGCCGTCGCCGTGTTCGACGAGCGCGTAGTCGCGCTGGCCCAGGAAGGTGAAATGGTCGGCCACCATCCATTCGAGGAACGCGCGCGATTCGACGTCTTCGGCGCTGCTCTCGCGCGCCTTCATGGCCTTGATCGTGGCGCGCGCCACCTCGACGATCTTCGGCCAGTCTTCGACGGCCGCCCGCACGTCGCCCAGCACCCTGGCGATGGTGCTGCGCAGATCCTCGAGTTTTGCTGCGTCGCCGCAGCGGTCGACTTCGAAATGAATGAACGAGGCGAGCTGCGACTGGCCTTCGTCCGCACCCACGCCGCCCACGTCCGCGCGCACGATGGCGCCGTCCTGCGCGCGCCAGATGCGAAACACCGGGTGCATGACCGAATGCAGCGCGAGGCCGAGCTTGTTGACGGCCATGGAGACCGAATCGACGAGAAACGGCATGTCGTCGTTGACGATCTCGATCACGGTGTGATCCGAATGCCAGCCGTGCTGTTCGAGGATCGGGTTGTAGACCCGCATGCGCTCGCTGCCCGGGACGAAACGCTGCGCGGTCTGCCAATGCGCCATGGCGGCGCCGTAGAGATCGGCGATGCTGCGGCTGCGCAGATCCTCGGCATCGACGAAATCGTAGTAATGCCGCAAAAAGGGTTCGACGATCTGGAAGGTGGGCTCGGGTAATCGCGCTCGCGCGAATTCCACGACATCGGAGAGCAGATGGGTGACGAGTTCCTCGTTTCTTACTTGCATGGCGGACTCCTGGAAGGACGGCCATGGACTGCATCGGCGGGAGATTCATTATGCACCGGCCGCGTGCCTGAAAGGCGCTGCATGTGCCGGTTGCGGCGCTGCGGCAAGGCATGGTTCGCCGCGTTGCAGGCTAGAACCGGTCGATCATCCCGAGTTGCACGCCCCGCACCGTCGCGCCTGGCCACGATGGCGTGAGGCCCGTGACGTTTACGCCGCGCAGTGTCATTTCGCCTTGCCCGCGATTGCGCAGCCAACCTGCGCTGGCGTAGAGCAGCACGCGTTTCGAGAGGTCGTATTCGCAGGCCGCGCTGAACTGGTCGGCGTTGTTGTCGCCGCCCGAGCGGTCGCGCATATACGTGTAGCCCAGCGAGGCGCGAAAGCGCGCGCTCACCGCATAGCGCGCCGACACCGATACGCCGTCGTTGTGATAGCGCGGCGAACCGCCGTCGCCGTTGAAGAACGACACGAAGCCCGTGACCGGGCCGTACGCATAGGAGACGCCGCCGAGATTCGCACGCAGCGCGCCGTCGCCGTGCGTCTGCTGGTGCGCGTAGGAAATGCGGAACGGGCCGTGGCGATACGCAAAGGTTTCGATGCTGCCGGCGAGGCCGTTGCCGTCGTCGTCGCTCGCGTCGCGCAGCGAGGCCATGACCGTCGTCGAGAATCCGTGGAATTCGGGCGACAGGTACGTGATCGCATTGCTCTCGTACGGCGTGATCTTCGAGAGGTTATTGAGTCCCGAAGCGATGGTGCCCGCGCCGAACGCGTCGAGCCCGCCCTTGAACGGGATGTAGATGGGCGAATACTGGCGGCCCACGCGCAGCGTTCCATAAGGCGTGCTCATGCCGATCCACGCCTGGCGGTTGAAGATCGTATTGCTCACGGCATATGTACCGTCGGTCGAGCCGAAGCCGTTCTCGAGGTCGAACAGGATCTGTACGCCGTTGCCGATGTCTTCGGCGCCGCGCAGGCCCACGCGCGAGCCGCGGTACGCACCCGAGTCCATGCGCGCGACGTAGCCCGCACCCGGGTTGGTGATTTCGATGCTCGTGTCGAGCGCGCCGTAGAGCGTGACCGAGCTTTGCGCGCGCGCGTCCATGGCGTGCGCAGCCAACGCGGCGAGCGCCACCAGCACGCCTGGCGGCGCGCGCCATCCGCAAATGCGAGTCCTCAACCGCACGCGTTATTGCGGCAACGCGTAGGCGATCACGTAGTCGCCGAGCTTCGTGCCGAACGAGCCATGCCCGCCCGCAGCGATCACGACATACTGCCGGCCGTTGACCGAGTAGCTCATCGGCGTGGCCTGGCCGCCTGCAGGCAGGCGTGCGCGCCAGATCTCCTTGCCGGTGTTCACGTCGAACGCGCGGATGTAGTTGTCCGCCGTCGCGCCGATGAACGCCACGCCGCCCGCCGTCACGATCGGCCCGCCCAGCATCGGCATGCCCATCTTGAACGGCAGCGGAATCGGCGAGCTGTCACGCACGGTGCCGATGCGCTTCTTCCAGATGATCTGGTTGGTCTTCAGGTCGATCGCGGCCATGTAGCCCCATGCCGGCTGCTTGCACGGCAAGCCGAACGGCGAGAGGAACGGGTTGATCGTCACGCCATAGGGCACGCCATATTGCGGCTGGATGCCCGACTCCGTGCCGCTGCCCTTGGCGCCCGGCTCCGGCTCCAGCGGATTGCCGGGACCGCGCGGAATCAGCTTCGAGACGAACGGCAGCGCGATCGGATTGGCAATGGCGATCTGGCGGTCCGTGTCGACGGCAATGCCGCCCCACTCGAACATGCCGAGGTTGCCCGGGAACACGAGCGTGCCTTGCAGCGAAGGCGGCGTGAAGGTGCCGTCGTAGCGCAGCTTGTGGAACATCACCCGGCACACGAGCTGGTCGTACATGGTGGCGCCCCACATGTCGGCGTCGGTGAGCCGCTTCTTCGGGCGGAACGTGAGGTCGGAGAACGGCTGCGTCGGCGAGACGTGATCGCCCGGCGCGGCGCCCTGCGGTACCGGCAGCTCGGGCGCCGGCACGACGGGCGTGCCGGTGCGGCGGTCGAGCACGAACAGATTGCCGGTCTTCGCGGGGGCATACACGACCGGCACGGTTTTGCCGTCCTTGTCGGTGATGTCGGCGAGCGTGGGCTGCGAGGGCATGTCCATGTCCCACAGGTCGTGGTGCACGGTCTGGTAGAACCAGGCGAGCTTGCCCGTGGATGCGTGCAGCGCCAGCAGGCCGCTCGCGTAGCGCTCCATGAGCGGCGTGCGGTCGCCGCCCCAGATGTCCGGCGTTTTCACGCCCATCGGCAGATAGACGATATCGAGCTTCGCGTCGTAGGCGGCGGGCGCCCACGAGTTCGGCGAGTTCCATGTGTAGTGCTCGCCGGGGCCCGGGATCTTGTTCGGATCCTCCGCGCCCGGGTCGAACGCCCAGAGCAGCTTGCCCGTGTGCACGTCGAAGCCGCGAATCACGCCCGAGGGCTCGCGGTTCGAGAAGTTGTCCTCGACCGCGCCCGCCACGACGATCACCTTGTTGGTGACTATCGGCGGCGAGGTGGGCTCGTACATGCCCGGCGTGGTGACCGGCATGGCGTGTTGCAGGTCGAGGTCGCCATTGTTGCCGAAGTCCGCGCAGCGCTCGCCTGTGATCGCGTCGAGCGCGTAGAGGTGGCCGTCGTTCACGGGCAGCAGGATGCGGCGCGCGCAGGCGCCGTTCGCCGATGCCGTGGTCGCTGCGGCCGGCGCCGCCGAAGCGGCAGCGCTTACGTCCGAGGCCGCGCCGGCAACATCGCTCGCGGCCGCGGCAGGCTCGGCAGCCGCCGCATTCGCGGAGAGATCGACATACGACACGCCGCGGCAGGTCACGTGCTGGAACGACGGATCGGCTTGCAGCTTCGGATCGAATTTCCACTTGAGCTCGCCCGTTTGCGCGTCGAGCGCGAACAGCTTCTGGTGCGGCGAGCACAGATAGAGCAGATTGCCGATCTTCAGCGGCGTGACTTCGTTGGTGATTTCGACCGGATCGTTCGGGCCTTTGGTGTCGCCGGTGCGGAAGGTCCAGGCCACCTGCAGGTTCTTCACGTTTTCCGGCGTGATCTGCTGCAGCGGCGAATAGCGCGTGCCTTCCTGCGTGCGGCCGTAGGCGGGCCAGTCGGACGGATCGATGCCGTCGGGGTTCGCAGCAGGCGTGGTGGCCGCCGATGCGCTAAACGTGCCGTTGATCGTCTGCGGATCGTGGTAGCACGCGTAGATCAGCACGCCCGCCCAGATCACGAGCGCGGCCACGAGCGAGCCCACGCCCAGCCCCTTCGCGCCTTCGAGACGCCAGCTCACGAGCAGCAGCAGCCATACGCCGAAAACGACCAGCACGCCGCAGCGCGGCGCGAGCGCCCAGAAGTCGGGCCCCGACTCCCAGAGCGACCAGATCGCCGTGCCCAGCAGCACGAGCGCATAGAGCACCAGCGCCGACGGGCTGCGCCGGTACAGCAGCCACGTCACGCCGAGCAGCACGACGCCGGTCACGACGTAATACGCCGAGCCGCCGAGCGAGAGCAGCCACGCGCCGCCTATCAGCAGATAGAGCGCGGTGAGCACGGTGAAGAGAACGGAGAGGCCGCCGATGAATCCCAGTGGCTTCGGCGCAGTCGATTGTGTGGACATGATGATTTCAACCTTCGTTTGAGGATGCCGTTTTCATCTCTGTTGATCAGAACACGTGCATCATCCCGATGTACGCTCCCGTTTGCGACTCGCCGGCCATCGGGCTCGTGGGCGAGCTCGCATCGCGCGGCGTGGCGAACACCGAGAAAGTGCCGTTCTTGCTGTTGTTCACGTATGCCACCGTGCCGTAGAGAAACGTGCGCGCGCTCAGGTTGTAGGTGGTGCCGAGCGCATAGAGCAGGGCGTGGCTCGATGGATCGTGCGAGGCATCGCCGCTGCCCTCGCCTACGTGTATGTAGAAGCCCGCGGCGGTCACGGCCCAGCGTGGCGTGGCCTGGTAAGTCGCGCCCAGCCAGTAGTGGTCGGCGCTGTCCGCTACGCCCACGGGCGAATCGGGCGCTGCGTAGTGCGTGTACGCCGCCTGGATCTTGAACTTCTGCAAGCGCAGATTGCCGCCCACGAAATACTCGCGCGAGGCGGTGAAGATGTTGGAGAGGCGGCCGTTCTGATCGCGCAATTCGTCGTAGATGCCGCGCACGTCGAAGAGCGACGAGTGATATGAGAGCATGATGCCGTCCGAGCGGCCGAACTCGCCGGGCGCGCCGCTGTTCCAGGCGCCGGGCTGATTGCCGAAGGCATATTGCCCCTGCACGTCGAAGCCGTGCCAGACCGGGCTGTGATATTCGACGTTATTGCTGGTCTGCTGCCAGTTGCGGCCGCGCACGAGCGAAGCCGACGACACCGCCTGCTGCACGAACGGATCGAATTCCCATACGCCGTCGCTGTCGATGAAGAGATTGCGGCCCGCCTGCAACTGGCCCCACGTGTCGTTCTTCAGGCCGACATAGGCGCGGCGCGAAAAGAGCCGCCCGCCGCCGGTGGTGCCGTTCATGATCTGCAGCGCGGTTTCGAGGTCGAAGAGCGCATGGGTGCCGCCGCCCAGGTCCTCGGTGCCCTTGAGGCCGAACATGCTGGTGCCCCAGTCGCCGCCTTCCGCGCTCCAGCGGCTCGAACTGCCGCCCGTGCCGTTGGCGATGTGATTCAGATATTCGATGCCGCCGTCGACGCGGCCGTACAGCGTCACGCTCGACTGTGCCGAGGCAGCCGTGCTGGCTGCGAGCAGGACGCACGCGCCCAGTTGTTTTTTCACGTCAGCTCCCAGGTGGATTGTTGTTTCGTTATCCGTGTCGTCCGGGCTTTGCGGCCCTGCAACGCGGCCCGCTCACGGGGCGATTCATCCAGTACCGTTGGGTATGCTCCACGCAGCGTCCGGCGGCAACGCATCGTCCGATGCACACCCGCCAGGGCACACTGCGCCTGGAAAATATAGCGCGTCATTGGGAAGCGTGCTTTCCTGGTGCATTCTGGCCGGTCACAGCGCTGCGGACTTTACCAGCCCGATATGAAAATTGCAGCGAACATGGCCGAGGCGCGACGCGCGCACAAGCTCGCGCATTTATTTCATTGTGTTTACATGGTTCGCAATGGGGTAGCGGGCGAGGCGCTCAATACGCTACCGCGCGTCTTGCTGGTCGTCCGTGGAGCCCGCGCGCGCATGCGAGCGCCGCGGGCCTTCGCGCGCATGGAACACGGGCAGGCGCCAGCCGAAATACAACGACGCGAGGCGCAGCGCCACGCAAGCCGATGTCGCGACCCACGGCGTCCAGAACGACGACCAGTCCATCGCGGTGAGCCCGACCTGCAACGCCGCGCCCAGCAGCGCGGCCGACGCATAGATCTCGCGCTCGAGAATCGCAGGAACGCGTGAAAGCAGGATATCGCGCAGCACGCCGCCGCCCACGGCGCTCACCATGCCGAGCAGAATCGCCGTCTCCGCGCTGTCGGTCCAGATCCACGCTTTCTGCGCGCCCGCCACCGCGAACAGTCCGAGGCCGATCGCATCGAAGAACAGCACGGGATGGCGCAAGCGCCGTACCTGCGGATAAGCCGCGATGGTGAGCGCCGCCGCGAGTAGCGACACCGCCAGATACGCCCAGTTCGATAGCCCGGCGGGCGGAATCGCACCAATGCTGACATCGCGCACGATGCCGCCGCCGCACGCCACCATGAAGGTCACCACCACGATGCCGAACAGATCGAGCCGCCGCTGGCGGGCGGCCACGGCGCCCGAGATCGCGAACGCGAAGGTGCCGATCAGATCGAGAACCGTGTATGCCGTATGGACATTCATATGCGCGCTCACGTGCGCGCCCAGTGCTGCGCTCACGCTGCCTCGCTTTGCGGTCCGGTTTTGCGGCTGTTCGTCGGTTCGCCTGCTGCCCGCGCGCTTTCACCGCCGAGCCATGCGAGCGCCGCGCACAGCATCGCTTCGAGTCCCGTGCGCAGTGTCCCGTCGATGACGGGGGCGAACAGCGGCGAGTGATTGCTCGGAATCTCGTTGATCTTTTTCGCCGCCTGGGCCTTTGCGAACACCGCGGGATCGGTGCCGCCGACGAACCAGAACGCGTAAGGCACGCCCCACTCGCGGCCGAACACGCTGAAGTCTTCGCTCGCGGCCGCGGGCTGCGTTTCGTAGGCGCGCTCGCCGAAGTGCGCTTCGAATGCCGTGCGCAGGCGCGCGGTGGTGGCGTCGTCGTTCACGGTGAGCGGATAGCTCGAGAGCGTGGTGAACTCGGGATCGCGCGGCGCGTTGGAGGCCGTGCATTCCGCGCAGCAAATGCGCCGGATCGCGCCGAGCATGTATTCGCGCACGTCTTCGTCGAAGGTACGCATGTTGAGCTTGAGCGTGGCGTCGTCGGGGATGATGTTTTCTTTCGTGCCCGCCTGCAAGGCGCCGATCGTCAGCACGGCGCTGTCGCGCGGCGAGATTTCGCGCGAAACGATGGTCTGCAGGCGCAGCGTGGTGGAGGCGGCCATGATGACGGGGTCGATCGAGGTCTGCGGTTGCGAGCCGTGCGAGCCGCGCCCGAAGAGCTTTACCTTGAGGCTGTCGCCAGCCGAAAGAATCGTGCCGCTGCGATATCCCACCGTGCCCGCCGGTCCCACCATCACATGCTGGCCGAGGATCACATCGGGCTTGGGAAAGCGCGCGATCATGCCGTCGTCGATCATGCTGCGCGCGCCCCGCCCCACTTCCTCGCCGGGCTGGAACACGGCCATGAGGGTGCCGCTCCACGTGTCCCGGTGCGCTGCCATGAGACGCGCGGCGCCCAGCAGCCAGGTCACGTGCATGTCGTGGCCGCAGGCGTGCGCGACGCCCACCTGCACGCCCTCCTCGTCTTTCGCGGTGACCTGGCTTGCATAGGGCAAGCCCGTTGCCTCGGCCACGGGCAGCGCGTCCATGTCGGCGCGCAGCATCACGGTCGGCCCCTCGCCGTTGCGCAGCATCGCCACCACGCCGGTCACGCCGACTTCGCGCGCGACTTCGAAGCCGAGCTTCTCCATGTAGTCGGCGACGATTTGCGCGGTGCGAAACTCCTGCATCGAGAGTTCGGGATGCGCGTGCAGATCCTTGTAGATCGATTCGAGATCGGGCAAAAGCTCGTCGATGTCGGGCGTGAATTCGACCAGATGAGGCATGATTGGCTCCTTGTTGCTGGCGTAGGGCAGTACAGCGGGCAAATGGTGCGATGGTGAGTCGGGCGCGGAATTTGCGCGGGGTGCTTGCCTTCGCCCCCGAACAGCCGTCATATCAGGTTGCGCCGGTAGCGCTCTCCAGCAGGCTATCCGAAAGTTTTTCCAGCAGGCGTTCGAGCGTCTTGCGTTCGCTGGGCGTGAGCGCAGCCGAGAGATCGGTTTCGAGCGCGGCTCCGACCTTCGCCGACGCCTGCGCCACCTTGACGCCTTCGGGCGTGCCGCTCAGCGCGACGCTGCGGCGGTCTTGCGCATGGGTGTCGCGGCCGATCAGCCCGCGTGCCTCCAGTTCGGCCAGCGTCTTCGAAAGCAGGGTCTTTTCGATCAAGGCGCGCTGCGAGATCGCTTTCGGCGTGATGCCGGTTTCGGTGCAAACGAGCCGCAGCACGCGCAGCGCGCGCACGTCGAGGCCCCAGCGCTCGCGGTAGACCGCGTTGGCGCGTTCGCTCAAGAGCGCGCTCGCGAGATCGAGCCGGAAGGTGAGAAATCCGGAATAGAGACTGGTGGACAAGCGCGCACTCCCATGGCGGACGCCGGCGGGCCGGCGACGCATGGGAGTATAGTCACTTAGTTGAAAATTTCAACTATTTTTACGCGGATGCCGGCTGGCGCAAAATGTTCATGGGTCAGCCGTTGTCGCCGCCCGCAACCGGCAACACGGCGCCGGTGATATAGCTGGCCTCGTCCGATGCGAGAAAGAGGATCGGCGCGATCTGTTCGTCGAGCGTGCCGTAGCGCTTGAAGAACGTCGATTCGGTGACCTGCTTGACCGCTTCGTTCATCCAGACCTGTTCCTGCTCGCTGTCGCCCGCCGCGTTGCGCGGAACGCGACGCGGCGGCGCGCTCGTGCCGCCCGGCGCGCTGGCGACCACGCGAATATTGTGCTCGGCGTATTCCATCGCCAGCGACTGCGTGAGCGCATTGACACCGCCCTTCGCGGTCGAATAGGGCACGCGACGAATGCCGCGCGTGGCGTTCGACGATACGTTGACGATGGTGCCGCCGCCCCGCGCTAGCAAATACGGCAGCGCCGCGTGACAGGTATACAGCGTGGGCATCAGCGAGCGGCGAATCTCCGCGTCGATCTGCGCCGGTTCGAATTCCGCGAACGGACGCATGCGAATCGCGCCGCCCACGCCGTTGATCAGGATGTCGATGCCGCCAAATTGCTCGGCGGCGAATGCCATTGCCGCCTGCGCGCCCTCGTACGTCTCCAGATCGGCGACGAATCCCGCGGTCTCGGCACCCTTGGCTTCTGCGGCGACCTCGCAAACGAAATCGGCCCGATCGACCAGCAGCACCTTGCCGCCCTCGGCGGCCGCACGCAGCGCCACGCCACGGCCGATGCCCTGCGCAGCGCCGGTGACGACGATGACCTTGCCTGAGAATCGTCGCATGATCAGGCCGCCTTCGCCGGTGCGTTCGGCGTGAACTTCTCGTAGTGGAAGCTGTTGGGCTTCACGCCCTCGTCGTCGAAATATTTGCGTACGGCATCGACCATCGGCGGCGGACCGCACAGATACACGTCGACGTCGCCGTCGTTCAGCGCATTCGCCGGGATGTGCTGCGTCACCCACCCCTTGCGCGGATGATTCGATTCCGCGTCGGCCACGACGGTGGCGAAGCTGAAGTTCGGCAGCTTCGCCGTGTATGCCTCGACCTCCTCCACCTGCACGAGATCGAGATCGCGCGTGACGCCGTAGATCAGATGTACCTTCTGCTGCGAATTCGTGCGCGCCAGCACTTCGAGCATCGAAAGGAACGGCGCGAGGCCCGTGCCGCCCGCAAGGAACAGCAGCGGCCGCTGCACGTCGCGCAGGTAGAAACTGCCGAGCGGCCCATGCAATTCCAGCTTTTCGCCCGGTTGCGCGGCCTCCAGCCACGAACTCATCACGCCGCCGGGAATCTTCTTGATGAGGAAGCTGATCTTCGCTTCGCCCGGCGCAGATGAAAAGGAATACGAACGATGCTGCCCGCTGCCGGGCACGTCGATATTCACGTATTGGCCGGGCAGGAACACGGGAGCGCTCGCATCCACGTCCATTTCGAGCACGACGGCCGCGTCGTTGTGCTGCTCGACTTTCGACACGGTGGCGGCGAATTTGCTGTGCCCGGTCTTGCACGCCGTAGACGATGACGGAATCGCGATCACGCAATCGCTTTGCGGCACCATCTGGCAGGTCAGCACGAGGCCGCCGTTCTTTTCGTCCTCGGTCAGCGCGTCTTCGATGTAGTCGTCGCCGAGATCGTAGCTTCCGCTTTCCGCGCGGCATTTGCAGGTGCCGCAAACGCCATCGGAGCAATCCATCGGCAGATTGATTTTGGCTCGAAAGGCCGCATCGAGTACCTTCTCACCCGCCTTGCAGTCGATAAAACGGGTAACGCCGTCCTCGAAATTCAATGCAACTTTGAAACTGGACATGGGAACCTCCTCCACTACCTCTGATACCGCTGATACCTTTCTGGCCCGACGTCACACGTGGTAGACGTCGAGAACCTGCCGGATGTAGTCGTTCTTCAGCACGATCTTCTTGTATGCGATTAACAAGTCGTCGCCGGCCTGACGCAAGGTCACGAACATCGTGCCGAAGTATTGGTCGTTCACCCGGTAACGATGGCTGAGCGTGTGAAAGTTGTAGCGCACGTCCACTTCCTCTCCACGTTCGGCCAGCACCTCCACGTTCGTGACGTTGTGGCTGGTGCGCGGCTCGGGCGTCGAAGCGCCGCTGCGCTCGGTCTTGATGCGAAACACGCGATCCTCGAGGCCGCCTTTGTCCGGGTAGTACATCAGCGAGATCTGGCTTTCGTGGTCGTCGGTCAATTGGTCGTCGTCGTCCCATGCCGGCATCCAGTAAGTGACGTCGTCGGCATAACAGGCGAGCCATTCGTCCCACTGGCGGTCGTCGAGCAGGCGCGCTTCGCGGTAAAGCGCGGCACAGATAGTCTGGTAATCGAAGCTCATGCCTGCCCCCCTTCCTGTTCCTTTTTCAGAGCGCCGCGCATCACGCGCACCCAGTATTCGTGCTGACACACGAACAAGCCTTCGTCTTCGCTGCGCTCGCCGGAAATGAGCGGCTTCAGCCCCATCTTCTGCGCGTTTTCGTCCGGGCCCTCGACCCACAGCGGCGCGCCGCGCGACAGATCGTTCCACATCGCCGTGATGCCGGCGTAGCCGTTCTGGCAGGCGCGGAATTCTTCCAGATCGTCGGCGGTCCCCATGCCGGAGACGTTGAAGAAGTCTTCGTACTGGCGAATGCGCGTCGCGCGGTCGGCGGCGCTCTCGCCCTTCGGCGCGAAGCAGAAGATGGAGACTTCGGTCTTGTCCACGCTGATGGGCCGGATGACACGAATCTGCGTGCTGAACTGATCCATCAGGAACACATTCGGATACACGCAGAGATTGCGCGTCTGGTTGACGATGAAGTCTGCCTTGACCTCGCCCACGCGTGCCTTGATTTCGTCGCGCTGCCGCCAGACCGGGCGCACTTCGGGGTTCATCGTTTGCGTCCACAGCAGGATGTGGCCATGGTCGAAGCCATAGACGCCGGCCACCGACTTGCTCCAGCTATTGGCATCCACGGCCTGCGTGCCATCTTCCTTGCGCCGTCCCATCGTGGCAGCGTAGTTCCAGTGAACGGTGCTGACGTGGTAGCCGTCGCAGCCGTTCTCCATCTGCATTTTCCAGTTGCCTTCGTAGACGTACGAGGAATTGCCGCGCAGCACTTCCAGGCCTTCCGGCGCCTGGTCGACGATCTGATCGATGATTACGCGGGCTTCGCCAAGGTAATCTTCGAGCGGCGCGACATCGGCATTGAGGCTGCCGAAAAGAAACCCGCGATAGTTCTGGAAGCGCGCGACTTTCTTCAGGTCGTGCGATCCCCCGGTATTGAATTGCACGGGATATTCGGTGGTCTTTTCATCCTTGACTTTCAGCAGCTTGCCGGTATTGGAGAAGGTCCAGCCGTGGAACGGGCACGTGAAGCTGCCTTTGTTGCCGTGCTTGCGACGGCACAGCATCGCGCCTTTGTGCGCGCAGGCATTGATCACGGCGCGCAATTCGCCGGTCTTGTCGCGCGTGATGACCACGGGCTGGCGGCCAATCCACGTGGTGTAGTAGTCGTTGTTATTCGGAACCTGGCTTTCGTGCGCGAGATACACCCAGTTGTTCTCGAAGATGTGCTTCATCTCCAGCTCGAACAATTCGGCGTTGGTGAAGATGTCGCGACGGCAACGGAATATACCGGCCTCTTTGTCATCCTGTACCGCAGTGGCAAGCAGGTGATCCAGTTCGTGGGCGTGGTCGTTAATGACGGACATGTTTCCTCTCCGTAGACGCGAGCTGGCCCCTGCACAGAATTCGCGCATCGGTATCGAATGAGTCTTGCGGGGATCCCGCTATGGCAGCGGCGCTACCAGGCTGGTGCCATAGCGGGACGTGGCGGGCTATTACGCCGCGACTGAAGCGCGCGGGCGATTGACGATCTGGTTGTCCTTGCCCTGCACCAGCGTGGTCAGTGCGAAGTTGAACTCGATGTCCTTGTACGCATCGGCCTTCAGGCCCAGCGCCGTACCGCCGGTTTTTTCCGCGACGTGAGGAATCAGTTCCTCGCGGGTGGCGTAGGCGAAGTCGTCCCAGATCAGCGGATCGCCTTCGATGTTGAATTGCGTCGTGAGCTTGCGGTGGCTGTCGCTGGTGACGAAGAAGTGCACGTGCGCGGGGCGGTTGCCATGGCGGCCGATTCCATCCAGCAGTCGCTGGGTCGCGCCCTGGGGAGGACAGCCGTAACCCACCGGCATCAGCGTGTGGAATTCGTATTTGCCATCGGCGCCGGTCTTCACTGCGCCACGCAAGTTGAAATCGCTTTGTGCGCCGGTCGGGTCGAAGTGCGAGTAAAAGCCCTTCGAATTGGCGTGCCAGCATTCGACCAGCGCGCCGGCAACGGGCTTGCCGTCCGGACCCGTCACCGTGCCGTGAATGACGAGCGGGCCTGCGTCCGCGTCGGGATCGAGGTCGATCTTCGAGGTGCCTTCGCGCAGCGGCGCGCCAGCCACATACAGCGGGCCCTCGATGGTGCGCGGCGTGCCGCCTTCGATACCGGCCGCCTTGTCCGCGGCGTCCATGCGGATGTCGAGGTACTTCTCCAGCCCGAGGCCGGCAGCGAGGAGCGCAGCTTCGCCGTCCTTGCCGAGCTTGTTCAGATAGTTGATGCCTGCCCAGACTTCGTCGGGTGTGATGTCGAGATCGTCGATGGCTTTGAACAAATCGCCCAACAGGCGATTGAGAATCTGCTTGAAGCGCGGATTGCCGCTCGCGCCGCCGATATTGGTGGCTGCTTTCAGCAGATTCTGGACTTCCTGGGTGTCGAATACCTTCGCGTTCATGGCTACTGTCTCCACTTCGTTATCTGCGGGGAAAATGTCTCTCAGGTTCTTCTCGCCGCGTCAAACCGGAGTTCTCATGCTCCGAAGGTATAATGAATTGCGGCGATTGCTGTGAGAGAAGCATAGTTGGGTCACAACCAGTGCGTCCAACACTGATTTAGTATCAGGACCATATCCGGCAGGTATGAACATGGAGCTGAGACACCTGCGCTACTTCGTGGCCGTGGCCGAAGAGCGCAATTTCACGCGCGCCGCGCAACGGCTGCACATCGCGCAGCCGCCGCTCTCGCGGCAAATCCAGCAGCTCGAGGAGATGCTGGGCGTACAGCTCTTCGAGCGCGACTCGCGCCCGCTCAAGCTCACCGATACCGGCCGTTTCTTTTATCAGCACGCGGTGCAACTGCTCGCGCAGACGGCGGAGCTCGAGTCCATGACACGGCGCGTGGGCAAGATCGAGCGCAGTCTTTCCGTGGGTTTCGTCGGCTCGACGCTTTACGGCATGCTGCCGAAAATCATCCGGCGCTATCGTCAGGAGAATGGCGAGGTCGAATTGAGCCTGCTCGAAATGACGACAATGGAGCAGATCAAAGCGCTCAAGGAAGGCCGCATCGACGTGGGGTTCGGGCGCATTCGTCTGGAGGATCCGAGCATTCGCCGCGTGGTGTTGCGCGAAGAGCGCCTGATTGTTGCGCTGCCGCTCGAGCATCCGCTCATCGATGCGAGAAAGGTGCTCTCGTTGCGCGAGCTTGTCAGCGAGACCCTCATCATTTACCCGAAGCACCCGCGCCCCAGTTACGCCGATCAGGTGCTCGCGGCTTTCCACGACCGCGCGCTCGAACCAAAGCATCTTTACGAAGCGCGCGAGTTGCAGATCGCGCTTGGCCTCGTGGCGGCGGGCGAAGGCATTTCGATCGTGCCGAGCAGCGTCTATGGTCTCAAGCGCGACGACGTCGCCTACAAGGACCTGGACGACACGAAGCTCGTCTCGCCCATCATCATGAGCACACGCATGCTCGACGAATCCGAGGACGTGCGCCGCATGCTCGAGCTCATCTATGTGCTCTACGAAGAAGGCAAGATGGAGCACCTCGCGCCGCCCGAGCGCTGAGCCGCCCCGCATACAACTCGCATATTCCGCCGGCATCATACCCGGCGAGTATCGATTCAGACATTTTCGGTGTTGGACAGGGTGGCCGAACGGCCTGCATACTCGGCTCAACTCATTCGACCCAATCTGCCAGGTATGAACGCAACCGTAAGCTCCATTGAAGCGATCCTCGTGGATCTGCCGACCATTCGCGCCCACCAGCTCGCGATGGCCACCATGCAGCAACAGACGCTCGTCGTGGTCAGATTGCGCTGTAGCGATGGCATCGAAGGCATCGGCGAGGCCACCACCATCGGCGGCCTCTCGTATGGCGACGAAAGCCCCGAAGGCATCAAGCTCACCATCGACACCTATCTCGCCCCCGCGCTGAAAGGTGTGGACGCAACCAATATTCACGCGGCCATGGCGCGCCTCGAAAAGGTCGCGCGCGGCAACCGTTTCGCGAAGTGCGCGCTGGAAACGGCGCTGCTCGACGCACAGGGCAAGCGCCTTGGCGTCCCGGTCTCCACGCTGCTGGGCGGCGCCGTACGCACCGCCTTGCCCACGCTGTGGACGCTCGCGAGCGGCGACACGCAGCGCGATATCGAGGAAGCCGAGCGCTGGCTCGCCGAGCGCCGCCACGACACCTTCAAGCTCAAGATCGGCCGGCGCAGCGTGCGCGAGGACGTGGCGCACGTTTCGGCTATCAAGCGTGCACTAGGCGAGCGGGCGCGCGTGACCGTGGACGTCAACCAGGCGTGGAACGAAGCCGAGGCCGCAACCGGTATCGCCATGCTCGAAGCGGCCGGCATCGACTTGATCGAGCAGCCGGTGCCGCGCGAGCAGCGCGCGGCGCTCGCGCGCCTTGCCGCACGTTTCGTTGTGCCGATCATGGCCGACGAAACGCTGATGGGCCCCGAGGACGCCATCGACCTCGTGCGCGGGGCTTGCGCCGACGTGTTCGCGCTGAAGATCATGAAGTCGGGCGGCCTCTACGGCACGCTGCGCACCGCCGCCGTGGGCGACGCGGGCGGCATGGCGCTCTACGGCGGCACGATGCTCGAAGGCAGCGTGGGCACGCTTGCGGCGGCGCACTGCTTCGCGACGCTGCCACGGCTTGCGTGGGGCACGGAGCTGTTCGGGCCGCTGCTCGTGAAGGACGACATCGTGGTCGAGCGGCCCGCGTATCGCGACTTCTGCCTGCATCTGCCGGATGGCCCCGGGCTGGGCGTTGCGCTCGACGAAGACAAGCTCGCGCATTATCGCCGCGACAAGCCGCGCGCGAGCGTTTCGGTTTCCTGATTATTTGAATCTATAGAGGAAAGAACATGTTGTTTCTGGTACGTATGGATGTGCACATTCCCGCCGACATGCCCGCCGCGCAAGCCGAGGAAATCAAGGCGCGCGAGAAGGCCTACTCGCAGGATCTGCAACGCCAGGGCAAGTGGCAGGCGCTCTATCGCGTCGTGGGCGAATACGCGAACTACAGCGTCTTCGACGTGGAGTCGAACGACGAACTGCACACGCTGCTTTCCGGGCTGCCGCTCTTCCCGTACATGACGATGCACGTCACGCCGCTCGCCAGGCACCCCTCCTCCATCCGCTGATTTCCGCGGCTGCGTCCCGGCGGTGCCGGGAAGCGCCGCTAGGACGCAAGCCGCTGCGCGGAAAAACGCAACCCTTCGAACAGCTTCGCGGCCACCCGCTCAGGAAAGCCCTCCGGCAAGGTGGCGGCCACCTCGTCGATGACTGCCGGCGTGCGTGCGACGAGGCGCTCGACGATAGGCGCCGCATCGGCGCCGTAGTGACACAATTGCGCGGTGGTGTCGAAATGCGCGCGCTTCACGTCGCGCATCCGATAGTGCCGCCCCTTGCCCCACATCGCCATGGCCAGCGTGGCCTTGTGCCATGACCATTGATTGCCGCCGTCGCCTTCCACGGGCCAGATCGACATGACATCGTAGAGCGGCGCAAGCTGAAAGCGTCCGCCCGGCAAGAGGCGCAGGCTGAAATTCTTCGCGTGGCCGTCGGGCGCGGCCAGCATCCAGTAGACGATCTGCGCGGTGAGAAAGGTCTCGATGTCCTCGCGCGCGGTTTGTGATTGGCGCAACAGGTCCGCAATCTCCCGCACGCCGGGGCCGCCCTGCGACTCGTACTTGAAGTGCGGCGGAACGCCTAGCGCCTGGCAAAAGTCCTCCTGCGGCAAGCGCAGCAGCGCGCCGCTGCGCGAGACGGCGCGATCGAAGCGCTCGACGGCCAGCACTTTCTGCGTGCCGAACGTGACGATGCGCGCCGACGAAACCGGCAGTCCATAGGCCTTGAGCAAGGCAAGGCACAGCCATTCGTTTTCCACCGAGGTATGAAAGTCCACCTGGCGATGGCCGATCAGACCAAGCGGCAGCTTGAGGATGTGCGTGGTGGGCGTGGCGCCGTGCGGCAGATGCCAGCGACCCTCGTGATGAAGCAGCGCGGTTTTTTCCTGCGCGCCCGCGAGCGAGATGCGCAATTCTTCGTCGGGGGCGCCCGTGCCGCCGGGCAGCGCGCCCGCGGTTTCGCGCAGGAGCCGCTCGATGGCGGCATCGTCGAGCGGGGTGCCTTCGATGCGTTCGATGTGCTGGGGCGTCTCGTCCTCGCCCAGCAATTGCACGGCGCCCACGCAATCGCGGCCGATCGCCTTGAGCAGATCGAACGCGCCGAGCGAGTCGGCGCTAAAGCGCGCCGCGATGCGCCGGCGAATCTGCGTGCTGTCGGGCAGCAGATTGTCGAAGTAGTTATAGACGCGCGCGCCGCGCAGCGGCCGTTCGCCCACGCCGAACGGCAGCGAGAGCGAAAGCGGCCGCCCCGTTGCGGAAGCTTTCCAGGCCGGGTCGTAGCGCAGCTCGGTCTCGCCCATGGGAGGCAGCGTCCACGTGCCGACGCGCTCGCCGTTGGCCCAGATCGAGAGCGTGCGCGAATGCGATTTGCGCCCCATCGCCTACCACTCCGGCTGGTCTTCGCGCGCCTCGTAGTGCTCGCCGTGGTCGCGCGATTGCACGCACAGTTCGAGCTCGTAGAGCGCGAAAAGCGCGAGCGTCTGGCTGAGCGAGATGCTCGCCGTGCCGGTGGTTTCGAGCGCGGACAGGCGCGGCTGCCCGATACCGAGCGCTGCGGCCGCCTGGGCCTGGGTCAGGCCGCAAGCCTTTCTGGCCGATTGCAGGATCTCGGCGAGCCCCGTCGGCGTATGGACGATGATCTTCATGGGATATTCCTATAAGGCATAAAACGATTATATGCCTGTAGACGATATTCTAACAATATCGCTTACACGTATAAACAGGAAATATCACCATAAACACTATTGCGGTGATCTGCGTCAATCCGCACGCAACCGGCTTCGAACGCCGGGTGTCGCTGCGCTCATGCGGGCGTGGTCAGCTCACGCCGGAACGTCGCGCCTGCGTGGCGTTCCGGGAGCGTATCGCCCGCGCCGAACAGCTTGTGGCGCAGCGTGCCCGCCTCGTACGCGCTCTTGTAAAGACCGCGATTCTGCAACTCGGGCACGATCAAATCGACGAAATCCTCATAGCTTTCCGGCACCACGGTTCGGCTCAGGTTGAAACCGTCCACGCCGGCCTCTTCGACCCACGCCTGCAGTTCGTCGGCAACCTGCGCCGCGCTGCCGACGATCGCCGGATAGCGCCCGCCCAGCTCGAACATCTCCAGCAGCGTTCGGCGCGTCCAGCCGTGCTGCTTCGCCGTGCGCGAGGCCGATTCGATCGCATTGCCGCCGGCATAATCGACCGGCGCGTCCAGATCGTATTGCGCGTAATCGATGCCCGTGCTCGCCGCGAAATGTGCGAGCCCCGCCTCGCGGCTCGCATAGTGACGATAGTCGGCGTACTTTTCGCGCGCCTCGCACTCGGTTGCGCCCGCAACGACTGCCGCGCCGACAAACACCTTCACGTCGTCGGGACGCCTTCCGGCGCGCACCAATTGTTCACGCAGCGCGCGCACGGTCTCGCGCCCCACCGCGCGATTGGGCGGCGAAATGAATACGCATTCGGCGTGGCGCGCGGCGAAGCGCTGCCCGCGCCCCGAGCTGCCCGCCTGGAACAGCACCGGCGTGCGTTGCGGCGAAGGCTCGGCGAGATGATAGCCATCGACGTTGTAATAGCGCCCCGCGTGCCGCACGCGATGCACCTTCGCGGGGTCCGCGTACACGCGCGCCGCCTTGTCGCGCAGCACGGCATCGGGTTCCCAGCTACCTTCCCAGAGTTTGTAAAGGACTTCCATGTATTCGTCGGCGCGCTCGTAGCGCTCGTCGTGCGGCAACTGCTGCGCCACGCCCATGGCGCGCGCCGCGCTGTCCAGATAGCCGGTCACGATGTTCCAGCCGATGCGTCCCTGCGTGAGATGATCTAGCGTGGAAAAGCGCCGCGCGAGCAGATACGGCGCCTCATAAGTGAGATTCACCGTCACGCCGAAGCCCAGATGCTGCGTGACGGCCGCCATGGCCGGTACCAGCAGCGTGGGATCGTTTACCGGCAACTGGATCGATTCGCGCAGCGTCACATCGACATTACGCCGATAGACGTCGTAGACGCCGACGATATCCGCGAGAAAGAGCCCATCGAAGAGGCCCCGTTCGAGCGTGCGTGCGAGATCGGTCCAATAAGCGAGCTGCCGGTAATCGGTCGAGCGATCGCGCGGATGCGCCCACAACCCATGATTGATATGGCCCACGCAGTTCATGTTGAACGCGTTGAGCAGGATGGTCTTGTTCGCAGATCTGTTTGCCTTCGCCATCACAACGCTCCATGCCGGGGCGGCAACACATCGTTCAAATAGAAGTTGCCGACGGCGTGGTACTTCCAGCGCACCGGGTCGTGCAGCGTGTGGGTGCGCGCGTTGCGCCAGAAACGATCGAGCCCGAGACCGTCGAGCGTGGCCGCCGTGCCCGCCAGTTCGAACAGACGCGAGCCTGCTTCGAGCGAAACCGTCGTGGTGAGCGCGCGCGCTTCGGCCACCGCAATCGATGCCTCGGCGACCGTGCGCTCGCCAGGCGCGGCCTGTGCGGCGTCCACATAACGGCCCGCGCGCCGCACCAGCGCCTCGGCGGCGGCCAGGCGCGCAGCGAGATCGCCGAACTGCGCGAGCGTGAGCGGATCGTCGGCGGCGCGCTCGACCTTCGCGTCGATCCACGGCCGCGAGCGCTCGCGCACGAACTGCAGCGCCGCATCGAACGCACCGCGCGCCTGCCCCAGATCGATGGCCGCGTGGAGGATCTGCGCGAGCGGCCCGATGGTCGTCGGCCGCTCGAACGATGCCTGGAACGGCACGATCCATTCGGGCTCGACGCGCACGCCGTCGAACTGCACCGAGCCACTGCCCGTCACGCGCTGGCCGAAGCCGTCCCAATCGTCGGTGATCGTCACGCCATGTGCGCCGCGCGGCACGAACGCGAGATACGTCACGTCGAGACCGGCTTCCTCGCGCACCACCAGCGTGGGAATCCAGTGCGCGTAGAGCGCGCCCGTGCAATAGAACTTGCGCCCGTCGATACGCCAGCCGTGCGCGCCGTGCGAGAGCCGCGTGCGGCGCCGGAAGTCCTTCTGGCCGATCTCGGCGAGCGCATTGCCGAAGCGCTCGCCCGCAAGCACGCGCTCGTAAAAGAAGCGTTGCTGCTGCGTGCTGCCGCCCACGCGCAGCACTTCGAGCGCATAGAAGTGATTCTGCGGAATCTGGCCGAGCGAGCCGTCCGCTGCGGCAATGGTTGCGATCACCTCAGCGAGCGTAGCGCTCTTGACGCCGGTGCCGCCGTATTCGCGCGGCACGGTGATCGTCCACAGACCGCTCGCGACGAACGCATCGAGTTCGCTCCAGGGCAGTTGGCGCTCGCGGTCGCGTAGCGCCGCGTCCTGTGCAAATGCACTTGCGAGACGTTGCGCGGCGGCGATCGCCTGTGCGTCGTCCACAATACGTGCAGGCGGATTCGAAGGCGCAGATGCACGGCGTGGCTCGCCTGTCTGGACAGCCGGTTCCAGAAGCGTTGAAGAAATTTCGACGTTCATGCTTCAGTTCCTTTCAATTTTCATCGTATGCTTGATCAATTCCATGAATGCCGCGCAGGCAGCGCGCCGTTCAGGTGATAGTTGCCAAGCAGATGCAGCTTCCAGCGCACGGGGTCGTGCAGCGTATGCGTGCGCGCGTTGCGCCAGTGACGGTCGAGGTTATATGCGGCGCGTGTGGCCGACGATCCTGCGAGTTCGAAGAGCTTTTCGCTCGCCTCCAGCGCAATGCGCGTGGTCAGCACTTTTGCGGCCGCCACGGCAACCGACGCTCGCGCGCTCGCCTGTGCGCTGAGTCCTGCGCCGGAAGCCTCAGCGGCAAGCCTGTCGAACGCGTGTCCCGCTTCGAGCAGCACTTCGCGCGCCGCATGCAGATCGATTTGCAGCCGTCCAATATCGGCGATGATGTACGGGTCGTCCGCGGCGCGGGCCATGCCCGAATCCACCCAGGGCCGGGCACGCTCGCGCACGAATTCGAGGGCGTCCGCGACCGCCGTTTCTGCAATGCCCTGATCGATCGCCGCCTGGATCAATTGCGACGTCGGCCCATAGAGGCCCGGACGGTCCGCGAGCTGCCAGATCGGCAGCACGTCTTCGGCCTCGACGGCAACGTGGTCAAAGCGAACGGTGCCACTCGCTGTCGTACGTTGTCCGAACGAACTCCAGTCGTCGATCACAGCGAGACCGCGCGCATCGCGCGGCACCCACACCTGAACGGCGCGCCCTTCCTCGTCGGTCGCGCGCGTGGGCACGCGATGTGCGAACAGCGCGCCTGTCGAGTAGAAACGTTCGCCGTTCAGGCGCAGTCCTTCCGGCGTTTTGAAAAGACGCGTTGCGCCTTGCAGGATGGTGGCCGATTCAGCGGAACGGCGCTCGGGTCCGGCGTTGCCAAAGCGCCGCCCCGCTAGCGCCTCGCCATAGAAACGCGCCTGCTGCGCGGGCGTGCCGATCTCGCGCAGGACGCCCAGCAAGCCGAAATGATTTTGCGGAATCTGTCCGAGTGCAGGGTCGGCCGTGCAAAGCAGCACGAAGACTTCGGCGAGCGTCGCGTACGAAACATCGGCGCCGCCGAACGCGCGCGGAACGGTGATCGCACCAAGCCCGCTTTCTGACCAGCTATCGAGCTCGTCCCACGGCAGCGCGCGAGCGCGGTCGCGTTGCGATGCGCCTGGGGCAACGGCTTGCGCGAGGGCACGGGCTGCGTCGAGCGCTTCTTCATCGTTCTGAATGAGCCGCACGCGGCGCGGATCGGGAAGCCGCGGCAGACGTGCCGCGGCATTGGAAAATTCACTAGTCGGCATGGCGATTCGAACGGATAGGGTTAGCGTCCCGCCCGCACTGTGTGGCGCCGGGCGGGCCCAGCCAATCATTTGAACAGCGCGACGCGCAATCCCCTACTAGTTAATCCGCAATTGCATATGACGTTTCCGGCTATGCGCGCAGGCACGCGGGGCACTCGTCGGGCCGTGCCTGTTCGACGTTGGCCTGCGAGTCGAAACGATGTTTTCGCATAGGCTTTGCGCGAAAAATTGTTTGGCCATGGCGTCTCCGCCCCCTAGCATCGGCACATCTTTCACCACGTCACGGGCATACACATGAACAAGAACAAGAGAGCATGGTTGGCAACGGGGCTTGCCTCGCTCGCGCTCATCGCAGGCGCGACGCTGGTGCAAGCGCAGTCCGTACAGGCCGCGCAGACAGTGCGCGTGGGCATCATGTCGGGCGAAGACGAAGACGTCTGGCGCGTGGTGGCTGCCAACGCCGCCCAGCATGGCATCGACGTGAAGGTGAGCACCTTCTCCGATTACACGCAGCCCAACGAGGCGCTTGCCGAGCACGACCTGGACGCCAACGCGTTCCAGCACAAACCCTATCTGGACGCGCAGGTGGCGGCCCGCCACTACGCGATCGTGCCAGTAGGTTTCACCTATGTGCAGCCCATCGGCCTTTATTCGCGCAAACATGCCTCGGTCTCGGCGCTGCCGACCGGGGCGAGCATTGGCGTGCCGAACGATCCGAGCAACGAGGGCCGTGCCTTGTTGCTGCTGCAATCGCAGGGCCTCATCACGCTGCGCAGCGGCGTTGGCCTGCTGCCCACCGCACGCGATATAGAAAGCAATCCGAAGCAACTCAAGCTCAAGGAGCTCGACGCGGGCATCGTCGGGCGCGCGATCGGCGACCTGGACGCCGCTGTCGTCAATACCGACTGGGCGATCAAGGCCGGCATTCGCATTCCGCAGGAGCGCATCGCGCAGGAGAAGGTGGAGGGCAGCCCGTACCGCAACTTCATCGCCGTCAACGAGAAGGATGCGAATGCGCCCTGGGTGCGAACGCTCGTCGCGAGTTATCAACAGCCGAACGTCGCCGCAAAAATCCTCGCCGTGTACCACGGCGCCACCCTGCCCGCCTGGAGCGGGGTGCCGCAGCAATAAGCGTCGCGCGCAGACGGCATCGTCAAGTACCCGCAGGCAGCGCCAGCGGCGGAACCGATTTTCGCCCTACACTGCAAGGCATCGGCCGCGAGCTGCCTCATCGGGCTCCGGCCCTCGTTTCACGCCTGCAAGGAGTGCCGCCATGCACACGAAAACCGTGAAGATTCCCGGCCCGGACCATCCCATCACGATCGAGCGCTGCCCGTTGCGCGTGGTGGTAAAGGTCGCGGGCAAAACTGTTGCCGACACGCGCCGGGCACTAATGCTGCGCGAGGCGAACTACCCGGCGGTGCTCTACGTGCCGCGCGAAGACGCCGACATGTCGCAGCTCGAGCGCACGGACCATGCCACGTACTGCCCGTACAAGGGCAACTGCGGCTACTACTCGATCGTGCCGGGTGGCGAGCGCTCGATCAATGCGGTGTGGACCTACGAGTCGCCGCATGACGCGGTCGCGCAAATCAAGGACCATCTGGCCTTCTATCACGACCGGGTGGATTCCATCGAGGAACTGAACGCCTGAGCAAACCGGCGCGGCGCATCGACGTATCCTCAACGCGCCTTTTGCGCTGCGGGTACGCCGATCAGCAATGCGACGCCGCTCGCCGCCAGCAGCGCGGCCAGCACGTACAGTGCGTTGTCCATGCGGCCCGTATGCGTCTTGATGAGCCCGATCGCCCACGGGCTTACGATTCCGCTCGTAATGCCAATGCTGCTGATGAGCGCGATACCCGCGGCGGCCGCCTTGCCCGTGAGGTAGGCGGGCGGCACGGCCCAGAAGATCGGCAGCGCGGCGAAGATCAGCACGGCGGCCACCGAGAGAATCGCCATCATCGCGGCGAAGCTCGCCAGGTGCAGCGTGAGCAGCGAAAGCGCCACCCCGCCACCGATGGTGCACGCCGCGAAATGCCAGCGGCGCTCGCCGCGCCGGTCGGAGCGGCGAGCGATCAGCATGAGGCCCACCGCCCCTGCCGCGTTCGGAATCACGGTGTAGAGGCTGATCGCGAGTACATCATGCACGCCGAAGTCGCGGATCATTAGCGGCATCCAGAAGTTGAGCGTGAGCGATGCGCAGGTCAGCGAAAAGTAGACGAACGCGAACAGATAGACGCGCGGATTGCACAGCGCAGCGCCGAACGAACGCGAGGCACGTGATGCCGGTGCCTTTGCATGCGTGCTCATACCGGTGTGCGGATGCGCGACCTCGCTGTCACGCTGCGCAATCAAGTGGACCTTCTCCGCGAGGCTGAGCCAGCGCGCCTGCTCCGGACCGTCGACGAGCCAGAACGCCGCCATCAAACCGAGCAGGACGGCGGGCACGCCCTCGATCGCGAACATCCAGCGCCAGCCCTCCAGCCCCATGACGCCGCCCATGTCGCGCATGATCCAGCCTGAGGCGAGCCCGCCCAGCACGCCCGCCACCGCAACGCCGGCGAAGAAAATCGAGAACACCGCGGCGCGCCGGTGCGAAGGAAACCAGTAGGTCAGGTACAGCACGATGCCCGGAAAGAAACCCGCCTCGAACACGCCCAACAGGAAACGCAGCGCGTAGAAGTGCGTGGGCGTATGCACAAACATCATGCAAGTCGATGCGATCCCCCACAGCAGCATGATGCGCATGAACGTGCGGCGCGCGCCGAAGCGCGCGAGCAACATGTTGCTGGGCACTTCGCAGAGCACATATCCCACGTAGAAGATGGCGGCGCCGAGGCCGTACATCGCATCGCTGAAGCCGAGGTCGTGCTTCATCTGCAACTGCGCGAAGCCGATGTTGATGCGGTCGAGGAACGATACGACGTAGCAGACGAACAGAAACGGAATGACGTGCCGCGAGACTTTGCGGTACAGCAGATCGTCGCTGGTTGGCGACGCGGCGGCGCGGGGCGCGAGCGTGGGATTGGACGCGGGGTCCGTGAGGATCGGTTGCGGCATGTGCCTGTCTCCAAACTTTGGGGAAGACCCGCGTCACGCGGATCTCCGTTTAATGGCGTCTGGCGCGCCTTGCGAATGGTTCGATGAAAGTTTCGGCGATGGCAGCCCCAAAATCCGGGGCAAACAACTGCTGCGAAGCAGCGTTTCAGCATCGCGACAACGAGACGCTTGCGACCACCGTGGGCGCATCATAGGAGTGCCTGAATTTATTTGTCAATAGCAAATCATTTCGTCCAAAGTAAACATAATATGGGGGCAGATTCTCGGGCGGCCACCCTCTCCGTCCGGATTGCGTGAGCGCGGCTATGCTTCGTCTGATGCCCAAGGAGGCAAGTCAACCCACACCCACGGCGCCGCTCAGCGGCGTCTCCAGGAGATCTTCATGAAAGCCATTAAGCTGATCGCGCCCGCCGGGCTCGACAATCTCAAGCTCGTGGATCTCGCCGCACCGGGCGAGCCGCAGGCGGGAGAGATTCGCGTGCGGTTGCACGCCAGTTCGCTGAATTACCACGACCTGGGCGTCGTGCTCGGCCATATGGGCGCCGCCGACGGGCGGATTCCCATGTCCGATGGCGCGGGCGTGGTGGAAGCCGTGGGCCTTGGCGTGAGCGAATTCGCGGTGGGCGAGCACGTGGTGTCCACGTTCTTCCCGACCTGGCTCGACGGCGAGCCCACGATCCCCGACTTCTCCACCACGCCCGGCGATGGCGCGGACGGCTACGCGCGCGAAGCCGTGGTCGCGCCTGCCACGGCGTTCACGCACAGTCCGCGCGGCTACAGCCACGCCGAAGCGGCGACGCTCACGACAGCGGGCCTGACCGCCTGGCGCGCGCTGGTGGTGGACGGCGCGCTCAAGGCCGGCGAAACGGTTTTGGTGCTGGGCACGGGCGGCGTGTCGATCTTCGCGCTGCAGTTCGCCAAGGCAATGGGCGCGAGCGTGATCGCCACCTCGTCATCCGACGAGAAGCTCGAGCGCGCGCGGCAGCTCGGCGCGGATCATGTCGTCAACTATCGCCGCGAGCCGCAATGGGCCCGGAAAGCGCTGGAATTCACAGGCGGACGCGGTGTCGATCACGTCGTCGAAGTAGGCGGCCCGGGCACGCTCGAACAGTCGATTCTGGCCACGCGCGTTGGTGGCCATATCGCGTTGATCGGCGTGCTGACCGGTCTCGCGGGCCCGGTGCCTACCGCCACGATGATGCGTCGCCAGCAACGCCTGCAGGGCTTGATCGTCGGGAGTCGCCGGCATCAGATCGACCTCGTGCGCGCCATCGACGCTACCGGTGTCAAGCCGGTGATCGACCGTTCTTTCCCGCTAGAGGGCATTGCCGATGCGTTCCGGCTGCAGCAGACGGGCGGGCACTTTGGAAAAATTGTTCTGGAATACTGATGTTTATGCGAAGCGGGCGGCGCTTGCCGCCCGTCGCTTCACGTCATTTCGCGCTGTTTTCGTTTCCGGGTCTCGCCGCCTGCGAAATCTGCCGGACACAGTCGCAAAGCGATCCCGCCTGCCAGGCCGCCTTTCAGTACGCCAACGATACACGCTGCATAGTCAGCTACGAACGCAGTTTCATGCGCCCTGTATTCGGGTAGGATGCGGGTTATGCGCTGCGCCGTCCGCGCCGCCGCCCCTCACTTCAGCGCTCCCGACATGCAACAAGGCACTCCGGCAACCGCAGCCAGCTTTGCCAATATGGGCGTCGACCTGCTCGACTTCTTCGACGTCACGCCCACTTCGCTTTGGCTCGAAGACTATAGCCAGTTGCGCGCCCTGTTCGGCCGCTGGCGTGAGGCAGGTGTCACGAACCTGCGTGCCTGGCTGGAAGAAGACCCGCGCCGCGTGGCCGAGTGCTCGGCGTGCATCCGCGTGCTGAAGGTCAACCAGCACACGCTCGCGCTCTACGGCGCGCGCAATCACGAGGAGCTCACGGCGCGTCTTGCCGACGTGCTGCGCGACGACATGTTCCAGGCGCACGTGGGCGAGCTCGAGCAGATGTGGGAAGGTCGCGCGACGTTCCAGAGCAAGAGCGTGAACTACACGCTCGGCGGCCGGCGCATGGACATCTTGCTGCGCGGCGTGATTCTGCCCGGGCACGAAGACGACTGGAGCCGCGTGCTCGTCTCGATCGAAGATGTTTCCGCGCTCGAGGAGGCACGCCATCGCGCCGCCATGAGCGAGCGATACGCGCACGGTATTTTCGAGCATGCGCCGGTATCGCTGTGGGTCGAGAATTTCGCGGCCATCCGCCAGTTGCTCGACGAAGTCCGCATGCAAGGTATCGTCGATTTCAGGACGTTTACGGACGTGCACCCCGAATTCGTCGAGCGCTGCATGAGCGAAATCCAGGTGATCGATGTCAATCACTACACGCTCGGCATGTATCGCGCGCCCGACAAGGCTACGCTGCTCTCGCGCCTGCCCGATGTGTTCCGCGACGAAATGCGCCCGCACTTTCGCGAGCAACTCCTCGATCTATGGGAGGGCCGCCTCTTTCAGCAGCGCGAAGTCGTCAATTACGCGCTCGACGGCAGCGAGCTCAACGTGCATCTGCAATTCTCGGTGTTTCCGGGTCACGAAGAGGCCTGGGACCTCGTATTACTTGCGCTCACCGACATCACGGCGCGCAAGAAGGCCGAAGCCTACCTCGAATTTCTCGGCAAGCACGACGTGCTCACGAAGCTGAAGAATCGCTCGTTCTACGTCGACGAAATGAACCGTCTGCAACGCAAGGGCCCCTACCCGGTGAGCGCGATCGTCGTGGACATGGACAACTTGAAGACCGTGAACGACCAGTTGGGCCACGCCGCCGGCGATGCCCTGCTGCGCCGCGCCGGCGAAGTGCTGGCGAAGGCCATTCAGAAGCCTTACCACGCAGCGCGCATCGGCGGCGATGAATTCGTGGTGCTGATGCCGGGCGCCGACCTGCGCGATGCCGAAGTGGTGGCGGAGAGCATCGCGAAGCTCGTCGAACTGAACAATCAGTTCTACGGCGGACCGCGCCTGAGTTTCTCGCTGGGCTGGGAAAGCTGCGTAGAAGGCGAAAGCGTGGAGGCGATGTTGCGTGCCGCCGACGCGGCCATGTATGAGGCCAAGCGGCGGCGCAGCGAGTTGCATCGCGCTAGTGCGGATGGCGCGAGCCTGCAGAGCCCGGTAGCCAAAGACGGCGTGTGAATTCAATGCGAGCGCGGTGCTTTGAAGTAGCGCCGCGCATTGAACCCATCAAATGGACACCTTAGCGATTCGGTGCCGCAAAAAGAACTGCCGGGAGCGTGGCGCCATGCGCCCTGCTCCCGGCTGGTGACGTGCCTTGCCGCCGCGAGTGCGCGGCAATCAACCGCGCAGTCGAACAAACCGCACAAACCGCACAAACGACCGGCAAAGTGACGAGGACAGCGATGCGCCGCTCCCTTGTCTCGCGCCTGTGCGCGCCACGCAAGCGGCGGCCTGCATCACGACGCGTTGACGGCGTCCTTGAAAGCCTTGCCGGCCGTGAACTTCACCGTCTTCGCCGCAGCGATCTGGATTTCCGCGCCGGTAGCCGGGTTGCGGCCCACGCGGGCAGCACGCTGGCCGGTCGAGAACGAGCCGAAGCCGACGAGCTGCACGGAATCGCCCGACGTGACCGCCTTGGTGACCACTTCGAGGATCGCGTCGATTGCGGCTCCCGT
>Ga0164242_10000823_pt1 | contig 36992 bp, 31 predicted proteins | sample OricomgcompostMG_FD_108783 | JGI IMG/M metagenome (GOLD analysis project Ga0164242, IMG submission 108783) | Miracle-Growth compost microbial communities from Emeryville, California, USA - Original compost - Miracle growth compost (MG) ... | reverse complement strand
GACGTCCAGATCATCCAGACGACCGGGAAGACGAACAGCACGGAGATGATCCAGGTCGCGCCGGTGAGGAGCACCCCGCTGCGCTTCTTGTTGCCTGCGGTCCGCAGTTGTGGGCCGGTCTGTGCTGCTTTGACAGTGGTCATGATCGAGGTCCTCGCAAGGTATCGCAGCGACGAGAATCAGTGAGCGCTTTCATCGCGTCCCCTCCCGGAACAAGCTGAGTACGGTGCGCAGCGCGAAGGTCGCGATGATGATCGAGCCGATCACCACGATCACGCCGGCGGCCGACGCAGTCCCGTAATTGTGCGCGGAATAGAAGGTTTCGTAGATGTAGTACGGCAGGTTCGCTGTGCCGAGCCCACCGGAGGTGATGGTGAAGACCGCATCGAAGTTCTGCACGATGTAGATGGCGCCGAGCAGACCGGACAACTCGATGTACTGCCGCAGGTGCGGCAGCGTCATGTTGGTGAAGATCTGCCAGCCCGATGCGCCATCGATCTTGGCCGCTTCCACCACGTCCATCGGCCGGCTCTGCAGGCCCGCCAGCAGGATCAGCATCATGAACGGGGTCCACTGCCACACCAGTGCGACGATGATCGAGATCAGCGGATGGTCGCTGATCCAGTCCGGCTGCGGCGCACCGTCGCCGAAGACCCATCGCAACAGACCGTTCAGCAGGCCGTATTGCGCGTTGTAGAGCGCGTGCTTCCACAGCAGCGCCGCGGCGACGGGCACGATGAGAAACGGGGTGATCATCAGCGTGCGCGCCAGGCCACGGCCACGGAACTTCCGGTCGAGCAGCAACGCGATCGCCAGACCGAGCACCAGGCTGACGACCACGACACCCACTGTCAGCAGGATCGTGACGATGATGGCCTCGCGCGCATCGACATCGGTCAGCACCGTCTTGAAGTTGTCGACGCCGGCGAAGCCGCGATCGTCGGGGTAATAGGCGTTCCAGTTCATGAACGAGATCACCAGAGTCGCCAGGAACGGGATCTGCGTGACGATGATCATGAAGATCAGCGCAGGCAGCAACGGTGCCCGCCGGGCCCATGCGCCTGCCTTGGCCAGTGACGAATTGCTCTGGGACACGGCAGGTTCCGTGGTCATGGTGGTTTCGGTGCTCATCTCACTCCCCCGCCCGCTTGCGGTATTGCTTGGCCACGTCGTCCGCTCGCTGCTGGCCACTGTTGAGGGCACTCTCGACCGACTCCTTGCCGGCGATCGCTGAGCTGATGTCCTGGCTCACCTCGGTGCCCAGGTTGGTGAACTCGGGTATGTCGACGAACTGCACGCCCGGCACCGGGCGCGGCTGCACGCCGGGGTTGTTCGGATCGACCGAGGAGATGGCGTCCAGCGTCGGCTTGGCGAACGCCTTGGCCTGCGCGACATATTTCGGATTGGAGTAGAGCGACTGGCGATAACCCGACGGCACCTGTGTCCAGCCGAGCTTCTCGCCCACCAGTTGCTCGTACTGCTTGCTGCTGGCCCAGGAGATGAACTTCCAGGCTGCGTCCTTCTTGGTGCTGGCCTGCTCGATCGCCCACGCCCAGGTGTAGAGCCACCCGGAGTTCTTGGTCTTCACCACTGGTGCGGCCACGTAACCGATCTTGCCCTTGACCGGCGAACCGGTCGCCTCCAGTGAGCCCGCGGCGGACGTCGCGTCGTACCACATGGCGACGCTGCCCTGGGTGAGGTCGTTGAGGCACTCGGTGAATCCCGCCTGCGCTGCGCCCTTCTCGCCATACTTCCGCACCAGGTTGACGTAGAAGTTCGTAGCGTCGGTGAAGCCCTTGCCGTTCACCCTCGCCTGCCAGTCCTTGGTGAACCAGGTGCCACCGAAAGTGTTGACCACGGTGGTGAGCGGCGCCATCACCTGGCCCCAGCCCGGTTGACCACGCAGGCAGATGCCCGCCATGCCGGGCCTGGCGCCGTTGACCTTCTTGGCGATGGCGGCAACCTGCTGCCACGTGGGGTGCTTGGGCATCGTGATGCCCTTGGACTTCAACACATCCTTGCGATACATCAGGAAGGACGACTCACCGTAGAACGGCTCGGCGTAGACCTTGCCGTCCACGGTCAGGGCCTGCCGCATGGGTTTGAGGATGTCCTGCTGGTCGAACCCCGGGTCCTTGGCGATGTAGCCGGACAGCGGCGCAACCCACCCGGTCTTGGCGTAGATCGGGATCTCGAAGTTGGACAGGCTCGCCACGTCGTACTGCCCCGCCTGCGCCGAGAACTCCTGACTGGCCTTGTCGCGCAGGTCGTCCTCGGGCAGCACGGTGTAGTTGACCTTGATGCCGGTCTTCGCGGTGAAGTACTTGTCGGTCAACTTCTGCAGATCGATCATCTGCGGGTTGTTGACCATCAGCACATTGATGGTGTCGTTGCCACCGCCACCGACGCCACCACCCCATCCCGCTGCCGCGCCGCAGCCGGTCACGGTCGTCATCGCGACCGTGACGGTGGCGAGCGCCGCGATCCGTCTCCTACGAACAGTCATGCGTCCTCCTATGGTGCTCATATGAGCGTTTTGGTGCGCAGATGAGTACAGTGTGGCATACGCCACACTGTCGTGGGGAGAATCCGGAAGGGACACGTCGATGGAGTCACAGTCATGAGCGAGGATCCGCACCACGAAGGCACGGCCGCGGTGTCCGGGCGAGAGGTGCTGGTCGATGTCGCGCGACGCTTCTACCTGCAGGACCAATCGAAGGTCGACATCGCCAAACAGCTGGGACTCTCGCGCTTCAAGGTGGCCCGGCTGCTGGAGGCTGCACGCTCGGACGGCATCGTGCGGATCGAGATCGTGGGCGAGCCGACCATCGACTACTCGCTGTCCAGCCGGTTGACGCAGGCGCTGCACATCGACGGCGTACTCGTCGTGCGCGGGCACGAAGGGCAGACCGATGCCGAGACCCGTCGCGACATCGGCACCGTCGCCGCCGGCGAATTGACCCGCCTCCTCGGCCCTTCGGACGTGCTGGGGCTCCCCTGGTCGCGCAGCGTCGCGGCCACCGTCGGTGCATTGCGCAGCCTGCCGCCGGTGCCGATCGTGCAGCTGTCGGGCGCCCTCGCCATACCCGATCTGCAGTCGCCGGTGGATCTCGTGCGCGCCGCCGCCAACCTCAGCGGTGGCACAGCGCATCATTTCTTCGCGCCACTGGTGGCTGCCGACCCCTCCAGCGCACGGATGCTGCGTCGGCAACCCGGCGTCAGCGAAGCACTCGGACACGTCGCCGAGGTCACGGTCGCGGTGGTGGGCGTCGGCGGCTGGGCGGCCGGTGAGTCCACGTTGTTCGACCTGGCCACCACCGACGAGCGTGTCGCCATGCGTGACGCGGGCGCCATCGGCGAGATCAGCGGGGTGTTCATCGACGCGGACGGCAGCTGCGTCGGCGGAGGACTCGCGGACCGCATCATCACCCTGTCCGACGAGCAACTGGTCGGCATACCGACCGTCATCGGCCTGGTCAGCGGCGCGGCCCGGGCTCCGGTCGTGCGCGCGGCGATCGCCGGCCGCAAGCTGAACCGGCTCGTGGTCGATGAGACGCTTGCACAGGCGCTACTGGGTTAGCGATATCGTCTTCCCGTGGCACAACACTTTGACGTCGTCGTCCTCGGTGCAGGCCCTGGCGGGTATGTCGCAGCGATCCGCGCCAGCCAGCTGGGCCTCAAGACCGCCATCATCGAGAAGAAGTACTGGGGTGGTGTCTGTCTCAACGTCGGGTGCATCCCCTCCAAGGCCCTGCTGCGCAACGCGGAGATCGCGCACATCCTCACCAAGGAGGCCAAGACCTTCGGCATCTCCGGCGAGGTGTCGATGGACTTCGGAGCGGCCTTCAAGCGCAGCCGCGGCGTCGCCGACGCCAGTGCCAAGGGCGTGCACTACCTGATGAAGAAGAACTCCGTCACCGAATTCGAAGGCACCGGCACGTTCACCGACGCCCACACGATCCAGGTCGAGCTCACCTCGGGCGACCGCGACACGGTGACCGCCGACAACGTGATCATCGCCACCGGCGCGACCACCCGGCTGATCCCGGGCACCGAGCTGTCCGAACGCGTGGTGACCTACGAGGAGCAGATCCTGACCGAAGACCTTCCCGGGTCGATCATCATTGCCGGGTCAGGAGCGATCGGCGTCGAATTCGCCTACGTCCTCTCCAATTACGGCGTGGATGTCACCATCGTCGAGTTCCTGGACCGCATGGTGCCGACCGAGGACGCCGATGTGTCCAAGGAGCTCCTGCGGCACTACAAGAAGCTCGGCGTCAAGGTGATGCTCTCGACCAAGGTCGAGAAGATCGAGGACTCCGGCTCGGGACCGGTCAAGGTCACCGTGTCGCCCGCGGACGGCGGTGACTCGACGGTGCTCGAGGCCGACAAGGTGCTGCAGGCGATCGGATTCGCGCCCCGCCTGGACGGCTACGGCCTGGAGAGCACCGGAGTCGCGACCACCGACCGCGGTGCGATCGCCGTCGACGAGCGTGGCCGCACCAACGTCACCGGGGTCTACGCCATCGGCGACGTCACGGGCAAGCTCATGCTCGCGCACACCGCCGAGGCGATGGGCGTCGTGGCAGCCGAGACGATCGGCGATGCCGAGACCGTCGAGATCGACTTCGACATGATCCCGCGCGCGACGTTCTGCCAGCCGCAGATCGCGTCCTTCGGTTACTCCGAACAACAGGCGAAGGACAAGGGGTATGACGTCAAGACCGCGTCATTCCCCTTCTCCGCCAACGGCAAGGCCCGGGGTATGGCGGAGACGGCCGGCTTCGTGAAGGTCGTCGCGGATGCGAAGCACAACGAGTTGCTCGGCGCGCACCTGATCGGGCCGGAGGTCACCGAGCTGCTGCCCGCGCTGACGTTGGCACAGAAGTGGGACCTGACCGCGGACGAGGTCGCCCGCAACGTCTTCGCGCACCCGACGCTGTCCGAGGCGATGAAGGAAGCCGTCGAGGGCATCGTCGGCCACATGATCAACCTCTGAGGAACAGCGGCGCCGCCCGCTCAGCGGGTCAGGCGCCGGCGGAGACGACGGAGAACGTCAGGCCGTCGATCCGGGCCCGGGTCTCACCGTCGGTGGCGATCCGCTCGCCCACTCGCTGCGCCACGGCTTGCAGCTGGGGCTGGGTGAGCCCGGGACGGACGGCGAGCACCACCCGTAGTTCACCGGGGAGTCTGCCGGCTTCGCAACGTGCCTCGCTGACGTCGTCCTCCTCGGCGACCGCCCTCGAAACCGCCTGCCGCACATGGTCGTCCAGGTGGGGCGGCTGCCACGTCGTGCGCTGCGCGAGAGCCCAGAGCATGCTGGACCGCAACACCAGCTGCCGGGTCGCCACGTCCAGGACCATCACGTCGCACTGTTCCGCGATGGCCGCCTGAGCGGCCAGGTCGGCCCGCACCGGCGACGGCCGGGCCTGCGGGTCCCACGCCGCGAGCGATGCGGTGTCCGTGAAGACCGGGAGGGCGCGCTCCCCCGACGCCGCGGTCAGGGTGACCACCGCCATGTCGGTGCTCTTCTCGACCAGGTGCTCGCCGGACTCGTCCGCCTCGGCCAACGCCGCGACGATCGGCACCAGCAGCCGTGCCTGCGCCAGCGCCGCCATGAGCGCCGTCTCGTCACCGGGTTGCTGCAGTGCCTCGGCGAGTTGCGGGTCGATCGAGCCGTCGTCGTCGTCGAACCCGGTGCCCGTCAGCGAGCGCCCGGAGAACGTCTGCCCGGCGGAGTCGAAGTGTTCGTCCACGCCGCGACGCTGCCCGCTCGTCCCCCGCTCGGAAGTGTCGGAGGGATCCTGGCCGGAGCTCATGCCGACGCTGGACGGCCGGCCAGCTCCAGCGCGTCACCCAGCTCGAATGCGCCTTTGTAGAGCGCGGATCCGATGATCGCGCCCTCGACACCCATCGGCACGAGCTGACGCAATGCCCGGATGTCATCCAGCGTCGAGACACCTCCGGAAGCCACCACCGGTCGATCGGTGCGAGCACACACCTCCCGCAACAGCGTGATGTTCGGCCCTTGCAGCATGCCGTCCTTGGCCACATCGGTGACGACGTAGCGAGCACAGCCCTCACCGTCGAGCCGCTGGAGCGTCTCCCACAGATCGCCCCCCTCGCGGGTCCAGCCGCGTGCCGCCAGCGTGCTGCCCCGCACGTCGAGACCGACCGCGATGCGGTCCCCATGGGTGGCGATGGCGCGGGCAGTCCACTCCGGGTCCTCCAGCGCAGCGGTGCCGAGGTTGACGCGACGGCAACCCGTCGCGAGCGCGGCGGTCAACGACGCCTCGTCCCGTATGCCACCGGACAGCTCGACCTTCAGGTCCAGCCGGCCGATGATGCCGGCGAGCAACTCGGCGTTGCTCCCGCGACCGAACGCCGCATCGAGATCGACCAGGTGCAACCACTCGGCGCCGGCGTCCTGCCACGCACTGGCGGCGGCGAAGGGGTCGCCGAACTGTCCCCCGGTGCCGGCCACGCCCTGCACGAGCTGGACCGCCTGACCGCCCGCCACATCGACCGCGGGCAGCAGCTCCAGCTTCGGCCCTTCGTCAGTCATCGGTAATCTCCTCGTATCGCTCGTGATTCGCTGCGCTCGACCTCAGAGCGTGCGCAGCCAGTTCTCGACCAGGTGGGCCCCGGCGTCCCCGGACTTCTCCGGGTGGAACTGGGTTCCCGCGAGTGGTCCGTCCTCGACCGCCGCGACGAACGGCACTCCGTGCTCGGCGGTGGTCACCAGCGGGTCTCCCGCGACGCGGCTGCCGAGCAGCCGGCTCGCGGCATACGAATGGACGAAGTAGAAGCGTTCGTCCTCGACCCCGTCGAGCAGCCGCGACCCGGCGGCGGGACTGACGAGCGACCAACCCATGTGCGGCACGACGGGGGCGTCCAGCCGCTCGACGAGGCCGGACAAGTAGCCGAGACCGGTCGGTGGCGGCTGGATCGTCGTCGGCTCGGTCGATCCGTCGAAGAGCACCTGGAAGCCGACGCACACCCCGAGAACCGGCCGGCCGAGGCGCAACCGCTCGCCGATCACCTGTGGTCCGCCCGCGTCCTGCAGCCCGACCATGCACGCGTGGAACGCCCCGACACCGGGCACGTAGAGTCCGTCGGCGTCGAGCGCGGACTGCCGGTCAGCCGTCAGTGTCACGTCCGCACCGACACGCTCGAGCATGCGGACCACGGAGCGGACGTTGCCGCTGCCGTAGTCGAAGACCACGATGCGTCTGCTCACAGCTGCTCCAGCTCGGTACGGATTTCCTTGTCCTCCTTGGTGACCCGGGAGAAGCGTTCGACGGCGCGCGCAACCGGCTCCACGAGCACCGCACCCTCGGCGTCCTTGACCTGCCCGCCGAGCAGTCGCTCCCCCGGCAGTGCGAGCACAGCCATCAGATCGGCCAGGACGTCGTCGACGAGGACCGTGCGGTCGGTGAGGATCTCGCGCAGCTGGCGCACCGACTCCGGCACGACGCCCGCCGCCATCGCCATGTCGCCGGGCCGGGCAGCCGGATGACCCGGCAGGCCGGACACGCCGGACCCGCGCTCCCAGACCAGCCAACGCGGCAGCGCACGCCAACCGCGCGGGTGCACCACCACGACGCCACGGTCGTCGAGCCGGAACAGGCCCAGCGCCGGACGCATCCGGCTCGGGACACGCCGGGCGGCCAGGAGCTGCACCGCGTCGTCATACGGCTTGCCCGCCGCCGACGGGCCACCCGGGACCACAGCGGTCCACCCTGCCAGCGGTACGACGTAGGAGGGCACGACTCCCTGCCGCACCCACGCGGATGCGGTCTTGACGTCCCCGTGCAGCAGGAGCACACCGGAACGTCGGGGGCGGGCGGTGCGTGGCATGCGGCCTACAGCGCCCCTTTGGCGCTCGGGATCCCGACGACACGCGGGTCACGTGCGATCGCGGCCCGCAACGCTCGTGCGACGGCTTTGAACTGTGCCTCGACGATGTGATGCGGGTCGCGTCCGGACAGCACGCGCACGTGCAGGGCGATCGCTGCGTGGTGACCGAAGCTCTCCAGCACGTGCTGGGTCAGTGAACCGGCATAGTTGCCGCCGATGACGGCGTAGATCTGGCCGTCGGGCTCGCCGGTGTGCACGACGTAGGGGCGGCCCGCGACGTCGACGACGGCGTGCACCAGTGCTTCGTCCAACGGCACTGTGGCGTCACCGAATCGCGAGATGCCGCTCTTGTCGCCGAGCGCCTCCCGCACGGCCTGACCCAGCACGATCGCAGTGTCCTCGACGGTGTGATGCGCGTCGACGTCGAGGTCACCGGTCGCCTTGACCCGCAGGTCGATCAGGCTGTGCTTGGCGAAGCTCTCGAGCATGTGGTCGTAGAACCGCACACCCGTCGACACCTCGCTGGCACCGATGCCGTCCAGGTCCACCGACAGCTCGATCCGGCTCTCCTTGGTGGCCCGCTCGATCTGCGCGACCCGGTGAGTCGCTGCACCGCTCGAGACGTCACTCATTCGTCAGCTCCTTCTCCAGCACTGCGCGCAACGCCCGCAGTGCGGTGTCGTTCTCCTCCGGCGTGCCCGCGGTGATCCGCAAGTGGTGCGGTATCCCCACGTCACGCACCAGTACTCCGCGATCCAGCAGCGCCTGCCAGGTCGCTGCCGCGTCGTCGAATCCGCCGACCAGCACGAAGTTTGCATCGCTGGGCACCGGTTGCAGACCGAGCGCGGCACACCCTGCCAGCAGGTCGTCACGCGTGGTCTTGATCTTGTCGACCATCGCCAGCATCGTGTCGGTGTGCTCCAGAGCGGCACACGCGACGGCCTGGGTCACCGTCGACAAGTGGTAGGGCAGGCGCACCAGTCGCAACAGCTGCGTGAACTCCGGTGCGGCCGCGAGGTATCCGAGTCGCGCGCCGGCGAAGGCGAACGCTTTGGACATCGTGCGGCTGACGACCAGACGGTCACGGCCCGGCAACAGTGACAAGGCACTGGGCGTGCCCGCCCGGGAGAACTCGGTGTAGGCCTCGTCGACCACGACGATCGCGCGGTCGGTGGCGTCGTAGACCCGGCGCACGATGCTGAGGTCGAGCGCGGTGCCGGTCGGGTTGTTCGGCGAGCACAGGAAGATCACCTCGGGATCGTGGGCGCGTGTCTGCTCCACTGCGAGGTCACCGTCGAGGTCGAATTTCGCCGGGTCCGCGTCGCGCAGACCGTCGATCCACGTCGTGCCGTTGCGCTCGCTGATCAGCGGGTGCATGGAGTAGGACGGAGTGAACCCGAGTGCCGTGCGGCCGGCACCTCCGAACGCCTGCACGATGTGTTGCAGGACCTCGTTGGAGCCGTTGGCCGCCCAGATCTGCTGGGCGGTGACCGGCGCCCCGGTCGTGCGCCGCAGGTAACCCGCCAGCAGCTCACGTAACCGGGCGAATTCGCGGTCGGGATAACGATTGAGCGATGAGGCCACCCCGGCGACGTCACGAGCGATCTGCTCCACCACCACCTGCGGCACCGGGTAGGAGGACTCGTTGGTGTTGAGCGCCACCGGCACGTCCAGTTGCGGCGCGCCATACGGCGTCTGGCCACGCAACTCCGGACGGACCAGCTCCTGCAAGGACGTCACGCGGCGCCCCCGCGAGGGCAGAGCCTTCGTGGGCCGCGCACGTCAGGACTCGAACCGCGCGGTCACGGCATCACCGTGCGCCGGCAGATCCTCGGCCGTGGCGAGCGTGACCACCGTCTCGGCGACGTCCGCCAGCGCCTGCCGGGTGTAGTCGATGACATGGATGCCACGCAGGAAGGACTGCACGGACAGTCCACCGCTGTGGCAGGCGCAGCCGCCGGTCGGCAACACGTGGTTGGAGCCGGCCGCATAGTCACCGAGGCTCACCGGCGCATAGTCACCGACGAAGACGGCCCCCGCGTTGCGGATCCGGGCGGCGACCGCGGCGGCATCCCGGGTCTGGATCTCCAGGTGCTCCGCGGCGTAGGCGTCGACGACCCGAACACCTTCGTCGATCCCGTCGACCAGCACGATGCCCGACTGCGGTCCGCCGAGCGCCGTGCGGACCCGCTCGACGTGCTTGGTGAGGGCGACGCGCTCCTCCAGGGCTTCCTCGACGGCGGTCGCGAGCTGCTCACTGTCGGTCACGAGCACCGAGGCAGCCAGCTCGTCGTGCTCGGCCTGGCTGATCAGGTCTGCGGCGACCAGCTGTGCGTCGGCGGTCTCGTCGGCGAGGATCGCGATCTCGGTCGGGCCGGCCTCCGCGTCGATGCCGATGACACCGAGCAGGAGCCGCTTGGCCGCGGCAACGTAGACATTCCCTGGCCCGGTCACCAGATCGACCGGCGCGCAGACGGTTTCGCCGGAGTCGCCGAGTGCGCCGTAGGCGAACATGGCAACAGCCTGCGCACCACCCACCGCATAGACCTCGTCCACCCCGAGGAGTCCGCACGCCGCGAGGATCGTCGGGTCGGGGTAACCGACGAAGTCACCGACGTTGGAACGCTGCGGCGGACTGGCGACAGCCAAGGAACCCACGCCCGCTATCTGGGCCGGCACGACGTTCATCACCACGCTGCTGGGGTAGACGGCCTGGCCGCCCGGCACATAGAGCCCGACCCGCTCGACCGGCACGTGCCGCTCGGTCACCGTGCCGCCGGGGACGACCTCGGTGACGATGTCGGTGCGCCGCTGTGCCTCATGGACGATGCGCGCCCGGCGGATCGACTCCTGCAACGCCGCACGCAACGCCGGGTCGAGCTGGGCCACCGCAGCCTGGATCACCGAGGCCGGCACGCGCAGGGACGGCGGCCGGACACCGTCGAACCTCTCGTCCAGGTCGAGCACCGCCTGCACACCGCCGGCATGAACCTGCTCGCAGATGGGTCGCACGATGTCGAGTGCGGCCTCCACGTCGAGCTCGGCTCGGGGCAGTGTGTTGCGCAGGGCGAGGGCGTCGAGGTCTCGAAGCGCCGCGCCACGCAGGTCAAGGCGATTGATCACGATCTGATTCTAGTTGGCGTCGGCACCGGGCCCGGTGGCCAGTCCGATCCCCGGAACCGCGCATCAGTGACGCGTGGGGTCGGCGTCCCTGTCATCGTCCGGGTCGGCGCCGTAGAACTCGCGCTCGACGACCTCCCGTGCCCGGCGTGACACCCGCAGGTAGCGCTCCGAGAGCTCGTGCCCCGCACCCACCGGCGAACCGAGGATGCGCGCGATGCCGTCGGCATCCGCGAGGGAGCCCGGCAGCGAGTCCACGGGTCTCCCCCGCCACAGCACCGACGCGTTGCGCAGCCTGCTGGCGAGGGTCCACGACTCACGCAGCTTCGCCGCGTCGCGCACGTCCAGCAGCCCGTGCTGCGCCATCACCCGCAGCGGGGTCGTCGTGCCGGTGTGCCGCAACTGCGGGATCTCGTGGGCGTGCTGCAACTGGGCGAGCTGCACGGTCCACTCCACGTCCGACAGCCCCCCACGGCCGAGTTTGAAGTGCAATCGGATGTCGGCTCCCCGTGGCAACCGCTCGGCCTCCATCCGCGCTTTGAGCATCCGGATGGAGCGCACTGCGGCCGCGTCGATGCCACCTTCGGGCCAGCGCAGCGGGTCGATCAGCGCGGTGAACCGCCGGGCGAGCTCCTCGTCCCCGGCGATCGGCTTGGCCCGCAGCAGCGCCTGGGCCTCCCAGCCCTCCGACCACCTCTCGTAGTAGGCGGCGTAGGACGCGAGGGTGCGCACGATGGGACCCGCCTTGCCCTCCGGTCGCAGATCCGCGTCGACCACGAGCGCAGGGTCCGGTCCGGCCGCGCTGAGCCCCGCGCTCAGGAACGTCACGACCTCCTCGGCCTGGCTCTGTGCCAGGTGGGGGTCCGCGTCCGGGAGCGGGTCGTGCACGAACATCACATCGGCGTCGGAGGAGTAGCCCATCTCGCGACCGCCCAGCCGGCCCATCCCGATGATGCTGATGGCCGTCGAAAGTGTGGTGTGACTTGCCTTCTCGACGTGCCGTATGGCGAGCTCCAACGCTCCCTGGAGGGTCGCGGCCGCCAGGTCGGTCAGCGAACGCTCGACCGCGTCGAGATCGATCGCACCCGTCAGGTCGGCGACCGCGATGCGGATGAGCTCGTTCCGGCGCGCCGATCGGACCGCGAGCAGTGCGGCGTCGTCGTCATCGGGTTGCCGGTCGACGGCGGCACGCACCACGGTGAGCAACTGCTCCCGGGTGAGCGGGACCAACGCCTGGTGCGAACCGAACACGCGGACCGCCGACGGGGCGTTCTCCAGCAGCTGCCCGACATACCGGCTGGCGGCGAGCGCCCGGGCGAGCGTCTCGGCGGCCCGTCCCTCGTCGCGCAGCATCTTCAGGAACCAATGGGTCGAGCCGAGAGCATCGCTGAGCTTGCGGAATGCGAGCAGCCCGAGATCCGGGTCGACCTCCTCGGAGAACCACTGCAGCATGACCGGCAGCAAGGTCCGCTGGATGGCGGCCCGCCTGCTCACGCCCGCGGTGAGCGCCTCCAGGTGCCGCACCGCGCCCTTGGCGTCGCGGAACCCCAGGGCGGCGAACCGGTCCTCGGCGTTCTCACGGGTCAGTCGGGCGTCGTCGCCGGAGAGATTGGCGACGGCCGTGAGCAGCGGCCGGTAGAAGATCCGCTCGTGCAATCGCCGCACCTCGGCGGCACGTTCGCGCCACTGCTTGACGACCTCGGTCTCGGGGTCGACACGCAGGCCGACCGACCGGCCGAGTGCCCGCAGCTCCGCCGGGTTGTTGGGGATCAGGTGGGTCCGCCGCATTCTGGACAGCTGGATCCGGTGCTCGAGCACTCGCAATTTCCGGTAGGCCCGGTCCAGCTCGCGCGCGTCGACGCGCCCGATGTAGCCGCCACGGGACAGCGACTCCATCGCGGCAAGGGTACCCCGGTCGCGTAGGCGTTCGTCGGTCCGCCCGTGCACCAGCTGCAGCAGCTGCATGCTGAACTCGATGTCTCGCAGACCGCCGGGGCCGAGTTTGAGTTGTCGCCCGACCTCCGCGGGTGGCACGTGGTCCTCCACCCGGCGCCGCATCGCCTGAACGTCCTCGACGAAGTGGTCGCGGTCGGCCGCCCGCCACACCAACGGCCGGATCGCCGCGAGGTATGCCGCGCCCACCTCGTCGTCGCCCGCGATCGGTCGCGCCTTGAGCAGGGCCTGGAACTCCCAGGTCTTGGCCCACCGGTCGTAGTAGGCACGGTGCGACTCCACGGTCCGGACCAGCGGTCCCTGCTTGCCCTCGGGCCGCAGCGCCGGATCGACCTGCCAGAGCGAGCCTTCGCCGGTGGCCACGGAGCACGCCCGCATGATCTCGGTCGCCAGTCTGTTGCCGACCTCCATCGCGACCGGCTCGGAGACACCGTCCGAAGGTTCGGCCACGAAGATGACGTCGACGTCGCTGATGTAGTTCAGCTCGCGTCCGCCACACTTGCCCATGCCGATGACGCTGAGCCGGCAGCGGTCGGCGCCCTCGACGGTGTGGCGAGCGATCTGCAGCGCCGCGGCGACGGCGGCTCCGGCGAGCTCGGAGAGCGCCTCGGAGATCTCGGGGAACTGCTCGACGGCGTCACCGGTCAGATCGACGGCGGCGATCTGCAGCAGTTCGCGGTAGTACGCGACGCGCAAGGCGTCATACCCCTGCGTGCCGGTGGCTTCCCCGACCGCCTCGGCGAGCCTGGCGTAGAGCTCGCCGCCGTCGCGAACGCGTGCGTCGACGACGTCACGCCACTGCTCGGGGTGACGCACGAGATGATCGGTCAGCGCCGTGGACGCCCCGAGCAGAGTCACGAGCCGATCCCACGCGGTGCTGTCATCGGTGAACAGCGTTGCCAATCGGGCATTCTCGTCGTCCGGCAATACTTCACCGAGGCGCACCAGCCCGAGCAGCGCATGATCGGGTGACGCCGCCTGGGACAGCGAGCCGAGCGCCGCCTCGAGCAGCTGCGGCGGCAGCTGCAGCTCAGCGCTCATGCCGAGCGCACGCTCCGGCTCGGTGAATCCGGCTCTCGCCAACAGGCTGCGCGAGAGCGTCACACCCTCGGCGCCGGATCGATCAGCGGTCACAACCGGCCCAGGTACTGGTCCAGCTCGTACTGCGTCACCTGGTCACGGTAAGCGGCCCACTCGGCCCGTTTGTTGCGCAGGAAGAAGTCGAAGACGTGCTCCCCCAGCGTCTCCGCGACCAGCTCGCTGTGCTCCATCAGGTGGATGGCGTGATCGAGCGACGCCGGCAACGGCTCGATGCCCATCGCGCGCAACTCGCGGTCGGTGAGCGTCCAGACGTTGTCCTCCGCCTCCGGCGGCAGGTCGTAGCCCTCGTCGACCCCCTTCATGCCCGCGGCCAGCACCACGGCGTAGGCAAGATAGGGATTGGCGGCCGAGTCCAGCGAGCGCACCTCGATGCGGGAGCTCTGTCCCTTGGAGGGTTTGTACATCGGCACCCGCACCATGGCACTGCGGTTGTTGTGCCCCCAGCACACGTGTGTCGGCGCCTCGGCACCGCTCCAGATCCGCTTGTAGGAGTTGACCCACTGGTTGGTCACCGCGCAGATCTCACCGGCGTGGCGCAGGATGCCGGCGATGAATCGCCTTGCCGTCGCTGAGAGTTGGTATGGCGCGCCCGCCTCGAAGAAGGCGTTGCGGTCCCCCTCGAAGAGCGAGACGTGCGTGTGCATGCCGGACCCGGGCGTGTCGGCCAGTGGCTTGGGCATGAAGGACGCGAAGACGCCCTGCTCCAGCGCGACCTCCTTGATGACCGTGCGGAACGTCATGATGTTGTCCGCGGTCGTGAGTGCATCGGCATACCGCAGGTCGATCTCGTTCTGCCCGGGTCCGCCCTCGTGGTGGGAGAACTCCACCGAGATGCCCATCTGCTCCAGCAGCGTGATGGCAGAGCGCCGGAAGTCGTGTCCGGTCCCGTGCGGCACGTGGTCGAAGAACCCGGCCTGATCGACGGGGGTGGGCGGCTGACCGGGCCGGATGTCCTTCTCGAAGAGGTAGAACTCGATCTCCGGGTGGGTGTAGAACGTCAGTCCCTTGTCCGCTGCCTTGCCCAGCGCCCGCTGCAGGACGTACCGGGGGTCGGCCATGCTGGCCGACCCGTCGGGCAGCCGGATGTCACAGAACATCCTCGCCGTGCCGGGGTTCTCGCCCCGCCACGGCAGCACCTGGAACGTGTCGGCGTCCGGCAGCACCAACATGTCCGACTCGTAGACCCTCGCCAGGCCCTCGATCGAGCTGCCGTCGAAACCGATCCCCTCGGCGAAGGCGCCCTCGAGCTCGGCCGGGGCCACCGCCACCGACTTCAGCGTGCCGAGCACATCGGTGAACCACAACCTGATGAACCGGATGTCGCGTTCCTCGATGGTGCGGAGCACGTATTCCTGTTGGCGATCCATACCCGAATCCTGCCTTACCCGACGGTGCTACGCAGCGATGGCCGACGCATTCGCGCCGTTCGCGGGAGCGCCGGTCCACCCACGCACAGCGAAGCGCCGGCCCGGGGGCTCCTCGCTCCCGGGCCGGCGCCCTCATCCGGGAAACCGGATGTGCCGGATCTACTTGGTGAAACGCACCTGCAGCGCCAGGCCGTCACCCTGCTTGTGCTTGACGACGATCTGCGTGCCCGTGCCGGCGACCTGCACCGAGCCGGTCGGGTTCTGCGCCGACCAGTAGGCGCCGGTCACCGAGTCGTCGAACACCGGGACACCGGACTTCTTCGGGAAGTCCAACGTCGTGCCCTTGCGGTGCAGCGTGAACTTGTCGGTCTTGCTGGTCCCGAAGGTCGAGTCGTAGGACTGGATCCGGTTGGAAGCGAGCTCACCGGTCTTCCACACGACGGGTGCCGGGTGTGCGTCGACCGGCAGCACCAGACCGTGGCCCGGGTGCACCGAGGTGTTGTTGTCCTCGTACTCGTTGTCGACATACCAGACCAGCAGGCCGTCCTGGTAGGGGTAGTGCTCCACCCAGTTGGCCATGTCGCCCGAGAAGCCGAAGTTGTACGGGCCGTTCTTCAAGGTCGTGTCGTAGCCGGCGTAGCGGCGGGACTCGGCCAGGTAGTACTGCGTCTTGGTGACCGTGTTGCTCCCCGTCATGCGGACGAATCCGTCCGGTGTCCAGGCGGAGTCGGCCGACTCGACGTCGTCGGTGGTGGTCACCCCGTCGACCGTGACGGACAGATCGTCCAGGAAGGCACCGTTGTAGTGCAGGCCACCATCGGTCTGGTAGGCGAAGCGGAACGAGATCTGCTGCCCGACGTACGGCGTCAGGTCGAAGCTGATCGTGCTCCACGACTCGTTGCTGCCCGTGACGCCGTCACCGACGGTCGTCCAGGTGGCACCGCCGTCGGTGGACACCTGCCCGTAGAGGAAGTCGTAGCCCTCCTCGATCTCGTACCACGCGGCGGCGGAGACCGATGCCGAGGTCGCATCGGTCAGGTCGATCTGCCGCGACAACGAGTTGTTCAGGTTGTCCGCCGCACCGCTCCACCACTCGTAGGAGCCGGACTTCGGGGTGTTGTAGTCGGTGGTGATGTGCTTGTCCGGCAGGCTGACCGCAACGGCCTGCGGCTCGCGGCGGTTGTCCTTGTCGGCCGGGCCGAGGTGGACGTCGGTGTTGTCGCCGAACTGCACGGTCTGCAGGTCGCTCCAGCCCAGCTGCACCTTGGACCAGGCGTCCATGTAACCCGGCGTGGTCCCGATCGAGTCGCCGCCGTGGTTCAACCACGACCCACTGCTCATCAGGCTCCAGAAGGCGACCGTGTTGTCACCGCCGCCGGACGTGTCGTAGAGGTCCGGCAGGCCCAGGTCGTGCCCGAACTCGTGGGCGAAGACGCCCAGCCCGCCGTTCTCCGGCTCGGTCGTGTAGTCCTGCACCCAGATGCCGGTGTCGCCGATCTGGACACCGCCGGACTTGTTGCCTGCGGGGCCGGTCGTGCCGATGCCGGTCTGGACCGCCCAGCGGTGGGACCAGATGGCGTCCTCGCCCTGGGCGCCGCCACCGGCCTCCTCGCCCTCGCCGGCGTGGATGGCCTCGTAGTGGTCGATGTAGCCGTCCGGCTCGTTGAAGTCGCCGTCCCCGTCGTAGTCGTAACGGTCCCAGGTGTCGAACTGCTGCAGGTGCTGCTTGATCTCGGCGGTGGTCTTGCCGTCCTGGATCTGCTTGTTGTACCAGGCGGTCAACGAGTCGCGCACGAAGGACCAGTAGCCCTCGGCCTCGCTGGTGCCGTCACCCTTGACCGGGTTGTGACCGTAGCGAGCTTCGTTGTAGGGGACCTGGACCCAGTCCTCGACCTCGGTGTCGACGTCGAAACGTCCCTGCGACTGGTCCTTGTAGAAGTTGTGGAAGGACTCACCGGCACCGTTGAACAGCTGGTCGTAGTGCGCCTGGTTGAAGTCACCCACCCAGTAGGTCGAGTTGTCCTTGGTGCGGTCCGGCTGGGGGATGGTGTTGTGCAGCGGCCCCTCGGTCCCGCCGGTCGCCGTGGCGGTCTTGGTGCCGAACTCGGCCAGGGTGGTGAAGATCTTCGTGGACTGGTTGACGTCGTACTGGACGTACCGGCCCTTCTGCTTCTTGGTTCCCTTGCCGCGCTTGCTGTGGTGCTTGGCGCTTTCGGGGGCCTGCAGCTCGATGACCTTGCTGCCGTTGATGGTCTTGACCTTCGCCTCGCCCTTGACGAGTTTGTCGACCGCCACCTGACGCTCTGCCGCTTGTTGCTCGGCGCGTGGGTTGGGCAGGTTGTCCGCGCGGTGCACAGTGCTCGGGGATGCCGGCTGGGTGGGCTGGGCATCTGCGGGTTGGGCGACGCCGGCGAGCGTGAACGCCGCTGTTGCGGCGCAGGCCGTCACACCGGCGGCTGTCTTGTAGACGCGTCTAGTCACAGTTCCTCCATATACGGGTGGCCGCCTCGAACGGGGTGTGAGGCGGCGCACGAGCAGAATGACCTTTTCTGGGTGAAAATGGTGCTGTTTCCCAGCATTTTTTAAGATTCGCATGCATCGTCTTTACTCTCTGTTTACTTTCGGCTCGCCGATAGGCTCTGCCCCATGACGGAGAAGACCCCAGAGACCACCGCCCCATACGGCACCGGAGCGCAGGCTGCGCCGCAACGCCGGGTCCGTGTGCCGCATCTGCAGGCCAAGAAGGCCAAGGGCGAGAAGTGGGCCATGCTCACGGCATACGACATGTATGCCGCGGAGATCTTCGATCAAGCCGGCATCCCGGTGCTGCTCGTCGGCGACTCCGCGGGCAACAACGTCTTCGGTTTCGAGACGACGGTCCCGGTCACCGTCGACCATCTGCTGCCGCTGGTGCGTGCGGTGAGCACCGCGACGTCACACGCCATGGTCGTGGCGGACCTGCCGTTCGGCTCCTATCAGGCAAGCCCGCAGCAGGCCCTGGAGACCGCTGCCCGCTTCATGAAGGAGGGTCTGGCACACGCGGTGAAGCTGGAGGGCGGCAAGCCGATGGTGCCCGAGATCGAGTTGCTCGTCCGCGCGGGCATTCCCGTCATGGGGCACATCGGCTTCACCCCGCAGAGCGAGCACGTGCTCGGCGGCTATCGGGTGCAGGGCCGCGGCGAGGGCGCCGAGCGACTGCTGGAGGACGCACTCGCGCTCCAGGAGGCGGGTTGCTTCGCCGTGGTGATGGAGATGGTGCCGGCCCCGGTCGCGCGCACGGTGACCGAGGCGCTCGCCATACCGACCATCGGCATCGGCGCCGGGCCGGACTGTGACGCGCAGGTGCTCGTGTGGCAGGACATGGCCGGGTTGCGCGGCGGCAAGGCACCCCGCTTCGTCAAGAAGTATGCCGATCTGCGCGGCGACCTCAGGCGGGCAGCCCAGGATTATGCACGAGAGGTCGCATCAGGCGAATTCCCCTCAGCGGCGGAGAGTTTCGAGTCCTGACCTCGGCGTCGGCGCCCGTTGCTCGGCACCGAGAACCACATGACCGCGGCCGCCAGCAGACCGAAGGTGCCGGAGGCCACGACACCTGCGGCGAGCGCGGTGACCGCTGTCACGGCCGACAGCACCGCAGGGCCCACGGTCGCTCCGGTGTCGGACAGCTCGCGCCAGATGCCGAGGAACTGCGCGCGTCCGAGGTCCGGTGAGAAGTCGGCGCCCAGGGTCATGACCATGCCGGACCCGATGCCGTTCCCGAACCCGAGCACACAGGCGACGATGCACAGCAGCACTGCTGTGTGCGTCAGCGGGATCGCCATCATCGACAAACCCATGATGATCATCGACGGCACCGTGACCCAGCGGCGACCGAAGACATCCATCACCTTGCCGGCCGGGTAGAACACGAGCATGTCGATGCCGCCCGCGATGCCGACGATCACCGACGTCGCCTGCGCGGACAGTCCGAGGTGTTCCGACCACAGGGGTACGACCGCCTGCCGGGTCGCCCGGATCATCGCGACGAGGAGGATGCCGACACCGACGGTCAGGAAGATCCGCCGATGGTCGCGTGCCACCGAGCGCACCGTGGCGGCGGCGGGACCGGCACCGTTGTTCCCGCCGTGCGTCGGCAGGTCCTGCAACGTCCCACCGGCGACGCCTGCGACCGCCAGGGCGAGCACGCACACGGCATACGCACCGTGCAGGTGCCACAGACCCATGGCTGCGGCGCCGATGAACGGACCGAGGAACATGCCGACCCGCATCACGCCGCCGAGCGTCGAGAGCGCCCTGGCCCGGAAGCGTGCCGGGACCGCTTCGGTCAGGTAGCTCTGGCGCGCGAGCATGAAGACCGAACCACTGATGCCCATGAGGAAGGCGCCTGCTCCGAACATCAGCAGCGAGTCGGCCAGCATGCACAACGCCGCCGCGACGACGCCGACCGCGGAGGCGCCGATGATCGCGTGCCGCTCACCGTATTTGGCGGTGATCATCGAGCTGGGCACGTTGAACAGCAGCGAGCCGACGTTGAGCAGGGTCACCATGAGGGCCGCTGTCGCGACCGAGCCACCCAGGTGACGCGCGGACAGCGGCACCACGGGAAGCATCGCGCCCTCGGCCATCCCGAAGAGGAGCGACGGAGCGTATGCCGGAATCGCGAGACGTCTCAGGTCGAAATCGGGCGTACCACTCATTGTTAGTCAGTCTAACGACCGCTGGCACCCCTCAGCCCGGGCGGCGCGGCGGCCCGGCGCGAACGACCGGGCCTCAGCGGCCGGTGAGGTGCTCGACGGCGAGTTGGTTGAGCTTGACGAAGCCGTAGTCGCGCTCGGCGGCCTGCTGGACGTCGAATCCGTCGTCGCTCGCGAGGAAGTCGGCGAGCGACTCGCCGGCGGTCAGGGTCGGTTCCTGCAACGAGGTCACCCCGGCGTACTCCATCGCCTCGGCGACCCGGGGGTCCGCGCGGAACGCCTTGGCCTTCTCTGCCAGGTGCAGGTAGGTCGACATGCACGCACGCGCCGAGTCCCACACCCCGGTCATGTTCTCCGTGCGGGACGGTTTGTAGTCGAAGTGCCGCGGGCCGGTGTAACGCGGGGCGTCCGGCTGACCGGGGAAGCCGTTCTCGAGGAGGTCGACGGTGAAGAACGCCGACAACAGGTCTCCGTGCCCGAACACCAGGTCCTGGTCGTATTTCAGACCCCGCTGGCCGTTGAGGTCGAGGTGGAAGAGCTTGCCGCTCCACAGCGCCTGGCCCAGCTGATGGCTGTAGTTGAGGTTGGCCATCTGCTCGTGCCCCGTTTCCGGGTTGAGGCCCACGATGTCACCGTTGTCGAGCTCGGCGATGAACGCCAACGCGTGTCCGACGGTCGGCAGGAAGATGTCACCGCGTGGCTCGTTCGGCTTGGGTTCCAGGCCGATCCGCAGGTCGTAGCCCTTGTCCTTGATGTATGCCGCGACGGTGTCGACGCCTTCCTTGTAGCGCTCCAGTGCGGCGTACACGTTCTTGCTGCCGTCGTACTCGGCGCCCTCCCGGCCGCCCCACATCACGAAGGTGGTCGCACCGCATTCGGCGGCGATGTCGACCGCGCCCAGCACCTTGCGCAACCCGAACCGGCGCACACCGCGGTCGTTGCTCGTGAAGCCGCCGTCCTTGAAGACAGGGTGGGTGAAGGTGTTGGTCGTCACCATCTCGATGGTGATCCCGCAGTCGTCGCACACCTTCTTCAGCTTGTCGATGCGGGACCGCTTGGTGGCCGCGTCGGCGTCGAACGGGAAGACGTCGTTGTCGTGGAAGGTGATCCCCCAGACGCCCAGGTCGGCCAGTTCCTTGACGTAGTCCCAGGGCTCCAGCGGCTCGCGCGACGCGGTGCCGAAGGGGTCGACGCCGAGCCAGCCGACGGTCCACAGGCCGAAGGAGAACTTGTCGTCCGGTGTCGGGGTGAGAGCCATGATGGTAATGCCTGCTTCCTGGTTGTGATCGAATAATCCCTGGTCTGTCAAAACTACTGCGCCGCAACGGTTACGGGAGTCACGAGGACTCTGCCCTCGGGGACCGTCCGGACGGCCCCGCGAATGCGGAACTGCGCGGTGAGCGGCAGCGATTCGCTGGAGGTGCCGACCGCCACCTCGACCTCGCCGGGCTCGACGACACGGGTGCCGTCCAGCCCGATGAACGAGGTCCGGTCCGCGTGCACGTCGAAGGTCACGCGCGCCGACGCGCCCGGCTCGAGGTCGACCTTGGCGAAACCGCACAGCCATCGACCGGGCCGCACGACCTGTGCCACGGGGTCGGACAGGTAGAGCTGGACGACCTCCGCGCCCGGGCGGTCCCCAGCGTTGCGCACGACCGCACTCACCCGGACCTGACCGGCGGTCGTGATCGACTCCGTCGACAGCTCGAGATCGCTCAGCTCGAACGACGTGTAGCTGAGGCCGTGTCCGAAGGCGAAGGCCGGTCGCGGGTCCAGGTTGGACACCCCGTCATCGCTCACCGCGAGCAGTGGTCCGAGGTAGGTCCCCGGTTGGCCGCCGCGCAGCGCGGGCAGTCCGACAGGGAGCTTTCCGCTCGGGTTCACCCGACCGGACAACACACCGGCTATGGCACCACCGCCTTCCTCCCCCGGCATGAAGGCCTGCACGATCGCCGCTGTGCGGTCGACGAACTCGCCGACCGCGTAGGGACGCCCGGTGACGAGGATCAGCACGACCGGCACGTCCCGCTCCTGAGCGACACCGAGCACTTCGTCGACGAGCCTGGCCTGCTGGCCGGGCAGCGCCAGATCGACGACATCGCATCCCTCACCGGACGTCCCTCGGCCGAAGAGCCCTGCCAGGTCACCGACCGTGAGCACGACGACGTCACTGTCCCGGACCACCTCCAATGCTTCCGGGATGCCGCTCACGTCGAGGTCGGTGAAGTCGACGCCGGGCGCGTAGCGCAGCGCGGCGGACGGAAGCTCCGTCCGCAGCACGTCGAGCAGTGGCTCCAGCTCGATGCCTGCGCCGTGCTCCTCGAAGCGGGACAGCACGTGATTGGGGAAGGTGTAGCAACCCAGGTAGGTCCGGGGCTGCCCGGCAGACGGTCCGATGACCCCGATCCGCTGTGGTCGGTCGGCGAGCGGCAATGTGTTGTTCTCGTTGCGCACCAATACGATCGAGCGTTCGGCCATCCGTCGCGCATGCGCCCGGTTGGCTGCGCTGTCCAAGACCGGCAGGTTCTCCGGCGAAGGCGCCGGCTGCCACTCGGGATCGAGCAGACCGAGCTGCACCTTCTGCCGCAGCACTCGACCCACCGCACGATCCAGCACCTCCTCGGGCAACCGGCCGCCGGCAACCGCATCGGTCAGGCCGAAGAACGCACTGGTTTCGGGCAACTCCACGTCCATACCCGCCGCGAGCGACAGCTCGCCCGCGTGCTCGAGGGACGCCGCCACCCGATGCATGCTGTGCAGGAAGGTCACCGCCCAGTAGTCCGACACCACTGTTCCGTCGAAACCCCACCGGTCACGCAGGATCCCGGTGAGCAGTCGGTATGACGCCGCCGGCGGCGCGCCGTCCAGATCGGCATACGAATTCATCACCGATCCCGCGCGACCCAGCCGGACCGCCATCTCGAACGGCACGAGGACCACGTCCTCGAACTCGCGAGGTCCGATGGACACCGGTGCGTGGTTGCGGCCGGCCCGGGACGCGGCATAGCCGGCGAAGTGCTTCAACGTGGCGATGATGCCGCTGCCCTGCAGACCGCGCACGTACTCGACGCCGAGCATGCCGGTGAGGTAGGGGTCCTCCCCCATCGTCTCCTCGACCCGGCCCCAGCGGTAGTCGCGCACCACGTCGAGCACCGGCGAGAGGCCCTGATGCACGCCCACTGCTTTCATGTCGTGGCCGATCCGGCGAGCCATCTCGAGCACCAACTCGGGCTCGAAGGACGCGCCCCACGCGATGGCCGCGGGATAACAGGTCGCACCCAACGTGGTGAATCCGGTGAGGCACTCCTCGTGCGCGATCGCCGGTATCCGGAGTCGCTGGTGGTCCGCGACGAACTGCTGCATCGTGCGCAGTTGTGCGACTCCGGTGGCGGGATCGACCGGGCCGGAACCGAAGACACGGGTCAGGTGACCCAGCCCCTCGGACGCGGTCGCCGCGAAGTCGTGCCGATCCTGGTCGAAGGCCGACTGCATCGGTGCCACATCGCCGTCGGACGAAGCCTCCTCCGGGCGTGGCCAGTAGGACCCGAGTTGGGCCGCCTTCTCGGCGATGGTCAGTTCGCCGAGCAGCGCGTTGACGCGTTCGTCGAGGTCGAGGGTGCGGTCGGTCCAGGGTGCGGACGCTGTCCGCACCTCTTCTTCTGCAGTCATGACTACTTTCCGAAACCAGCGGTCAGGCCGGCGACCAGCTGACGCCGTCCGACGATGTATGCCGCCAGGATCGGCAGGCAGGACAGGACGATGGCCGCGAGCACCGCCGGGATGTCCGAGTTGAACTCGCCCTGGTAACTCCACAACGACAACGGCAGCGTGCGGACGTTCTCGCTCTGCGTCAGGATCAACGGGAAGAGGAAGCCGTTCCAGCAGTTCAGCGCGTCGTAGATCGCGACCGTGGTGATCGCAGGTTTGGACAACGGCAGCACCAGGCTGATGAAGGTGCGCCAGTCGCTGGCGCCGTCCGCGTGCATCGAGTCGTAGAGCTCCGACGGGATGTCGCGCAGGTAGTTGACCAGGATCAGCACCGTGATCGGGATCGCGAAGGCGATGCCCGGGAGCATCAGGGCCGGCAGCGTGTCGTAGAGACCCAGCTGCACGATGAGGTAGTAGACGGGCACGATGGTCGCCTGGATCGGGATTGCGATCCCGAGCAGGAACACCCGCTGCGACAGGCGCGCGATGGCCGAGGATCGGCGCACGATGACGTAGCTCGCCATCAGGGAGATCGCGACCACCACGACCACGGTCACCACTGCCACGAGCAAGCTGTTGAAGAAATACCGCAAGAAGTCGTTCTGCAGCACCGTCCGATAGGCACGCAGCGTCGGGTTGGCGGGAATGCCCAGGGCATTGGAGTCGTAGTAGTCGGCCTGTGACTTCAGGCTGGTGACCACGACGTAGTAGATCGGGCCGATCGTCAGGATCAACCAGACGAAACCCAGCGCGCCGCCCAGGGCATTGGGTCGTTGCCGGGTCGCGGCGGCGCGCGCCATCACATGCCCTCCATCTGGCTCTCCATGCGGTCCGAGCCGCTCCACCGGTTCAGCGCCAGCGAGAAGCTCAGGCCCAGGACGATCAGGATCACCGCGATCACGCTGGCCACCCCCATGTCGTTGCTCTTGAAACCCTGCAGGTACATGTCCACCGGCAGGATCCGCGTCGCATCGCCCGGACCACCATTGGTCATCACGTAGATGAGGTCGAACGCCGTCAGCGTGCCGACGATCATCAACGTCGTGCTCGTCACGATCGTGTACTTCAGCTGCGGCAGGGTGATGCTGAAGAAGCACCGCACCCGGCCGGCACCGTCCAGTTGCGCAGCCTCGTAGAGCGACTGCGGGATCTGCCGGGCGCCGGCCTGGTACAGCAGCGAGTGGAACGGGATGAAGCACCACGACACGACCGCGATCACGACCCAGAACGCCAAGGTCGGCGAGCCCAGCCAGTCCTGCTGCAGGATGCCGAGGTGCAGCGCGCTGGACAGGCCGAAGTTCGGGTCCAGCAGGTTCTTGAACGCGATGCCGATCGCGGTTGCCGAGAACAGCAGCGGCAGGAAGTAGAGCACCGCCAGCACGGCGCGGTAGCGCTGCCGTCCGGCCATGAACACGCCCAGCAGCAGGCTCAGCGGGAACTGCACCACGAAGGTCGCGATGCACATCAGGATCGTCAGCCACAGCGCGTGATACATCGAGCCCTGCTGCAGCACCGAGGTCCAGTTGTCCAGTCCCGAGAAGCTCGGACTGCCCAGGCCGTTCCAGTCGCAGAAGGACAGCACGAACGTCCCGACGAGCGGCACCAGCCCGAAGAAGGCGAAGAACGCCATGGCCGGCGCCATCATCCACAGACTTGGCCCGTGCCGACTCGCCGTGGCGCTCCGGGACCGTTTCGGTCCGGAAGGGGTCGGCGGTAGCGCAGACGGCGCGCGGCGCGGCTCCGCCCGCGGCGGGTCGTCGGACTTGGCGAGCAGCGCATCCACTGCCGAGGTCGGACGGTCCGCCGCGTCCGCGGCAGTCCCGTCCGAGATCACTTGATCGTGCCGTTCATCGCCGTCACGAAGTCCTTCGCGGTCGCCTGACCGAGGAAGAACGCCGACAGTTTCGTCAGCACGGTCTGCGCCTGCGCGTCCGAGAGTGCCTGGTCCCAGGACAGCTGGAAGCTCTTGGCGTTCTTGGTCTGGTTGTAGGTGAAGAGCAGGAAGTCCTTGTCCTTGCTCGCTTCGAGCTTGCTCTCGATGTTCTGCACCGCCGGGATCAGACCCATGTCGATGAGTTCCTGACACGCCCTGTCGTCGAGGTTGTACTTGTCGAGGAACTTCGCGGCCTGGTCCTGGTCGTCCTTGGATGCCTTCGACGAGACCGAGAAATAGTTCGCCGGGTTGCCGTAGACGTTGCTCGGGTCACCCTTGCCGCCCTCGACGGACGGGAACGCGAACCAGCCGAGGTTGCCCTCGTCGACCCACTTCTTCGCATCGGTCGTGAACGTCGTGTAGACCCAGTTGCCCTGCAGCAACATGGCCGCCTTGTCCGTGTAGACCAGGGCCGCATCGGCATTGTTGTCCGCGACCACCGAACCGAACTTGTTGCCGAACGCACCCGCATCGATGAGCTGCTTCAGCTTGGCGAACGCCTCGGTGAAGGCCGGGTCGGACCAGGCGCCCTTCTGTTGCTTGAACGCCTTGTTGAACGGCTCCGGGCCACCGACCCGGTCGACCAGGAACTCGATCCACATCAACTCGGGCCACTGGCTCTGGCCGGCGAGCGCGATCGGCAGGATGCCCTTGGCCTTGAACGTCTTCACGGCGGCGAGCAGCTCGCCGAACGTCTTCGGGACCGAGACACCGGCCTGCTTGAACAGCTTCTTGTTGTAATAGATCAGCTCGGGCTGGGAGTTGTTGATCGGGACGGCATACACCTTGCCGTCCACCTTGCCCACGTCGAGCACCGACGGGATGACGCGCTTGGACAGATTGGGGATCTTGTCGGTGAGGTCGACGACCTCGTCGCTGGCCACGTAGTCCTTGAGCGTGCCACCGGCCCACGAGTAGATGAGCGTGGGGCCGTTGCCGGACCCGACCGAGGTGCGGATCTTCTGCTTGTAGGAGTCGTTCGCGAAGTATTGGACCTTGAACTTGTGATCCGGGTTGGCCTTGTTCCAGGCGGCGAACGTGTCGCGGAAGACCTTCTCCGGACCACCGGTGAGGGCCCATGCGGACAGCCCCGAGCCTCCCCCGCCGCCCGGTTTGTTCCCACCGCTGCCGCAGGCGGTCAGGGCGAACAGCGGTGCGGTTGCCAGCGCACCCACCAGCACTTGACGACGAGAGACGGACATATCTGCTCCTTCGCTTCTGCGAAACTTTCCGAAAACTTTCGGTTCGGGTTAATGTAGGTCCGGCGCGGGGACCCGGTCAAGCAATTCCACGAGATCGAGACCCTCGGCGGCACGACGAAGGAGGGCAGTCATGAGCGCAACGTTGCGAGCGGTCGCCGAAGAGGCCGGCGTGTCGATGTCGACCGCCTCCAAGGTGCTCAACGGCCGCCCGGATGTCAGCCCGCGAACCCAGGAGCGGGTGCTGAGATCGGCCGCCAGCTTGGGCTACCACTCGCGGCGGCGCGCGCGGCGGCGCACCAACTCGGTGCTGATCCTCTTCGACGACCTGATCAGTCCCTACTCGCTGTCCGTGCTGAGCGGTGCCACCGAAGCGGCGATGCGGCTACGCCAGTCCCTGGTCGTGGAACGCATCGTCTCCGAGGAGCAGCCCCGCGGGCTCACCAAGCAGTGGTTCGACTCGGTCGCCGCTCGCGGGATCAACGCACTGGTGACCGTCACGACCCCGCTGACCGACCGTGAGCTCGGCTGGTGTGCGGATGCCGGGATCGCGCTGGTGATCGTCGATCCGATCGGGACGACGACCCGGTCGACCGTGTCCATCTCCGCGACGAACTGGGCCGGCGGGCGCGCCGCGACACAGCATCTGCTCGACCTCGGCCATCGCCGGATCGGGTTCCTGAACGGCCCTGCGGACTCCGAACCCGCCCGCGAGCGCCTGCACGGCTACACCAGCGCGCTGACCGACGCCGGCATCGACTTCGATGCCGATCTGGTCGTGGGGGACGTGTATGCCGTGGAGCCCAGCGTGCACAGCGCGCACACCTTGCTCGCACTGCCCGATCCGCCGACGGCGGTGTTTGCCTCCAGCGACGCCAGCGCCCTGGGCACGCTGCGCGCCGCGATGGAGCGCGGCCTCGTCGTGCCGCAGGACCTGTCCGTCGTCGGGTTCGACGACACGCTGATGGCACGGTGGGCACCGATCCCGCTGACGACCGTGCATCAGCCGCTGGTGGAGATGGGCAAGGTCGCGGTGGAGCGTGCGCTCACCCTCGCCGACGACGCCGATGCGTTCTCCCATCCGTTCCAGCTCGAGACACACCTGATCGTGCGCGAGACGACGGCACCACCGAAGGCTCAGCCGGCGGGTTGACCGACGGCTGACAGGTTGCGGCGGATCAGCCGGAACGCCAGTGCCGCCACCACGATCGCGCCGACGCCGGACAGGACCGGCACGGAATATCCCGTGTGCGCACCCCACCGCTCGACCACCGATCCGCTGATCGCCGAACCTGCCGCCACACCGACGATCAGGCCGGTGAACACCACACCCATGGACTCGTTCACCTGCCCCGGACGGACCAGCACCTGCGCGAGCTTCATCGTGGTGATGAGCGTGGGCGCAGTCGCTCCGCCTGCGACCAGCAACACGATCGACAGCGTCACTAGGTTGTCGACCAGCAGGACCGGAACCTCGAGCACGCACATCGCGACGGTCCCCAGGAGCAGCGCGCGAGCCAGCGGGCTGCGCGTCTCCCTGGCCCCGAAAACGACTGCGGCTGTGCCGGATCCGACGGCGAACAACGCCAGGACGACACCGGCCAGGTTGGCGTGGCCTTGCTCTGCCGCGAAGGCCAGCGTCACCACGTCGTTCGCGCCGAGCAGGCCGCCGGTCAACACCATGATCAGCGCGACCACGATCACGGCCGCGTTGCGCACAACGCTCGCGGCGGTCGCACCACCCCTCGGTTGCACCGGAGGCTCGCTGGACCGGGCACTGACGAAGAGCACGGTGCCGAGCGCGTTCAGCACGGACGCGGCGATGAAGCCGGCCTCCGGCGTGACGGTCGTCGCGAGCAGCACGGCAACGGCCGGGCCGACGACGAAGGCGAACTCGTCGAGCACCTGCTCCAGGGACATGGCGGTGTGCAGCCTTTCGGGCTGCCCCTCCAGCAGGAAGACCCAGCGTGCTCGGCTCATGGCGTCGGGAGCGGGCACGATCGCCGACATGGCGTACGCGAGGAAGAGGGTCCATGCGGGCGCTCCGGCGATGGACGCCAGCACCAGAGCGGCGTTCCAGCACACGTCCCACAGCACGAGCGGGAGGGTGACCCGACGCTGCCCGAAGCGATCCACCATCCGGCCGATGACCGCCGCCATCCCGGCGAGCACGACCAGGCCGACCGCCGAGACGGCCCCGGCCAGCGAGTAGGAGTCCCGCCGCTCGGCGACCATCGCAACGATCGCGACCCCGAACATCGCCCCGCCCAGCCGGGCGACCAGCGAGCCGGACAGGAAGCGCAGGGCTTCCGGGGTCGCCAGCACGGCACGGTACGGCGTCAGCACGAGACCCGAGGCTATCTCGCACTCTCCTAGACTGCGCGACATGACCCAGAGCAGCACCCCGGTCCGCCCCGGCCGGGTCGGACCCCTGCGCACCGTCCCGTCGTCGATCGAGCGGCCGGAGTATGTCGGGCGCCCTGCCCCTGCACGTTTCACCGGCTCGGAGGTGCGCGATGCCGACCTGATCGAACGCATCCGGGTCGCGTCCCGCATCGCCGCCCAGGCGCTCGAGGCAACCGGCGCCGCAGTGCGACCGGGCATCACCACCGACGAGATCGACCGCATCGGCCACGAGTTCATCCTCGATCACGGTGCCTACCCCTCGACGCTGGGTTACCGCGGTTTCCCGAAGTCGTTGTGCACCAGCGTCAACGAGATCATCTGTCACGGCATACCCGACGACCGCCCGCTGGCGGACGGCGACATCGTCAAGATCGACATCACCGCCTACAAGGACGGAGCGCACGGCGACAACTGCGCCACGTTCCTCGTCGGCGACGTGGACGAGGAGACCCGGCTGCTGGTCGAACGCACCCGGGAGGCGATGTTGCGCGGCATCCGCGCGGCGCGGCCGGGTCGCGAGGTCAACGTCATCGGCCGCGTGATCGAGATGTACGCCAAACGGTTCGGCTACGGCGTGGTCCGTGACTACACCGGGCACGGCGTCGGGCCGGTCTTCCATTCCGGACTGGTGATCCCGCACTACGACGCGGCTCCGGCATACGACGACGTGATCGAGCCGGGTATGACGTTCACGGTGGAGCCGATGCTCAACCTGGGCTCGCCGGAATGGACCCTGTGGGACGACGGCTGGACCGTCGCGACGCGCGACCTGCGCAGGTCCGCGCAGTTCGAGCACACCATCCTGATCACCGGCGGCGAGCCGGAGATCCTGACACTGCCCTAGTGGGGTGTCTTAGAGTCTTGGGGCACCAACCCGATCCGAAGGAGCCTGCGACGTCATGACCACCACCTATCCGCTCGGCATCGACGTCGGAGGCACTGGCATCAAGGGGGCTCCGGTCGACCTGGACAAGGGTGCCTTCGCCAAGGACCGGGTGCGGATCGACACCCCCAAGGAGTCCACTCCCGACGCTGTCGCCGACGTCATCGAGCAGATCGCAGACAAGTTCGCCGAGGACATCGACGGTCAGCCGATCGGCATCACGCTGCCCTGCGTGGTGACACACGGCATCGTCAGGACGGCTGCCAACATCGACACGTCGTGGATCGGCACCAACGTCGAGGAGCTGCTCAGCAAACGCCTGGGTCGCCCGGTCACGGTGGTCAACGACGCGGACGCCGCCGGGGTGGGCGAGTTGCACTTCGGCGCGGCGCGCAACACCGACGGCACCGTCCTGGTGTCCACGCTGGGCACCGGCATCGGCTCGGCGCTGCTGATCGACGGGGAGTTGCTGCCCAACTCCGAGCTCGGTCACCTGGAGATCGACGGACACGACGCCGAGAGCAAGGCTGCCGAGAGCGCCCACGTGGAAGAGGACCTGTCGTGGGAGCAGTGGGCCCAACGCCTGCAGCGCTACTACAGCCACATCGAGGACCTGCTGTGGCCGGACCTGATCGTGGTCGGTGGCGGTGTCTCGAAGAAGGCGGACAAGTTCCTGCCCCTGTTGCACCTGCGGGCGCCGATCGTGGCCGCCCAGCTGCGCAATGCGGCCGGGATCGTCGGTGTCGCGTGGCTCGCCGATCGCGCTGCGAAGGCGCAGCGCCACTGATCAGGCCGGGCGGCTGCCGCCGCGTCCGGGCAGGTGCGCGCGGGCGTCGGCGAGTGCCGCCTTGGGGTCACGCACCGCCGCCTTGGCGGCGGGCACCCCACGCTTGAGTGCGTGGCGGACCTTCGGCAGGGCGGTCGTGAACACCGGGTAGAGCGGGGACAGCGGCTTGTCCCAGGTGCCGATCAGCAGGTCCTCGTGCTTGCTGAACTGCCGCTTGAAGTCGGAGATGCCGTCGTTGAGCAGGCCGTTGAAGTCGTAGCGCGAAACTCCCTGTGCCTTCACATGTTTCATCGCGTAGAACTTCAGGCCGTAGTTGAGGCGAAGCTTCATGCCGCGAGGCGACACTCCGCCATACAGCTCGAAGGCGGTGGTGTCGGAGACGACCAGCCACACGAAGGCTGCGACCTGGTCACCCTCCCACGCGGCGATGAGTTGCGACCGCTGCCCCATCAGGTCGCGGATCGCGCGGTGGTAGCCGTCGTCGTGGACGGCGAAGCCGGCGCGGCGACCGGTCTCCTTGTTGATCTCGAGCACCTGCTCGAGATCGGCGTCGGTGGTGACCTCGCCGAAACGCACGTTCTCGGCACGGAACGACTTGCGCACGTTCTGCCGGGTCGAGGAGCTGAACGCCGCCAGGATGTCGTCCTCGTCGGGCGTCAGGTCCACGATCAGGGTCCGCGGGATGAGGCCGGTGTTGGCGCTGCGCCGGAAGCCCGCTGCGGCGACTGTCGCGAGCCAGCCGGTGGGAGTCGCCTGCTGCAGCCGGCGGACCTCGTCATCGCTCACACCCTTGGGCAGCGGCGAGTGCGGGTCGGCCCAGTCCGGCTCGATCGACAAGGCCACCGACCTGCGCTGCGTCACGTGATCGGCGAGTGCCGCCAGCACGTCGGCCCGGTCCGACTCCTGGGCCACCGGACCGCGCGGCACGTAGGCCAGGGACCGGAACGGCGGCGGTAGCCGGCGGTGGAGCACCTGTGCCGCACCGATGGTGCGGTCACCGTCGCCCACCAGCAGACGTTCGGCGCGCCACGCGTAGCGCGACTTCAGCTCGCCCCACCCCCACAGTTGCAGCGGATGGCCGCCGGCTGCGAGCACGGTGCGATCCCATGCGTCACGGTCAGAACAGGTGGTCACGCGCAGCTTCACGGCCACCACGCTACCGGCGGGCCGATTCAGCGAACGCGCGCGGCCTTGCGGACCTTGCCGGGCACCTTGTGCGCCACGTCGTACTCACGGCGGCTGAGCCGCTCGGCGTAACCGGCCTTGCGCAGGCGTTCCAGGGTCACCGGACACTTCTTGCACCGAGGCTTGTCCTCGCAGCACTTCTTCTTCGCGGTGATCACTGGCACACCGCGACTATAGGTGAGCCTTACCTATCTTGCCAAGGACGGGGTCGCGCCGGTCTCACACCGTGACGGGGCCGGCACCCCGCAGGTCACGGACCGGGATGCCGCCCTCGCGACCGAACTCCCCGATGTGGTGCAGGTAGATCCCGCGTCCCGCATCGGTGACCAGCGCGTCATGGATCGGCACCACGACCGAGGGCGCGATCCGCCGCACGAACTCGACCGACTCCTTGACGGCGCACCACGGGGCACTCACCTGCGTCGCGAGGATGTCCACGTCGCCGGGCACGTGGGCGTCGAGCGCGTCGCCGGGGTGGAACAGCGAGGCCTCTCCCGGCGCGGTCAGGTAGAGCCCGACATTCGCGATCCGCGGGACGTAGTCGGTGATCACCGCGTGCTGCGTGCCGGCGGGTGTGATCGTCAGGTCACCGAGGGTGAACGTTTCTCCGGCGACGGTGGGCGTGGCGGGGATCTCCTGGCCGAGCAGGATCTCCACGCTCTGCGGGTCGGCGTGGACGGCCGCGCCCGGATTGCGCTCCAGCAGCGCAGGCAGTCGCTCCTGATCGAGATGGTCGAAGTGCTGGTGGGTCACCAGCACGGCGTCGAGTCCGGTGACCTCCTCGAAATCGGAGAAGGTGCCCGGGTCGATCAGCACGCGGCGCCCGGCGACCTCGACGAGCAGGCAGGAGTGTCCGAGATGAGTCAGCTGCATGGCCCCACGGTATGACGCATCCTGACCACCGGCGACGGATTGCCCGGAATGGCCGTAGCATGGCCGAACGTGAAGTTCCTCGGCGATCGCCCGGCATACGACCTGACCTACAACGACGTCTTCATGGCGCCCTCCCGTTCTTCGGTGAGCAGTCGCCTGGACGTCGACCTGACGACCCCCGACCAGGTCGGCACGACCATCCCGCTGGTGGTTGCCAACATGACTGCCATCTCCGGCCGGCGAATGGCCGAGACGGTGGCCCGGCGTGGCGCCATCGCCATACTTCCCCAGGACATTCCGGAGCACGCGATGCGCGAGACGGTCGCGCGCGTGAAGGCGAGTCACACCGTCTACGAGACGCCGGTGACCGTCCGCGCCGACGAACCCGTGAGCAACGTCCTGGCGCTCATCGGCAAGCGTGCGCATCGCACGGCGGTGGTGGTCGGGGACGACGACGCGCCGATCGGATTGGTCACCGAGCGGCAGTCCCGGCAGGTCGATCGCTTCGCGACCATCGGCCAGGTCATGACACGGGACCTGTTCACGGTGAAGGACGGCGACGACCTGAGCACCGTCTTCGATGCGCTGACCGAGCACCACTTCGAGCTGGCGCCGGTCGTCGGTCCGGCGGGCGAACTCGCGGGAGTGCTGACCCGCCAGGGCATTCTGCGCTCGGCGATCTACCAGCCGGCCCTGGACGCGAATGGCCGGCTGCGCATCGGCGTCGCCATCGGCATCAACGGTGACGTGCGCGGCAAGGCCGCGGCAGCACTGGCCGCCGGGGCCGACGTGCTCGTCGTGGACACCGCGCACGGGCACCAGGACAAGATGATCGACGCGCTGGGTGTCGTGCGTGCGGCGCGGGACGAGGCTGCCGGCACGACCGGCGCACGCATCCCGGTCGCAGCAGGCAACGTCGTCACTGCGGCCGGTGCTCGCGATCTGGCCGAGGCGGGCGCCGACATCATCAAGGTCGGCGTCGGACCCGGCGCGATGTGCACGACCCGGATGATGACCGGCGTAGGACGTCCGCAATTCTCCGCGGTGCTCGAATGCGCCGCAGCAGCAACGGAATCCGGCGCATCGGTGTGGGCTGACGGCGGGGTGAAGTATCCTCGCGACGTCGCGCTCGCGCTCGCCGCCGGTGCGGCCTCGGTGATGATCGGCTCGTGGTTCGCGGGCACCTGGGAGAGTCCGGGCGACCTCAACCAGGCACCCGACGGCCGTCTCTACAAGGAATCGTTCGGTATGGCGAGTGCGCGCGCGGTGAGCGGCCGCACCCAGGCCCGCAGCGCCTTCGAACGCGCCCGGTCCGCGCTCTTCGAGGAAGGGATCTCGTCCTCGCGGATGTTCCTGGACGAGAGCCGTCCGGGCGTGGAGGACCTGATCGATTCGATCGTCGCGGGCGTGCGCTCGAGCTTCACGTATGCCGGGGCACGCAACATCCTGCAGTTCCGTGAGCGGGCCCTGGTCGGTGTCCAGAGTGCCAGCGGGTATGACGAGGGCCGCCCCCGCGAGACCTCCTGGTGACGCGCGAATAGGACGGCACCCATGATCCTGGACAACTACCGCTCCCCCTGGCTCGACGAGGAGTTGCTCGACCTGCAGCAACTGGCCCGCACCTTCCTGGCACGGGAGGTCGCGCCCCACCAGCAGCGGTGGGCGGAGCAGCACATGGTGGACCGCGAGGTGTGGAGGCTGGCGGGCGCCGCCGGATTGCTGTGCATCAGCATCCCGCCGGAGTACGGCGGTGGCGGTGGGACCTTCGCGCACGAGGCGGTCATCGCCATCGAGCAGGCCCGGGTCGCCGACGACGCCTGGGGCAACCAGGTGCACAGCACCATCGTGGCCCACTACCTGGCCGCGTTCGGCAGCGAGGAGCAGAAGCGGCGCTGGTTGCCGGGTATGGCGTCCGGCGAGCTGGTCGCCGGCATCGCGATGACCGAGCCGGGCACCGGGTCGGACCTGCAGTCGGTGCGGACCCGCGCCGTGCGGGACGGTGACGACTACGTCATCAACGGCTCGAAAACCTTCATCTCCAACGGAACCCAGTGCGATCTGCTCGTCATCGTCGCCCGGACGGGTGATGCACCCGGTGGCAAGGGCCTGTCCCTGATCGTCGCCGAGACCGAGGGCCTCGCGGGTTTCGAGCGCGGCCGGGTGCTGCAGAAGATCGGCATGCACGGTCAGGACACCCGTGAGCTGTCCTTCGTCGACATGCGAGTGCCGACTGCGAACCGGCTCGGTGAACGAGAGGGCGACGGGTTCGCGCAACTGATGCGGCAGTTGCCGCAGGAGCGGCTCATCATCGCGGTGAGCGCGGCCGCCGCCGCGGATGCCGCTGTCCGCGTGGCCACGACGTACGCCAAGGAGCGTGCGGCGTTCGGGCACGACCTGATGTCCTTCCAGAACACCCGGTTCGTGCTCGCCGAATGCGCCGCCGACGCGCTCGCTGCTCGCACCCTGGTCGACAGTTGCATCTGCCGGCATCTCGCCGGCGAGCTGGACGCCGCGGGTGCGTCGCTGGCGAAGTTCTGGTGCACCGACATCCAGAACAAGGTGGTGGACCGCTGTCTGCAGATCTTCGGCGGGTACGGCTACATGACCGAATACCCGATCGCCCGGATGTTCACGTCCGCGCGCGTGCAGAAGATCTACGGCGGGACCAACGAGATCATGAAGGAACTGGTCGCCAGATCGTTGTGAGCGCAGGGACGCTCAGCGCGGCTCCCAGCGCCAGCCGTTGACGTCCCGGCAGACCATCGGCTCCCCGTCCGCGGAGACCCCGGTGGTCCCGCGGTAGCGCTTGGCACAGAACTCCCGCAACTTGTAGCAATGGCCGCCGTTCGACAACGGAGTGCAGCCGGCAGGCAACGGCGCGGTCCTGGCCGGCACCATCGGCGCGGGCGCCGGTGTGCTCGTCGGTGTGCTCGTCGGTCGGGGCGAGGTGGGTGCCGGTGTGGTCACCGGCTCGTCCGCCAGGCCGACAGCCGCGCCGCACTTGCCGAGGACGCGCGCGATCGCATCGTGTTCGGCCGGCGTGACCCACAGGTGGTACTTCGCCTTCACCGCCACCTGCCGCGTGACGTAGGTGCACCGGTAGGCCTTGCGCGGCGGCAGCCAGGTGGCGGCGTCACCGTCGCCCTTCGACTCGTTGGCCGGCCCGTCCACGGCCTGCAGGTTGAGCGGGTCGTTGGCGAAGTTGCGTCGCTGGTCCGGTGACAGCTGCTGTGCTCCCGTCTGCCACGCGTCGGAGAGGGCCACGACATGGTCGATCTGGACCGCGTTGCTGCTGCCGACTCCGCGCCGGAAGTTGATCACCTGTCCGGTGTAGGGATCGTGCAGCACGCCGGTGAGCACCGCGCAGTCGCGCGTGCCCGGCTTGAAGACGATCGCCGTCAGGTCCCGACCGAGGATGTCGTTGCGGGTGTCGCACCCGTTGTGCCCGAAGGTCACCGACACGTCATCGGTCCAGGCCGGCCCGAACTGCTCCCGCGTGTATCCGGTCTTGGGAGCGCGTCCCTTCACCGGCAACGCGGCGAGTTGGGCGAGCGCCGCCGGCGTCATACCAGCGTGGGTCGGCGCGGCGGTCCGGGACGTGGGTGCGGCGGCCGGGGCGGCGACCGAGGAGGTGCTCCGCACCGTCGTCGGGGAGGGGCGGGTCGGTGGAAGGGAGCTCTGCGTCGGGGCCGAGGCGCTGACGGTCGTTGTGGCCGAGGCGGGCACCTCGGACACCGTCGTCGCCGCAGAGGTGCAGCCGGTGGCCCCGAGCGCGACCGCCGCGAGCAGTGCCGGCCATCCGGTCCGTCGGTGCCCGCCCATCTGCGCCCCCGATCTGCTGTCGACGTGTTGTTCCTGCGTCAGTCATCGTCCTCGTCGTCGGCGTCCACGACCTCGAAGTCGGCGAACTCACGCGCGCGCTG